>ERZ1034998.85-NODE-85-length-60389-cov-17.104850_pt1 | contig 60389 bp, 43 predicted proteins | sample MGYA00520621_ERZ1034998 | MGnify/ENA primary metagenome ERZ1034998 (study PRJEB33766, sample SAMN09781748) | gut metagenome | biome: gut microbiome | host: Homo sapiens | place: Madagascar | study: EMG produced TPA metagenomics assembly of the PRJNA485056 data set... | reverse complement strand
GGAAGCCGTAAGCGAATTGCGAAGCACCTGAGCAACCTCCTCAAAAGACAGGCCCATAGCGTTGCTACGATTTCGTAAGGCTTTCCCAACTGAAGAAAGTTAATCGCAATTGATTGTTTTTCCTCCGCGCGACCTTCGACTCGCCCTACCTCTATGCCTTGCTCACTGCCATCTTATTGTTTTCTTCATTGATGGCATCCCATTCTTGTCCCTCAGTGGAAAGTATCAATTCTCCAGACTCAACACCGAATCTATCTTTCTCTAAGACAGTCTCTTCTCTAAAGCACGTAAGTTCGACCTTGTCGATGATTTCTACCAGCTCGCCTTTTTCATTAAAGATGAATGTCTTACGCAAAATTCCCTCGTAAGTTTTACCGTAGAGTTTCTTTTCTCCCCAAGCGCCAAAAGCCTTGATGATTGATGCGTCGGGGTCGGAGAGTAGGGGGGAAGGGCAGTGCGTTTTTGTCGCTGAAGTTTTTCTGAGCTTTCACGCCGTCCCTGCTGATTCCTACGACGTTATATCCGGCCGCTAAAAACCTGTCATAATTGTCCCTCAGGCTGCAAGCTCCTGCTGTGCATCCCGGAGTGCTGGCCTTAGGATAGAAATAAACCACAGTCTTTTTCCCGAAAGACAAACGGCTTCTACAAATTCTTTCAAATTTTTGAATTGCCAAAACCTCATAACATTTTAATTCTCATTTTCATACGAAAAAAGATTTGTAATTTGAGCAAAAAGGGTATATTTGCGAGAGAAAAGCAAGTCTTTTTGAAGGACATATTATATTAACAGGCGTTAATGTCCGTGCTTCCTTGAAACTTCGACACTTTCACAGTAGCACAACGGAATTAACGCCCACGTGGTTCGAAAAGAACTCGTGGGCTTATTCGTTGGAATGTGCTACAGGTAGTCGAAGACCTCAAGGAGCGGACCGACGCGATAAGCCCACTTTTGTTATGTATAATCTCAGTGATGTTTTTAGGGAAATCGCTTCTATACCTGCTCCATCTGGGGATGAACAATCAATAAGGGCATCGCTTATGCGGCTTGTTTCCTCATATGTGGATGAATATAAGGTTGATATCCAAGGCAATCTTATATGCTACAGACACGGTTCTTGCGTTAGTCATCACCAAACAATAATGTTCGTTGCCCATATGGATGAAATCGGTATGATGGTCAGTTATATTGAAGACTCTGGCTATATTCGTTTTGCGGGAATCGGAGGTGTTGATTTCATGTCGTATAAAGGTCGTAACGTAAAAATCTTGCATGAAAATACGGAAGTTCGTGGCGTAATTGGCGCAAGACCGGTTCATATGATGCGCAAGGGGTGGGACAATAAAGATTTTGATGATTCGTGTTTGTGGATTGACATTGGCCTGACAGGAAAAGAAGACGTAGAGAAACTTGTTTCTGTCGGTGATTGCATAATATTGGATTCTTTGTTTGTAGAAATGCCTAACAGTCTGATATCAAGTCGTGGGTGCGATAATAAGGCCGGAGTTCTGACTTTGCTCAGAATGCTGGAACTTATCAAAGATATTGATTGCGAGTCTGATATCGTGATCGTCTTTTCTGTACAGGAGGAGACTGGATTGCGTGGTGCCAAAACAGCCTCCTATTCGGTGGCTCCCGACATCTGTATCTCTGTTGATGTGGTTCATGCAACCGATTATCCAACAGTAAATAAGTCAAAATATGGTGACATTCGAGTTGGCAATGGGCCAGTTATACCAATAGGATCTGACTTTACATCGTCAGTCCAGCACGATTTAAAAGATTTGTCAGAGCAAATGTCCATAAAAACTCAGAGTCTGGCAATGTCTGGGGTTTCAGGAACGGACTCTGGTGCCGTACAAGTGATCAGGGCCGGCTGCGCAACCGGTTTGGTGGGAATTCCTTGCAGGTATATGCATGCGCCAATTGAAATTGTTTCTTTGAAAGATATTGAAAATGCTAGTCTCGTAGTTGCTGAATTTTGCAAAACTAAGATTTCCGAAAATGAATACTGATGAACTTATGGTATAATGCCTATTTTCATGGAATTTCCATAATTGAAGCAAAACCTGCAAAGCTGTAAGAGCAGGAGTAAATATAATGCTAAGATGAAAACAAATCTTTTTTCGAATGCAATAATGGAAATATTGCATTCTCGAGGGCTTGAACTTGCTTATCAAAGCGTAGCGGCCAATGACAGTGAGTATGTGCATATGCTGCAGTGCGACTGTTATGAGACTTGTTCCGGTGGTTGTGAAGGCGGATGTTGGGGCGATTGCTCCGGCGACTGCTTTGATAGTTCGAGGTAAAAACAATGTGGTTGTGCATTCCTGAGCCGTATAAGTTTGGGAATGCATCCCTCATCAAAAAATGACTTATGGGACTTTCCAAAGATACTGAAAAGAACGCACCTAAGCGAACGGTTCCGTTCAGTTTGTCATTTGTTGTGACTCACAAGTGCAATCTTAATTGCGTTTATTGTTATGAAAATCAAAAAGATAGTTCTTTCGCTGATGCGGAGGCGATAAAGTCGGTATTGGCAACATACTTGAATGATGCGGCATTGAAAGAAGTAAATGTTGATTTCTTCGGTGGCGAGCCATGGCTTAAGTTTTATGTGATAAAAGATGTTTGTGAATGGGCATGGGCTAGACATTGGCCGAATAAATACATCTTTTATACGACGACTAATGGCACACTGGTGCATGGAGAAATAAAGGATTGGCTCAGAAAAAATAAGGAGCGATTCTGGTGTGGACTGAGCCTTGACGGGCGCAAGGAAACGCATAATAAAAACAGAAGCAATTCTTTCGATAGGATTGATAAGGAATTTTTCTTGGAATGTTGGCCAAAGCAAACAGTGAAAATGACTATTTCAAAAGAAAGTCTCTGTACTTTGTATGATGACATTGTTTATATTCAAGGTCTTGGTTTCAAACTTGCCGGAACAAATTTCGCAGAAGGCATAGACTGGTCTGACGGGAAATATGTTAGCATTCTATGTGAACAATTAGAGAAATTGACCTCTTTTTATTTAGCAAACCCAGAATTAGAAGTGGCACCCATTCTTAATATTCCGATACATAACTGTGAGTACCGGGCGAAGACACGAAAATGGTGTGGAACAGGAGGAAATATGGCATTGTACGATGTTGATGGGCAAAAATACCCATGCCAGTTCTTTGCTCCGATGACTATTCCTCCGGAAAAATTTGCCTCTCTAAAAGGGACTGACTTCAATGATGAGAGTAACTTCATCGACAGAGATTGCTTTGGCAGTTGTTATTTTTACAATATATGTTCGAATTGCTATGGCGCTAATTTTCTCGTAAATGGAAAACTGAACAAACGGGACAAATGCAAGTGTCGTTTGATGAAAGTGAGGGCGTATTATGCAGCAGCATTGCTCGCGAATAGCATTGCAAAATCCGGGAACACAAAGAACCCCTCGGATTCCAAAATAATGGCATTGCAAATTCGTGCTATTGAAAAGATTAAGAAAATATGTGAAGAAGAATTGTTTATGCTTAAAATATATGAGATACCTACCTAAACTTTTAATTTTTAGCCTATTATTGACTATTGTAGGCTGTAGCAGGGAGTACGATGACTCGGCATTGGTCGGGCGAGTGAACAATCTGGAGAGTCGGGTTTTGAAACTTGAGCAGCTGTGTCAGCAGATGAATACTAATATCTCATCTTTGCAGACGATTGTTTCTGCCTTGCAGAATAATGACTATGTGACAGGGGTCGTGCCGGTCACCGAGGGTGGAAAAACCGTAGGTTACACGATTTCGTTTACAAAGTCGCAGCCGGTGACCATTTATCATGGGAAGGACGGTGTTGACGGCAAGAATGGAACTGATGGAAAGGACGGGCAGAATGGAGCAGATGGAAAAGATGGCAAGTCGTATGTTCCGGTGATAGGTGTTAGGCAGGACACTGACGGGGTTTATTATTGGACCTTGGACGGTAAGTGGTTGGTAGATGGTTCTGGAAACAAAGTCAAGGCGGAAGGTCGGGACGGCAAAAATGGAGTTGACGGAAAAGACGGACTGAATGGTTCTGATGGTAGAGACGGATCCGATGGCAAGAATGGGCAGGACGGGGCAGATGGAAAAGACGGAGCCAATGGGGTTGACGGTAGGGATGGTATTACACCTGTGCTTAAAATTGAGGACAATTATTGGTTTATATCCTATGATAATGGTGGCAGTTGGACAAAACTCGGCAAAGCCACCGGCGAGAATGGCCGTGACGGAGTTGATGGAACGGATGGGAAAGATGGTGAGAATGGTCGTGACGGAGTTGACGGAAAGGATGGGAAAGATGGCGAGAATGGCCATGATGGGGTTGATGGTAAAGACGGAATAAATCCGTTGCTTCAGATTGTTAATGGATATTGGTATGCTTCGTATGATAACGGCAGCACTTGGCAGGAGCTCGGTAAGGCTACTGGTGCCGACGGTAAAGATGGCCATGATGGGATAAATGGAGCTGACGGCCGTGACGGAGACTCCTTCTTTCAGGATGTTACACAGGATGATTCTAAGGTTCATTTCATCCTTGCGGACGGCACGGTCATTACTCTCCCGAAGGCTGTGGCGTTGGATATTGTGTTTGCGGAATCCGATTTGGTCGTAATGTCGCCAAATTCGACCCGAACCATTTCATTTACAGTGACGAGTACGATTAAACCTGTTGTCGTGGAGGTCGTCTCTTCGGCGGATATCAAGGCAAAAGTAATTTTGGATGATGCCGATGGTCTGGCGGGAAAGATACAGTTGACAACTGGCTCCGTGATTGATGAGTACAGCAAAGTCGTTGTTTTTGTATCCAATGGCGAAAAAGTCATAATGCGAAGCATTAGATTTGAGGAAGCTGGGCTCAAGGTAGAAGAAAACTCCGTTAAGACGATTTCTGCTGAAGGAGGAGAAGTTACTCTTGAGTTTCTGACCAATGTTGAGTGCGAAGTCGTCATTCCGGACGAGGCCAAGTCTTGGATTAGTGTTGTTCCGGATACTCGCGCGATGGAAAAAAGGTCGGTTACACTCAAGGCTGAGCCGAATGCTGGTTATTATCGTTATGCACTTATTACTGTTCGCTCTTCTGACGGACGGTTGGAATTGGAATATAAAATAGAGCAAAACGGGGCATTAGGTGTGGAGATTGATGCAGAGACTATTCCGGATAATGAGATTTGGTATACAACAAATGATGGTAAAATTGTAAATCTTGAGTTGTCCTATCCGACATACACCTCTCAACCATTTGATGCCAATATCATTAGTCACACATATGAGAATGGAAAAGGTGTCATTAAATGCGATGCTCCGATAACAGCAATAAATGACTTTGTTTTTGGGAATGGTCAATTTCTTAACATTTCTCAACTTATACTTCCCAATTCTGTTACGACGTTGGGACAAGGAGCTGTGAATGGCACAGGAATAAGAAAGTTAAAAATACCTAATAGCCTTGTTTCTGTCGGCCCTCAAGCATTTCGTTGTTTTTCCAATAGTTATCTAGAACAATTTGAAGGGAAAAATGTCACTGATGATGGGAGATGTCTTGTTATTGACGGAAAGTTGTGCGGTTTCGCTCAATATGGTATATCATCTTATACAATACCATCGAATGTTGAACATCTTGAGTATGATGTTTTTGCATGGTGTAAAGAATTAAAGAAAATAAACTTTGTTGAGGGATTGAAACAGATTGATGGCGATGCTTTTAACGAGACAGAGTTGAATTGTGATATATATCTTCCAGAGTCTTTGATATCCCTTCATCCTTACGCATTTCATGGCTGCAAAGGTATTAAAGGTTTTTATGGAAATTCGAAATTTTGTACCAGTGATCATTTTTGCCTTTTGAGTGAATATTTGGTCAATCAAGGTTGTCCGGCAGAATGGTGCGGAACTTGGATTTTACGGTTTTGTGGCACGGAATTGACTGAATATTCTATTCCTGACGGAGTAAGAGGGATCGAAAATTATGCATTTGACAACTTACCAAATCTTAGATCTATAACTCTTCCAACGACGATAGCAAAAATTGGTGGAACAGCTTTTAATAATTGCTCTGCATTAGAGTCTATAAAAGGTTCGTATGCTTCGTCTGATGGAAGGTGTGCTATTATTGGAAATGAACTGGCTCTTGTCGCTTTGGCTGGTTTGACAGAGTATCGTGTTCCAAATGGAGTTGAGACGATTAGTGGTTGGAAATTGATGGGTCTCAAAGATATTAAAGTCATAACTATACCAGATTCGGTTAAAAGTATTACAGATAACTATGCTTTTTCTAATTGCCCATCTCTTGTTTCGATAACACTGTCGGCAAACTTGGCAGAACTTGGATATGATGCTTTTGCATCTTCTCCGTCGATTAGAAATATTTATTGTCGGTCTCAAATACCTCCTCGTTTATTGTCAAGTTTGGGACTTAATAGTTACAACGAGAATGTGGTTATATATGTCCCACGAAATAGTGTAGGTGTGTATAGGACGGCCAAATATTGGTCAGAATATGCTGATAAAATTATGGGATACGATTTTTCAGATTTGCCTGTATCGGACTATTACATCTCATCTGACTACACCCAAGACGGCAAAGTGACAACCTTGCAGTCCGCAACCGAAGGTAAGGGAATCAACATAGTCCTTATGGGCGACGCCTACAGCGACCGTCAGATTGCGGACGGAACATATGGTGCGGACATGAAGTATATATATGACAATTTGTTCACTGAAGAGCCATATAAATCGTTCAAAGAGTATTTCAACGTCTATAGCGTCAATGTTGTGTCTGCTACTGAAGGCTATGAGCACGATGGGGCAACACTTGGAGGTTATTTCGGTGATGGGACGCTTGTCGGAGGCAATGACAGCAAGTGCTTTGAATATGCCGCGAAGGCTGTTGGCGAGCAGAATATGGATGAGACTCTGGTTGTAGTCGCGATGAACTCGAATAATTATGCCGGAACTTGTTACATGTACAATCCGTCATCAACGACCGGCACTTATGGCAGTGGAGCCTCTGTCGCGTATTTTCCTAAGGGTGGCGACAAGGAGACTTTCGCACGGCTGCTACATCACGAAGCCTGCGGGCACGGGTTTGCAAAACTTGCCGATGAATATGCCTATGAGAGTATGGGCGCAGTTCCGAGCGACTATGCTTCTCAAATCCAGACTCAGCAGAGCAGCTGGGGATGGTGGAAGAATGTTGATTTCACTAGCGATGTGTCTTCGGTTCGTTGGAATGCGTTCACCAACGATTCGAGGTATGCCAATGAAGGACTTGGCGCATTTGAGGGAGGTTTAACTTATTGGACAGGTGTATGGCGCCCGACCGAGAACTCCATTATGCGAGATAACACAGGAGGTTTCAACGCACCGTCCCGCGAAGCGATATATTGCCGCATCCATAAACTCGCTTATGGTGACAGTTGGAATTACAGCTATGAGGATTTCGTCACCTACGATGAAATCAATCGCAAGGCGTCTTCATCGTCAGCGCCTCGTCGAAGCTCTGGCAGGCAAACTCGATGGGAGCCTCTTCATCCGCCAGTTGTCGTAGGCAAATCCTGGAAGGAGGCTGCGAAAACTCAGTGACAAAACATAAACCCGAAATAAACTCTGGGGCCGCGGACGAAATCGCTCTGGCGGGAGGTGGCGTCAAGGAGCCAGCCGGCTTCAGAAACGACACCCAGATATGCCATGAAGAGCATCATAGCCAACATCACGACTTCAGAGAATGAAAAGGACAATGAAGAGGTGTAGCCCGACAGGCGGTCAACCACGGCGGACGTGGCCAGCCCACGGCCTCGGGAAGTGGGAGGTGCCTGCCGGATACAAGTTCTCGCGATAGCGAGGACGCAGGAGACGGTAGGAGGGCCGAACGAAGCAGCGCGGAGTGAGTTCCGCCGTGACTGACTGCCTGTCGGCGTTAAATCACCGTCAATGCATTACATAGTTGCACAATTGCAAAAGCCCCAGAATCGCCATTACAGCGCTCTGGGGCCTTTATATCTTAAAATTAAAGTGTCAAAGATGAGTTTTTCATTGAGCATCACCGACATAGGACGTGGCGAACTCTCCGAAATTAAGGGAGACCGTCAGTTTGCCGGCAGTGATTTTACCATTGAGCGAGGTCACGTTATATTTTGCATAAGGCATTCCCATGGCCAGCGGAACGATGTCGTTGCCTGAAAGAATGATCTCATTTTCGCGAATTTCACACTTGACTCCGGGAACAGTGACATCCAGAGAAACAGGCATCTGAGGAACGAACTTGACCTTGTTGAAGATGATGGTCGCCGTGCCGTCTTCCTTGAGACTGACATTGACATTGACATTTTCGGAAACATTGTCCTTGCCGCCGGCTACTACCGTCAGGGTGCCGGAGTAAACGGTTTCGGCCGGAGTCTCGATGATTTTCACCGGTTCATTCTTGGAACAAGCGGCAGCAACTACTGAAACGACCGCAATCAAAAAAGCATTTAATAATTTCATAATGACTATATAATTAATTTATTTACAATCACTTAAAAATCCAGAGCAATGCCGGCATTGAAGCGCCTCGGCTTGCCGGTCTGGAAAAACGAATTGCCTACAGACTTGAAATAGAACACGCTGTAGGAGGTATCGGCGAGGTTTTCCCCGCGAACGAAAAACTGGACTTTGCGGAAAGACAGCCTCGCGTCGAAACCCAGAAGAGAATACGGCGGCTGAACCAGGGTTCCGCTTTCGTTCCAGGAGACGGAGCCGTTCCAGAGAATGTCGGCAGACAACATCAGGGAGTTCAGGAACTTGGAATTGAAATCGAACCTGTACCCTGCCCTGGCATATAGTGAAGAAGACGGAGAATACGGAATCCTGTTTCCGGAATAGTCTTCATGACCATCGTCATACGAGACGAAACGGGCATCCATGAAAGAGGCGGAGAAATTCACATTCAGGCCTTTCCATCTCCAGGAGAGTTCGGATTCCACGCCACGGCTCCGGGATTTGGCAGCATTGGCCATCATGCGACCTGTCCCCTTCCCACGCGGGAACACGGTAATCTGCTGATTCCGGCAGCTGATATGGTATGCGGTCGCGGATGCGGTCAGAAGATGTCCGGCAGCATTGATTCCGAAACGCAGTCCGGCCTCGTAATCCATGCAGGACTCCGGCCTATAGCTGGTGGATGATGCCGGAATCTCCTCAGCAGCATCAAGATACACGCCAAGTTCGGACATCATTCCGTTCATCATGCGATTCTGCAGGATGTCAGAAAAAATCTGGGTGTTGAAACCTCCGGATTTGTAACCGCGCGAAACGGAGCCCGTCAGTTTCAGGTCAATGCCGTGATGTCGCATGGCTTCAGTGGCGGCATCGAACAGGACGGACGCTTTCGGAAGAATCTGGAAAAACGACATGTGCTCATTTCCACGGTAGCTGGTCGGGAAATCCTTGTACGAAGGCATTGGCGTAAGCTTGAAATGGATGTCCGAACTGGAGTCGTATGACATGTGGTCGCCTTCATAATCCACACGGAGCCCGGCGGTAAAGAGCCATCTGGACAGTCGGAAATATGACTCATGATAAGCGGCCATGTTGTAGCTCCAGAGGATGAAATCATTGGAAATCAAGAAATTGTCCTCCTCGATCATGAGCTTGCCGAACTCCTGCGGAATGTAGGCATTGGCATTGTCCAGAATGAGGGAACTGATGCCGTCGCAGAGGAACGTCACGGGAGCGCCCATGCCATTGCGACGGACGAATGCGAAAACACCGCTTTGATGGTTCCACCAGGCGGGATGCGTCTGCGGACGTAGTACAACTTCTTGTGTCACAGATGCTTGCCGCTGCGTCTGGTTCAATGTAAACATCGACGCGGATGTAAAATCCTGGTCCAGATCCATGGAATCGAACAACATCTGCAGGCTGGTTACCGAACTCAGTTTCCATTTGTCCAAATCGACATTGACGCGCAGCCCGTCCATCACGAAAAGGCGTCTGTAAGCACTTCTGTCATTGTAATTTACAGGATAGAGCCAGCCTCCGGCCAATGATTCCCCGCCTTTTGACGCATCCGTGGCATCAGCCTTCCAGAGCCGGTAAGGATAGCCGCCCTGATCCGTATAAGATGCATGTAAGGTATTGTCAATGAAAGTATTGCCACGGTTTTTCACATATCGGAGACGCACGGACACTGCATCGGAAACATCACACTTGCTGCCTGAATATTCATTGGTATAAAATCCGTCAGAGTGTCCGTACATTACGGCGGCACCGAGATTGTTCTTATACATGGAAGCATTGACTCTCAATGAATTGGCGCTACCGTATTCGACATTGGCCCTTACGCCCTGCCATACAGCCGGGGACAATGTTTCCACAGCCATGACCCCGAGCATGGAATTGCGCCCGTAGAGCGTACCCTGGGGACCGCGGAGCATGTCGATCCGCCGGATGTCCATGAATGAAAAATCATAACAGTTCTTGTCCAGGACCGGCACGTCGTCGATATACAGGCCGATTACCGGGTTTTCCATACGCGAGCCGATGCCGCGCACATAAATGGTTGACGTCATCGACGACCCGTAATCGGGCATCGCCAGCCCGGGGACAATGCCGGCCAAATTCTTGGGAGAGGCAAGTCCCGCCGTCTCTATCTCCTTCATAGTCAAAGAAGTAACCGGGACAGCAATCTCATTTTTCGTCAATGTTTGTTTCAATGATGAGGATATGACAGCGCCCGACAATGTATCTTTCACAACAGGTGTGGCCGTCACCAGCATCACCGCCACAATAAAATGAATCATAGTTCGTTTATTAAGCGGCGGCAAAAGTACTAGATACAATGATTTCCGTCATTGCACTATTCGCACATCCTAAAGGACGATTTATACCATTCTTTCGCGGAAAGAGGAAGGAGAGATGCCGGTCATCTTGCGGAAAAACCGGGAAAAATATGACGCTTCGGAGAAACAGAGACGTTCAGCGATTTCCGACATTGGCATTGACCTGTCGCAGAGAAGTTCGCGGGCAAGGGCCAGACGGGCATTGTCAATCCATTCGCCGGCACTTTTTCCGGTTTCGGCCTTGACGGTGCGGTTTAGATGGCTGGGAGTGACGCCTAAAAGCGAAGCGTAACCGGCGACGCTGGAGAATGGCTGCGAAACATCGAACACTTTTTCGAGGTAAGACGAGCATAGCCTGGAGGACGCGGAACCGCCCGGAGCCGGAAGGAGCTCATCGAACTGGCTGAGTATCACCTCTATCAGGCTTCTGACGATGGCGACCTGACCCGCATGACGCATGAGACGGATCATGAGTTCATCGTAGAAAAGTTTGTCCTCTACGGGGATGGAAAGAACCGACGGTTCCTTCATGCGAAGCACTGAATGTCCGGCATTGCGAAGCAACTCGGTAGAGAACGCTCCCATGTAGCCTATCGTGTCCTTGAAATACTTCACGGAATAGTGAATGAACGGAGGTATCAGGGCGAAGTCGCTGGCTTTCAACAGATAAGGGCGTCTGTCAATATCTATGAGCACCTCTCCTGAAAGGAGATAGACATACGACCAATCGTCTCGGGCAATCGAGTGCATCGGATGTGCAGTCACTTGCCCGGCAGCATTGAGTGGACGTATTACGAAGAGGCTCATATTTCCGCAAATTTACTCACTTTTTGCAAAAAATCGTTTTTTTCGACCAAAATAACAATATCTAAGCGATATTTAACCAAAAACTGTACAATTTGGCAACCTTTTTGTATCTTTGCCCCGACGTTTGAACAGAAAAAAAACAGACATTGAAAATAAGAAATTATAAAGATATGAACAGACAACGACTTAGACTCGGACTCATCACAGCGGCAGCGCTTCTGCCTCTGGGCATGATGGGACAGGAAACACTGACATTGGAACAGTGCCGGGAAATGGCTTTGCAGAACAACAAGAGCATCGAACAGGCCAAAACTCGTGTGGAAATGGCCGGCTACGACAGGAAAATCGCAAGGGCGAACTACTTTCCGAACATCAGCGCTACCGGCGCATATATGTATAATGAGAAGAACCTCGCACTGATAAGTGACGAAATGTCAGGTAAACTGACAGGTGCCGGCGCAGCTCTCCAGGGCGCCGTCAGCGAGAAGGTCACCAATGTCATTGAGGCATTGAACAAGATTCCGGGAGGCTCTGACATCATCAGCAGCGAGATGGGACAGGCCATTCTCGGTGCGCTCCAGAAAGGCGAGATCAGTTCAGCCATCACCAAAATAGGCACTGAAATCGACGACGCCTTCCACCTGGACATCCATAACGTGTTCGCAGGTATGGTTTCACTCCAGCAGCCGGTATTCATGGGCGGCAAGATTGTCAATGCCAACAAGATGGCAAAACTGGCGGAAGACCTGTCCAAGGCCAAATACGACAAGGAGTATCAGGATTTGCTGACCACCGTGGACCAGGCTTACTGGCAGGTAGTCTCCGTTTCCAACAAGAAGAGAATGGCCGAGAACTATGCCGACCTTCTCGAGAAGATGGAGCACGATGTGACCATTTCCGTCAATGAGGGGGTAGCGACCGAATCTGACGCATTGTCGATAAAGGTCAAGGCCAATGAAGCGAACATGCTCAAGACCAAGGCCACCAACGGGCTCGTGCTCGCCAAGATGCTGCTCTGCAAGGAGATAGGCATTGACCTGAATTCTGAAATCTCCCTCGCTGACGAGGAACTGAGCGCCGTTCCTGCACCTCAGCTGACTGCCCAGAAGGATCTGGAACAGATCTACGAAGACAGGCCTGAGACAAGGAGTCTGGGACTTGCCACTCAGATTTATGATGCGAAAGTGAAGATCGCACGCGCGGACATGATGCCTAAAGTGGCATTGACAGCGAACTACATAGTAAGCAATCCGAACCTCTACAACGGATTCCAGAACAAGTTCGGCGGAATGTTCAATGTGGGAGCGATGATCAACATCCCTATTTTCCACGGAACTGAGGCGCTGCAGAAAACACGCAAGGCAAAGGCTGAGGCGACATTGTTCAGAAGCCAGCTGGAGGAGGCCAAAGAGCTTATCAACCTGCAGGTTACACAGCTCCGCAAGCAACAGAACGAGGCGCTGGACAAACTCGACATGGCTGAGAGCAACCTCAAGAGCGCGGAAGAGAATCTCCGTACCGCGTCCATCGGTTTCGAGGCCGGAGTCGTGACTGCCAATGTGGCTCTTGCCGCACACACGGCATGGCTCAAGGCGCAGTCAGAGTACATTGACGCAGGCATTGAACTTCAGATGAACTATGTGAACCTCCAGAAGGCAGAGGGCAATTATAAATCAGATTTCGATTCAGAAAAATAAAAACAGAAAAATACTATGGGACAGACTAAGAAATCTTACAACCTTGTAATAGGCGTTGTAGCGCTGCTTGTCATTATTATGGTTATAGCAGTGGTGGGATATTTCGTATCAAAGCCTAAACCGCTGGTTATCCAAGGCGAGGCTGAGGCTACAGAGTACAGAGTTTCCGGAAAGGTGCCGGGAAGAATCGAGGCGCTTTTCGTGAAAGAGGGCGAGATGGTGCACAAGGGAGATACTGTCGTATTCATCGATTGCCCTGAGGTCCATGCCAAGCTCGAGCAGGTTACCGCATTGAAAAACGCTGCCAAGGCTCAGCAGAACAAGGCCATCAACGGAGCAAGGAAAGAGCAGATCACAGGCGCTTACGAACTCTGGCAGAAAGCTATCGTGGCTGAGAAGGTTATGAAGAAATCATACGACAGAATCAAGAACCTCTATGACCAGAAAGTCGTTTCAGCACAGAAATATGACGAAGTGGAGGCTCAGTACAATGCTGCCGTGGCCACCACGAAGGCTGCCAAGAGCCAGTATGACATGGCTGTCAATGGCGCACGCGCAGAGGACAAGGCTGCCGCTGCCGCTCTCGTGGACCAGGCCAACGGTGCTCTCATGGAGGTCAATGCAGCTCTCGCTGAACTTTACCTCACATCTCCTGCATCCGGTATCATTTCCGCTACCTTCCCTAAAGTCGGAGAACTTGTAGGACAGGGCTCTCCTATCATGACCATTACAGACCTCGACGACATGTGGTTCACTTTCAATGTAAGAGAGGACTATCTCCACGGTCTGAAACAGGGCGACAAGGTAACCGTAAGCGTTCCTGCTCTTGACGACAAGGAGTGCACCGCTACCGTGACCTACATCGCTGTCCGTGAGTCTTATGCCACATGGAAAGCCACCAAGGAGACAGGCATGTACGATGCCAAGACATTTGAAGTGAGAGCTGTTCCTGACACTCCGCTTGAGGGCTTGCGTCCGGGAATGTCAGCAATCGTGAAAGACAGCAAAATTCTTAAGAAATAATCAGTTATGAGTTTTTGGCATAACATAGCCGCAGTAATCCGCCGTGAACTGAGGATAATGAGGAACAGACCGATTTATCTTCTCGGTTCAGTGGTGACTGTGGCCTTCTGCGCCATCTTCTTCCTGACCTTTCTGAAAGACGGACTGCCGCACGACCTGCCTGTAGGCATCGTGGACTATGACAACTCGACACTGTCCCGGAACTTCGCAAGGCAGCTGGACGCGACACAGCTCGGAAAGGTGATCAGATATGACACTTTCGCACAGGCGAGAGAGGACATGCAGAGCGGCAAGCTTACAGCGGTCTGCGTCATCCCTGAAGGCATGTATGCAGATGTACAGGCAAGCCGCCGACCGACTTTCACATATTACCTGAACGGTCTTTATTTCGTCGGAGGAGCATTGTCCTACAAGAACATCCTCACGATGATCAACCTTGCGGACGGTGCCGTCCAGAGGGAGGTGCTCAGGGCGAAAGGGGTCAATGAAGATGCTATCATGGGCAGAATCCGTCCAGTGGACGTGGATGTGCATCAGATCGGCAACCAATATACAAACTACGGTTACTATCTGACCAACATCTTCCTGCCTGGCGTATTGGAGATGGCGATAATCATCATCTTGATATACTCTTTGGGAGCAGAACTGAAATACGGCACATCCAGACATCTGCTGCAGACGGCCGGCGACTCCATGTTCACCGCGCTTCTCGGCAAGATCATAGTCTATACGACGCTGTTCTCGATATTGGGACTCATCCTGATACTGCTGATGTATGACTGGATGCATTTCCCGATAAACGGCTCGATATGGAACATGTTCCTCGATATCCTGCTGCTGGTGCTTGCAAGCGAGGGCGTGGCTATATTCATCATCGGTATGCTGCCGATTCCGCGACTTGCACTGAGTATCGGCGCCCTGTACAGCGTGCTTGCATTCTCAATGTCAGGCTTCACGCTGCCGGTAGAAGCGATGCCGCCATATATCCAGGGACTTGCAGAAGCGTTCCCGCTCAGGCATTACTTCCAGTTCTACTCACGTGAAGTCATCTTCGGAACAGGTTTCGCAGGATGGTATAAAGAGGTGATACACATGCTCATTTTCCTCTTCCTGCCGGTATTGGCCATCTGGAGACTCAAGAAGGCTTATATTTTACAGAATTTCCCTAAAAAATAGTCGATATGAAAAAAGACAGTTACATAAGTACGTGGTTTCGCGACTTTTGGGGAATTTTCACCCACGAACTGAAACTCATATTCTCCGATTCCGGAGTTATGATCATATTCTTCCTTGCCGGACTCGCCTATCCGCTGCTGTACAATGTAATGTACCTCAACGGCATACTTAACGAGACTCCTATCGCCGTCGTGGACAATGCCGACTGCTCAGCCAGCCGCCGTTTCGCCCGCGAAGTCGATGCCACAAGAGAGTGCGCTGTGAAATATCATTGCATCAATGTTCTTGAGGCACAGGAGCTTATGAAGGAAGGCAAGATTCGCGGCTACATGTATTTCCCATCTGACTACGGAGACAAACTCGCAAGACTGGAGACCGCTACATTGTCAGTTTATGCAGATATGAGCAGCTTCCTCTACTACAAGAACATCCTCATGGCAAGCAACCAGGTGATGCTCAATGAAGTGGGCAGCATCCAGATGGAACGGTACGCGGCGGCGGGATTCAGCGGCGAACAGGCCGCATCCCTCGTGCAGGCCATCCCATACGAGGAGAACAACCCTTACAACAGGGCATTCTCCTACTCACTGTTCCTCCTGTCAGCCATATTGCTCGTAATCGTACAGCAGACGCTGTTCTACGGAATGTCGATGCTGGTGGGCACGGCACGAGAGGAGAACCGCAGTTTCGCCACGCTCCCGGACAGGCTTGAAGGCCATGGAGTAGTGCGTGTGGTTCTCGGACGAGGCCTGGCCTATTGGCTGATATACATGGGAATTGCCATATACATCGCTACGATTGTGCCGGCCATATTCGGATTGCCGCAGAGAGGAAACTTCTGGGATATCATACTGTTACTGCTGTTCTTCGTAACGGACTGCGTGATGTTCTCGATGACATGGAGCGCACTGATTACCAGAAGGGAGTCAGTATTCCTCCTGTTCCTTGTGGTATCGCCTATCTGCCTGTTCCTGACAGGTTTCTCATGGCCGACTACAGCATTCCCTGAGTTCTGGAAATGGTTCTCATACCTCTTCCCGACCACATTCGGATGCCAGAGCTTCATAAACCTCAACACTGCCGGCGGCGACTTGTGGACTTCACATACGCAGATGTTCTGGATGACAGTACAGACCATCGTGTACTTCTGCACAGCCTGCATCGCCATCTTTGTAGAGAACTGGGTTATCCACCACAAGGCCATGCTTGAGGAGAAGAAAATGGAACTGGCAAAACGTGCCGGCGTGGACTTGGAAGAAGACCGCAAAATCATAGCAGGAGAATAGCTACAGACGCTGTCCCCCGATGAATTCACGCATGATGGATGTAGGCGGAATCGCAGATATCTCGTCCGGTGAAAGAGCCACGATATAGTCCAGGAACTTGAGCAGACGCACCGCCTCAGTATATGCCGGTGAAGAAGGTGCAATCCTGCGTAGCAGCGGCTCAGCATAGTATTTGAGCATCGGAAGCTCGTAGATCAATGCTGAATTGAACGCCGCATCCGCATTTTCCTGGAACGGGAATATGTTGCAGTTCTCTCCACGGCGCACACTGTACCAGCGGGTTATCGTCTCCTCCGGAGTGATGCCACGTACACGGTTGTCACGCACCATACGGCGCAGCAGACGGTTGTCTGAAGTGGAGATATTGTTGTTCTCATCCACATTGAGAGAAGTCAGCGCTGAGGCATATACTCTGAAAATCTTGGAATTGTCCACATCCGGAACCATAGCAGGGTCGAGGGCGTGGATACCTTCCATGATAAGTATCTCCTTTTCACCCAGCGAGATACGCTTGCCGGACGGTATTGACCTGCCTGCCTTGAAATCAAACTTGGGCAACTCGACCTCTTTGCCCGCGAACAGGTCGTTCAGCTGGCTGTTGAGAAGTTTGAGGTCCATCGCCTCCAACGCCTCGAAGTCATAGTTTCCCTCACTGTCCTTAGGCGTATGCTCCCTGTCCACGAAATAATTGTCGAGTTCTATAACCTTTGGAACCAGACCGAGCACACGGCACTGGAGCGCAATCCTCAGCGACGACGAAGTCTTTCCGCTGGAAGACGGCCCTGCTATGAAAACTGCCTTGACCTGCCCCCTACGGGCATATATCTGGTCGGCAATGGCCGCATATTTTCTTTCGTGCAGAGCCTCCGACAGATTTATCAGTTCCACAGCATGGCCTTCGGAAATAGCCTTGTTCAATGCCCCTATACCATTGATCCTGATAATGGAGCACCAGTCGGAATATTCCGCGAGAGTTGCCGCAATCTTGGACTGCGTCTTGACAGGGATCACTTTCGAGAAATCACCCTCGGACGGGAACTGCAGACAGAAGCCTTCAGCGAACGGAAGAAGGTCGAACACTTTCAGATAACCGGTCGAAGGGAGTAGCGGTCCGTGGAAGGTATCTGCATGTCCGTCAAGGAAATACACACTGCATATGAACTTGCCGAGAGACTTCTGTAGCTCAGCTTTTTCCGGCTGGTTATTCTCCTCGAACATCTTCTCTGCCGTTACTGCATCCATCTTCTCCTTCCTGAATGGCATGTCGGCGGATACGATTTCCTGCATTCTGCTCTTGACGGAGGCCAACTGCTCCTGCGTCAGTGCCAATGTCCTGCAACGTCCGTCCTCCTGTTTCCTGGTCTCTATCACCTTGCAGTAGAGACCGCTCGGAAGCGAATGGTCTATCACCAGGACCTTGTCCGGAAACAGCTCACGCACAGCGTTCTGCAGCACGAAACACAGGGAACGCAGGTAGGTGCGCCTTCCGTCAGGATGATTGTATCCGATGAACTCCACCTCGTGAGTCATCGCCAGCTTGAAGTCGAGTTCCTTCAGTTTGTGGTCCACCAATGCCGCGAGCACGGGATATACCACTCCTGTTCTGTCATCTTTGACGACAGGGCAGACCTGCTTGGAGAAATCACCGAGTTTCTCAAACAACGGCAACTCGTAACGCCTCCCGTCATTGACAAGGAGAACTTCAAATTTGTCAGCAGTATTGTTCATAATTATGTGTTTAACGCTTGCCTATTATGCCTTCGAGCGCATCCTTCAGATAAGGTCCTGTGACGGATGCCGGATTTGCCGCAAGTTCCTCGGGGGTTCCCTGAGCCACCACATAACCGCCTCGGCGTCCGCCGTCCGGCCCCATGTCGAACATATAGTCCGCGCATTTCAGCACATCGAGGTTATGCTCTATGACTATCACGGTGTTGCCGCAGTCCACCAGCTTCTGTAGCACGCCCAAAAGCACCTTGATATCCTCAAAATGCAGGCCAGTGGTAGGCTCGTCAAGTATATAAAGGGTGTTTCCTGTGTCCTTCCGGTAGAGTTCCGATGCAAGTTTCATACGCTGGCTCTCTCCTCCCGACAATGTGACCGCAGACTGACCAAGATGAACGTAGCCGAGTCCCACATCCACGAGGGCCTTAAGTTTCTGGGAAATCTTGGGAATCTCCTTGAAAAACTCATAGGCCTGGGCTATCGGCATCTCCAGCACGTCATTGATACTGCGCCCCTTGTACTTGACCGCAAGCGTGTCCTCCTTGTAGCGGTGGCCGCGGCACTCATCGCAGACGACATTGACAGAAGGCAGGAAATTCATTTCTATCACCTTGATACCGGCCCCTTTGCAAGCCTCGCAACGGCCTCCTGCGACATTGAAAGAGAACCTTCCGGCTCCGAATCCGCGCACTTTGGCATCAGGCGTTTCAGCAAACAGGGTACGGATATCATTGAACACACCCGTAAATGTGGCCGGATTGCTCCTCGGTGTACGACCGATAGGGCTCTGGTCGATTTCTATGAGCTTGTCGATGTTTTCGACTCCGATAATGTCCGAATACGGCAGAGGATGCATCTTGGCATTGTAGAACTTGTTCTTCAGTATCGGCATCAATGTCTCGTTTATGAGCGAGGATTTGCCGCTGCCGCTGACTCCGCTGATACCGATAAAGACGCCCAAAGGGAAGTCTATGTCAATGTCTTTCAAGTTGTTGCCCGATGCACCACGGATTCCGAGCACCTTTCCGTTCCCTTTTCGGCGGACGGCCGGCACTTCGATACGCCTCTTTCCGGTAAGATAATCCAAGGTCAATGACGGCCCGATCGTATAGGATGACAAGTTTTTCTTGTCATTTTCTCCGACAGCGTCTCCTGCGGCCTCTTTTCCCGATTCGCCCAACAGAAGGGAAACTGGAGCATTGACACAGATCTTTCCGCCGTTCTCACCAGCGCCCGGTCCTACATCGACAAGCCAGTCCGCACTGTACATCGTCTCGGCGTCGTGCTCGACTACCATCACGGAGTTACCCTCGTCGCGCAGTTCCTTGAGCGAATGGATCAGCTTCCTGTTGTCGCGCTGATGAAGTCCGATGCTCGGCTCATCCAGGATGTACAACACATTGACCAGCTTGGAGCCGATCTGTGTCGCGAGTCTGATGCGCTGACTCTCACCGCCTGACAATGAAGCGGTTGCTCGGTCGAGCGAGAGGTAATCCAGTCCCACATCCAGCATAAAACCGGTACGCTCGCCGAGTTCCTTCAATATGTCTCGGGCAATGAGGTTCTCCCTGTCGGACAGTTTGGAGGGCAGCTCCTGAATCCATTTGGCGAGGGACGACATCTCCATCGCAGCGACCTCGGATATGGTTTTCCCGTCGATTTTGAAACAGGTGGTCTGCTGGTTAAGCCTTGTTCCGTGGCAGACTGGGCAGACGATCTTGTCCTCGATGTCATCCACGATTCCGGGAAACGACACCATTTCCGACATATTTCCGTCACCTACACGGAAAAGTTCGTCCGAACCATAGACAATCAGCGAAATCGCCTCGTCCGGCACATCCTCTATCGGATCGTACAATGAGAAGTTATATCTCCTTGCTATAGAGCGTATTATATCGAACTTCTTCGTCTCTCGCATCTTTCCGAGCGGGACGATTCCGCCATCCGCGATAGAAATACTGCGGTCCGGAATAATCGTGTCAATGTTCACATCGACAATCGTTCCGAGTCCTTTGCAATGCGGACAGTAACCTTCCGGAGAATTGAACGAGAACGAATGCGGCGCCGGTTCCTGAAGCGAAATGCCGGAATCCGGATCCACCAGATGCTTGGAATAATGCTGTATTTCTCCCGTCTCCAGGTCGAGCACTGCAAGCGAGCCTTTTCCACGTCCCAATGCTGTAGCGACTGAATCCTTCACCCTCTTGTCATCGCCTGTGGCAGGCTTCATCTTGTCCACCACAAGCTCGATGAAATGGGCCTTATACCTGTCCAGAGCCGTTACTGTGGCCAGGTCACGGAGTTCTCCGTCGATGCGCACCTGAGTAAAACCACGCTTGCGGAGATTGTCGAACAGTTCCTTGTAATGACCTTTTCGGCCACGTACGAGAGGAGCGAGAAGATAACATTTCCGCTGATTGTACTTCTGCATTATGAGCGAAACTATCTGCTCATCAGTGTAGCGGGACATCTCCTTCCCCGTTACAGGAGAATATGCCCGCGACGCCCTCGCATACAGAAGCCTGAGGAAATCGTAAATCTCGGTTATGGTACCGACCGTGGAACGCGGATTGTTGCCCGTGGTCTTCTGCTCGATGGCGATAATCGGACTCAGGCCGTTGATTTCCTCAACCTCCGGCTTCTCCAACACCCCCATAAAATGCTTGGCGTAAGCGGATAGCGTATCCATATAACGCCGCTGTCCCTCCGCATATATGGTATCGAAAGCCAATGACGACTTGCCGCTGCCGCTCAATCCGGTTATGACCACGAACTCCCCTCTCGGAATATCCAGACTGACATTCTTGAGGTTATGGGCCTTTGCGCCCCTAATTTCTATGAAATCTTTTTCTTCCAATTTATTGTGATCCAAACATTAGAGCCATCCGCCGCCGGAGCTTCTGACTCCCCTTACAACTATCGAGAGTTTCCTGGATATCTTCATGCCTCCCATGGACGAACCTGTACCGACATTGGTGCCGCCCGCTACCGCATTGACAGTCAATATGGCATTGCCGGAGCGCTTCGGGGTCAATGTAAGTTTCCCTTTGTTCACCACAGGCGCTGATTTCAGTCCGAGCGTGCTCATGTCCTCTGCCGAAATCTCGATTCCGGTATAGGTCAATGATTCATATCCTTCACCGAACAATGACTCGAGGCTGACCTCCTGCGTCTCTCCCACGACCAATGCCTCACAAGGTATACCTTCTATCTGCATCAGCAGTCTCCACGCATTGACCTTGCCCGTTCCCATCTTGCCGGCGAACTTGGAGTAATTATAAGAACGGACACTATTTTCATCTTCATAATAATAGCCTTTGCCCGAGAAAGCCGAGTCGCTGAACTTATCCACAGACGTAAGCAGCATCGACTTGAACTCATCGGCCGTGCACTTCACGCCCAGTTTCTTCATATACGAAAGGCCCAGCGCAGCCACGCCGCTCACATGCGGACAGGCCATAGAGGTTCCGTCCATATATGCATATCCGGAACCGTCGAGATATTCGTCTCTCAAATCCGGCGGCACGGTGGACAGGATGGAGGCTTCATCCATAGGGTCATCAGATGAACTCGTCATCGGGGAGCAATAGTCTCCACCGGGAGCTGCGATATTGCAGCCCGGTCCGTAATTCGTATAATATGCCGGCTTGCCGTTGCAGGCGAACGATGTCACGGAGATATAATCCGTCATTCCGCCTGGATAGCCCGACATGGCCGCCATTTCATTTCCGGCAGCGAAAACCACTATTCCGCCATTGATAGGGTTGTCCCTGCTTGAGCCTATAAAATAATTGTAAGCTTCTACCTCTACCTTGTTCTCGTTTATATAGGCATTGTCCGACCTGACCTCGCCTCCGTCCACTCCAAAAGAGCACTGGAGTACAGAAGCTCCGTGGTCCGCAGCATATTTCGCTGCACGTGCGACCGTCGATGCGGTAGGCTCAGCGTCGCCCGAGAATATCTGGCAGGACATAATACGCACACCGTCGCCCTTTCCTGTTCCGCCTGCCACACTTGAAACACCGACACCATTATTATTCACTGCTGCGATGATACCTGCCACGTGTGTGCCGTGTCCGGTATCCCCATTTGCCAGCCAGGATATCGAGCCGTTGCTCTTTATGAAATTGTAGCCGTGCAGGTCATTGTTCGTCGGAGACGGATTGGTCCACATGTTCGCGCTCAGGTCAGGATGCGTATAGTCCACACCCTCATCCACGACTGCGACAATGATGGATGGGTCGCCGCCCGTAAGCGCCCAGGCATCCCTTACATTCACATCCTCACCGATCACGGCTCCGGAAGGATAGTCCTTGGTCTGGTTGCTGATGTTCCACTGCTTGCTGAAAAGCGGGTCGTTCATAGCTGCACCGCTGGCACCTGCCTTGGTGGCCATAGTCTCGGGACAAGGTCTGACACGCTTGCTTATCACTCTGTCCATCAATGTATTGTACTGCACTTTAGCCACCTTCTTTTCAGAGGAAAGCCTGGCAGCTACCTTCTGCACATCCGTCTTGCCGTCCAATGTCAGTTCATACCACCTGTCCAGACCGAAGCGCTTTTCTTCAGCTTCCCTTCCGGGGCAGGATTCGAACAATGGGGCTATAGACACCGCTCCGGCATTCTCTGCTATCCGGCTGAGTTCTGCAGTATCTGAAACATCACCATCCACATAGACGAGGATGGAGTTGCCGTCAGCATTGTGACTTGTATTTACAATTTTTCCATTGGCCTCTCCTTTGCCTGAAGGAGAGACTTCATTCGTGAGAAATGATGAACATCCTGTCAGAAACAATGAGAGGATACCCACCGAAAAAGCGAATTTCTTCATAATTATTTATCCAGTGCGTTTGCCTTCACGTCTGCAGGGACCTCAGCCCTTACATACGTGGTCATTTCATCGGTGCCGTTCTTCGCAGTAAGCACCATCATATTGCCGTCAATATCAACATCATACGAAGAACTACCCCAAGCAGATCCGTCGGTATAGACTCCGGTTATGCCCTTCTTGACATACTGCCAGGTTCCGGTATAATGAAGGTAACGGCCTGCCTGCATAAGCTGCCAGGTCTCGAATGTACCGTCTGACTTGAAGTCGATATAAACAACGATTCCGTAGGTCTGTCCAGCCTTGGTGACAGCACTTATGTCATCCAGTTTCCAGGAGCCTACGACATTTATGTCCTTGTCTTTTTTATTGCATCCCGCAAGCAGGGCAAGAGCAGTCACCATCAGGACTGCGAATTTCCAAATTTTCATATTCTATTTTCTTATTGTTCAATATTTTACAACCATCCGCCATTTTCACTTGACACGCCTCTCGCCACAAGTGACACTGTTTTGCTTATTGTCAGACCTCCCATGTTCTCGCCATTGCCCGGAGTCTGTCCGCCGGCAACCGCGTTTATGGTAATCTTGACGTTTCCTGACTTCTTAGGGCATATCACGAGACGTCCTGCCTTGATCTCCGGCATCGCCGCCAGATCCAATGTCCTGTAATCTTCGTCAGATATGTCCACGCCCAGATATTTCAGCGAACTATATGAGCCGCCGAATATGCTTTCAAGACTGACAGCCTGCTCCAGACCTACCACAGCAGTCAGACAAGGTGTTCCCTCGATGTTCATCAAGAATTTCCAAGCGTCGATGCTTCCGGTTCCCATCTTGCCTCTGTATTTGGAAAGGCTCAGCGGACCGATTGCATAACCGCTTGCATACAGACAGGTCTGCTTGATGCCGAGACACTGGGCATTCATGTCATTGACAGATGTCAGCAACATTGACTTGAACTCATCCTTCGTGCAGGTCTTGCCGAGTTTCTTCATGTAGGACAGGCCGAGTGCCGCCACACCGCTTACGTGCGGGCAGGCCATGGATGTTCCCTGCATGTAGCCGTAGCCTTTTCCGTCATAGTCAGTCGAATAGATATATCCTTCAGGCATGGTGGAGAGCACGCAACCGTCGCAGATGTATGTATTACCGTCCGAAGAAGTGTAGTAGAATTCTCCGCCAGGCGCTGCTATATTGCATCCTGGACCATAGTTGGTATAACCTGTCGGCTTGTAATCTGAGGCGAAAGCTGTCACGGAGATGATGTCAGCGAGCGCTCCCGGATAAGCGGACATTTCCTTGCCGTCGTTGCCCGCAGCGAAGAACGCCACACCGCCATTGATAGGATTGTCGAAGCCAAGTTTCTTTCTGTCAGCGTTTTCGAAGTATTCGATAGCCGCATAGACAAGTGGCTGTCTTGTCTTGTAGGACTTGTCAGAGAGGACTGCACCGGCCTGGAAGCCCCATGAACACTGGAGAATGCTTGCGCCGTTGTCAGCCGCATAGCGGATAGCCTTGGCAAGGTATTCTTCGGTACAGTTCTGGCCACCTGAATAGATCTGGCAGGACATGATGCGCACGCCGTCACCCTTTCCGCTTCCGCCGGCAATTCCGCTTATGCCCACGTTATTGTTGTTCACGGCCGCCACGACTCCGGCCACATGAGTGCCGTGTCCCTGGTCGCCGGTTCTACCATCTGGAGCTCTGAGTTTGTTCCAGCTGATCTGCGGCTCATCCATGCTGAAATTGTAGCCATAGACATCATCCACATAGCCGTTGCCGTCATCATCGATTCCGTTGCCGGGGATTTCCTTTTCATTCTTCCACATATTGGCCGCAAGGTCAGGGTGATTGTAAGCCACACCCTCGTCCACGACTGCCACGATGATGGAAGGGTCTCCGGTCGTAAGTTTCCATGCATCATAGACATTGATGTCCGAGCCCGGTACGGATGTATCGACCGGCTTGCCTTTCTGTGAGGAATGATAATGCCACTGGGATGCGAGCGCAGGGTCATTGAAAGGAGCCTGTATGTTACTTGTGGCCTTTGTCGCAGGAGCCGGTTTCCAGGATGCGGATTTCATCTCGTCCAGTCCTTTCAGCCTGTTGTTGTACTGTATTCTTTCGATGCCGTCCTCTTTGGAGAGCAGTTCCACAGCCTGACGGAGATCCGTTTCAGGAGCGAATGTCAATGTGTACCACCTGTCGAGTCCGAAACGGCAGATCTCGCTTTCTGAGGAAGCCAACTTCTGGAACACCCTGTCATAGCTGACCGCACCGGCCGCTTCTGCGATCCTGTCCATTTCCGTCGGCACAGCCATGTTGCTGCTGATATAGACTATCAATGAATTTTCACCTGATGCATCAGGCTGATTCAAGACTTTGGCAGCCGGCGAATCGGCTCTGTTCTCGGAATATTCTTCCGCACAGCCGACTGCAGCCAACGTTGCAGCCAAGAATAAAATTTTTACACCAACCTTCATAATTTGATCTTATTGTCTGTAATTGTACTTGTTTCGTATATGTATGTATCTTTATTGTCAGGATACGTACGCATCGTCAAGTGTCCGTCTTTGGTCTCCACGAGATACTCGCTGCTCCATTCCTTGCCGTCCGAATAGATACCGCTCAGTACATTGCCGCTCAGTACCCACATTCCCTCGTACTTCTGGAAACGGCCCGCTCCTTTCTGCTGCCACATGGCAAATGAGCCGTTCTCGCTGAATCTGAGGTATATCGTCACCGTTTCGTTGCCGACCATCGCGCTCCTTGTGGCAAATTCCACACTGGAGAGTTCCCAGTCGCCTATAATGTTCAAAGGCGCATCATCCACCTTGTTACAGGACACGCCCAACAGCAGAAATCCTGCCAAAAGGGCCAAGAATCTTTTCATCATAACCATCCTCCGTTGGCGCTTTTATGGGATTTCACAATCACGGAGACTTCCCGGTTCATGGACATGCCTCCGATGGCGTCGTCCGTTCCGATGGCGGGTCCGCCGCCCACTGCATTGATCCGGATCCTGCAGGAGCCGCATCTGGTCGGATGCATCCATAATTTCCCCTGCTCGATATAAGGGTTTTTCTGGAGGCCCAATGCCATTTTGTCTTCGGTGGAAACTTCTACCGACAAGTATTTCAACGACTTGGAGCCGCCACCGAAATATGGCGAGAGGTCCAAAGCCTGATTTTTCCCGACTACAGCGTCAATGCACGGAGTACCCTCGATATTCATCATCAGTTTCCATGCATCCACCGCTCCGGTACCCATTTTTCCCTTGTACGTAATCATCGAGACGCTGCTTATGCCCGCTCCAGCCACATATTCCTTGGATGCCGCGGTAAGACGCGAATCGATATCCTGAACAGACGACAGCAGCAGGCTCTTGAACTCCTGCAATGTGTATTTCCTTCCGAGCTTCTTGGCATAGGACAGGCCCAATGCCACCACGCCGCTCACGTGCGGACATGCCATCGATGTTCCGTACATAAATGCGTAATCCTTTCCGTCGAACAGTTCGGAAGGCACGGTGGACAGTATCATCGCCTTGTATGATGTGTAGGGCGCCAGGCCTTGCTCTCCGCCCGGGGCCGAGATATTGCATCCCGGGCCATAGTTCGTATAGTTCGCCGGAAGGAAGTCCGGTGCAAATGCCGAGACGCTTATTATGTCTGTCAATGCGCCAGGATAGGCCGCATAGCCCTGCGCGTCATTGCCTGATGCGAAAATCGCTATGTTCCCGTCGAGGACAGGATTGTTGGATGCGGCCTCAAAATAGCGAATGGCGTCATATTCGAGGGCATTGCTTCCCCCGTTTCCGGTTTTGTATGCCGCATCCGACTTGAACCGGCCTGACGGATAGCCGAAGGAGCAGGATATTATGGACGCTCCGTTGTCGGCCGCGTACTTGATGGCGTTTGCGACCATCTGGGAGGTTCCGCCGGTGTTGTTGTCGAATATCTGACAGGACATGATGCGCACGCCGTCACCGTTTCCGCTTCCGCCGGCTACACCGCAGATGCCTTCAGCATTGTTGTTTACTGCCGCCACTATCCCGGCACAATGTGTTCCGTGTCCGGAATCCTGCTCCGATGCCCACGATATCGGCCCGTTTTTCACGAAGTTGAATCCGTGAATATCATCTATATAGCCATTGCCGTCATCATCATTGCCGTTCGCGCTTTCCTTCGGGTTGGTCCACATGTTGGCCGCAAGGTCAGGATGAGTGTATTTCACACCTTCATCGACCACGGCCACGATAATGGACGGGTCACCGGCAGTTATCTCTTTCCAGACATTCTCCACATTGATATCAGCCCCCGCGTAAGCGGCAGTGGCAATGTTCTTGTCGCCGGTATTCTTGTAGTTCCACTGGTCCTTCAGGGCAGGGTCATTGAACTTGCCGGAAGCGGCCATCAGGACCTTCTCCGGCTGAATGAAGTACGGAAACGCCTTACAGTCAGAGGATTTCTTATAGGTGATGCTGTACTGGACTGTCTGCACCGACTCTGACGCGGCCAGAAGCTTCACGCCTTCATCCATGGCAGTCCCGCTCTGATACGAGACCTCGTACCATCTGTCCAGACCGAACTTCTTTTCCAGGTCTTTTCGTGAGGGATTGCTGTGAAAGACCGGTGTCAATGCCACCACTCCACTCTCCATCATCTCCGCCACCTCAGTTTCGGACGGAAGCGTGGAGAACTTTACCAACAGATTATTCCCGGTAGAGCCGGGGGATTTTGTGTTTATGATCTTCAATGCATCCTCAGCATTGCCCGCAGATACACCATCATTGACCTTGGCGCACGAAGCCGTCATGAAGGCGATGCCCAAGGCCATTGACATCAGTTGAATATGTTTCATACACATATATCGGGTCGATTTTTTTAGCCCATAAAGTTATCTAAAAAATATGGCCCGACAAAATTATCAGAATGAATAACCAAGTGTAACTCCCAAACTGTTTTTCAGCACCTGGGAACCCACCAGATAAGCCACATCCAGACGCACGCCGAAGAACTTCACGCCTGCACCGAGTGAACCGTAACTCGGAATCGCTTTCTTGTCATCTCCATAGTGGTATCCTGCACGCACGAACACCATGTCATCGAAGGAATACTCTGCGCCCAGCCCTGCCATGAAGCCACCTGAAAAGAGGACGTCAGCCTCTGCATTGACAGCAATCGAAGAAGTCCCCAAGCCTATCGTGTATCCCGCTCCGGCCTTCACGAGAGACGGCTGGGAGTAGGTGTTTTCGCCATATTTCACCTTGCTGCCGAGGTTATTGGCCGAAATGCCCGCACGGATATTGTTCTTCTGGAAAAACACGCCTGCATCCACGCCGAAAACATTGGACGAAGTCTCCGGGGCAATGTCCGACTTGGTCAATCTCGCAGACAGTCCGAGCGACAGGAAATCCACGATTCTGTAAGAGACACCCACTGCGGCATTGAACTCTTTAGGAGTGTAGGAACCGTCACGAGAGGCATTGCCACTTTCCGTGGTAATGTCGTATGACGGCTGGGCGAAGTACTTGAATGACAAGCCTATAGCCAGCCTCTTTTCACTGCGCCACATAGCACCTGCACTGATGATTTTGTCGGAAGCATAGGCCGGCTGCCACATTCCGTAGGACACGCCTGCGGAAAATCTGGAAGGGCTGAACGACATGCCTGCAACATTGTTTTCCACCTGATAGGCAGTAGGAGTCGCAGCCACATTGGCAGAGGCAGTTCCAAGCCCGGCCGCATCAGACGGAACAAGCAGAGAAGGCAAGGTCTGGGCCGATGAAGCCACTGCGGCAAAAAACATCATTATAGTCAATACTTTTCTCATAACTGTCAGAGTTTTACGATGTTGGACTTGATCTCCTTACCGTCCGCATTCACCACTACGGTATATGCTCCGGCTGAAGCGGCGGACATATCCACCTTGACCGGCTCGAATGGCGTCACGCCTGTGAAACTGCCCTTGAAGAACACGGCACCTGACGCAGCTATCACCTTGACAGAAATGGAGTTGCTCTCCTTGCCGAGTCTCAGGTTCAGCACATTCTTCACCGGATTAGGGTAGCAGGTCAGCTCCTTGGAACCGTCCGTGACCATCACTTTGAACGAAGCAGATACTGATTCTCCACGCACATCCGTTCCCGTTACCGTAATTTCAGACGTACCGTAATTCATCGTGGTAATCAGGAATTTCCTGTCGGAATAGGTCATATTGGCCACATCCGGATTGGAGAAATCGAATTTGTAGGTAAGGTCCTCACCGTCCTCGTCATAGAAATAATCTGCGACATCGACTTCCTCAGTACCGGAAGACTTGGAAGTATAGAAGCGGTTCTCCATCTCCTTGACCAGCACCGGTTTATGATTTTCCAATACGGTATATTTCACCCTAGCCGCAGCTGCCAGCCCGTAATAATCAGTAACTGTCATCTCTGCCGTATATGTGCCTGAAGGCGTATTCGGGCCGGAGATTCTCACCTTCGGTTTTTCTCTTGTCAATGTATCGAGGACAGCACCTGCCGAACCGGGCTCCAGGTCAATGTTGTAGAAATGTCCGTCCGGTTCCTCGATTTCAAAGGATGCCGCCACTGATTCGTGAGGCTTGAGCGTAAACTCCACAGGAGACAATGCCTTGATAACCGGAGCATTGTTTCCTCCTGTAGATACTTTCACCCTTTCTGTCAATGCGGATTTGTTTCCGGCCAGGTCCACTGCCTGGGCTGCCACATAATATTCCGTATTGAATTCAGCACCGGAAATCGAGCCGTTCAGCACTTCGCCCACTTTCTGGTTTTCGATATAGAACATACCGAACATGACGTTCTTGGTCGATGCGAAATTGGTCTTGGAGTAGTAGATGAATATCGCGCTCGGCTTGCCGTCATCCGCATCTTCAGGTACAGCGACACTGAACTTGATATTGTTCGACTGAGTGCTGACCGAGAGTCCGGTAGGCATTTCAGGAGCCACACCGCCGCTGCCGGCAACTGCCTTATAAGCATTGACAAGGCCTTTTCCGAGATAATAACCCGCGTTCTGGGCACTGATGTCGGTCACGGATTCCTCCAGCCTCTTCCTGAGGGCATCCGGCGTATATCCCTGTCCGCCGTAACGTGCAAGTATAAGAGCTGCAATGCCTGACACGTGTGGGCAGGCCATAGATGTTCCCTGCATCTTGCCATATTTGTTTCCCGGCAATGTGCTCAGGACCTGATTTCCTTTCTTGACGTCACCACCAGGAGCCGCCACATCGCACCATGAACCGTAATTCGTGTAATATGCACGTTTATAGTCAGCGCCTACTGATGTGACGCTCACCATCCCGTCGTAATCGGAACTTGATGTATTCTTACTGTCATTACCTGCCGCAAATATGACAATGCCGCCCTTCATCGGGGAGTCCGACCTCTGTTTTCCGTTTTTGTCACATCCCGCATTCTTTATGAAATAGTCCACAGCGCTCTTCAATGAAGAAGGAGCGGTAGTCACGTCCGTATATCCCCAGCTGTTCTGTGATATGACAGCGCCATGGTCTGCGCTCCACTTTATAGCTTCAGTTGCCGAGCCCTGCTTTTCCCCGTCGAATATCTGGCAGGACATCAGTTTGGCACCCTTCACTCCCTTTTTGGAATTGCCTCCAGCCACGCCGCAGACACCTTTTCCGTTATTGTTTACAGCGGAAATCGTACCGGCCACATGCGTACCATGGTCCTCCGCGTGGATATTGTAGCTGGAAGCCGCGAAATTGTAGCCGTAGGCATTGTCTCCGGACTTATCAGGATTCTTCCACATATTGGCCTTGAGGTCTTCATGATTATAATCAATGCCGCCGTCAACCACACCGACAACGATATCTCCGGTAAACTGCGCATAGTTAGAGTAGTTCCTCCATACAGGGAAAACATTTATGTCACAGCCACTTACAGAGGATGATACCGTTCCGTTATTGTAGTAATGCCACTGAGCCGAAAGCTGCGGGTCATCGAAAGGATAAGACCCTGAGGCAGCCTTTGTGGAAGCATCCGCATATGACACCACTGTCGGATTCCCGACAATGGAGAGTTTAGGACAATATTCCACTTCATTGACCCCTGGTATGACCAGACCGTCAGCGGCCTTCGTCATTGACTTTTCCGGATTGTACTCCAGGACATACCAACGGTGCAGTCCCGCCTCACGCGTACGCTCCTCATACTCACCGGCATACGGGAAGAGCCTTCTCATTTTCACCACGCCCTGTTCCCTCAACGACGGAAATGAAGACAGGCCCACATATCCGTTCTCCCCGGTCGCCTTTTCCAGACTGAGCGCCAGAGTTTCATCCACATTGATGTTCATTTTCGGAAGCAGTTCTTCTTCCGGGATATCCTTTCCGAAGACATTATCCTTCTCGGTCAATGTCCCGTTTTTCTCAAAAGGGTCATTACCGGAAACGGCACAGGAACTTATCGCCCCGATGCATACAGCCGTTGCGGCCAATCCTATTATTTTTTTCATAAGGTACTGAATCATACTTGGTTACTCAGAAAGATAGTCCACGACTGACAGGACACTCTGAGGATTTTTCCACTTGATTTTATGTGTTTTGAGGAAGGTTTTCCAGCCGTCAGCCTTGTCAGCAGGAAGTGCTTCCCTGACATCCTTCTCGGCCGCCTTCACTTTCAGCTTCTGCGTGAAGATATAATATGTGCTGACCGTCCGGAGCGGGACTCCGTGGTCTTTCTCATTGAGAATGTTCATATAGTTCTGGTTCACCTGAGCATCGGTCTGCACGGATGTAAGTTTCATCGTGGCGGACGAGGTGGATGACGTACCGTAAGCGCCGGTCGCCTCCCGCGAGGCCTCGAAATCTCCAAGTATTTCGACTACGACCATGCCGTTGTCATTCTTGGCCACTACTTTCATCATGCTTCCATAGACTGGGACAAACACGTCATTCCCGATTTTCACGGCATTGACATCCTTCAGGAAGGCTTCCTTGATGATGCCGCCATCGACATAATGGAGTTTGTCCGCCCGCAGATGGATGTTCAGCTTGCGGGCTTCTTCCTTGCCGCCGTCCAGCACGACAGTGCCGTCAGTAAACTGCGGATACAGGTACGGATATGTAGTCGTAGGCTCCTGTGCGGACAGCGCAGCCACCACCCAGAGCAGGCAAGACAATGTCAATATCAACTTTTTCATACTCAATCGCTTTTAGTATTCTTTACAAATTCTAAATATACGCATTTTTACTCGAGTTTTGCAAGAATTCCGGACATGATATTCATTTGTTTTTCGATGGGGAATCCGTTAGCGCACACAGAAATAGGGAGACATCTCCTAAGAAACGTCTCCCCATAAATCAAGTGTTCAGTTATCGTTAATTCCTGGTTGCCCTGAAATCCGCAACTACGACATCTAAACCAATTTCATCCGTAGCGAATCCTGTAACATCATCTCCTTCATAAGTCAGGACAATGACATACGCATCAGATGTCAGCACTCCCGGTGAAGGTATGCTGAAGAGCTGATCGCCCTCACCATTGAAGGAAACAAGGTTCTTGTCATTAAACTTGTCACCCTCGTAGATTTTCACCGTGCCGTTGTCAGGATCGAAATCCGCATAGAGTTTTCCTTCAAAGCCGAGGAAATTGGTTATCAGCAAATCGCCTTTCTTGGCGTCGTCCGTCTCTGCAATCACGAGTTTGTATGAAACAGGCACTCCATACTTGACAGCCACGCCGGTAACGGTATAAGTTCCTATCACGTCGGCGAGCTTATAACCATAAGAGCAGAAATACAGTTTCTCAGCAGTGAATTCAGAGTTGGTGTTTCCGAAAATATCGACTACAGAGCCGGCTGCAATCTTGTATGACACATAAGAGCCATAGCCCGGATCCTCATCTATCTTCACGCTCAGCTTGTTGGCGGCGGCGACCTTAAACTGCTGACCTGTATAGGATACAACCCTACCGTTCGCGTCTTCTGTCTCAATAGAGAGTTTGGCTGCCTTGAGTTTACCTGCGAGAGGATACTTGTTGTATGAGTATGTAACCATATCAAGTTCTTCCCAGTCGCTGAAGAGCTTAACCTCTGGCTTTTCTTCCTCGCCGCCTTCTATTCCGCTTCCCTCCTTAGGCTCATCCTCAGTCAGACCAAGTGCAAAAGGCTGAGTCTTATAAGATGCCACAAGGCCTTCAGATTCAAGTTTGGAGCTGACTGCCACATCAGTAAACGCTTCTACTCTGCCACCTACGAGATTGGCCACGAGGCCCTCAGTGTAAGAGATGGCTACAATTGCTCCCGGAATGGCCTCAGCAGCGTCAAGGCTGACGTAAAGGTTTTTGCCGGAAATGACGAGGCTGTCGGCAGGCACCACTGCTTTCTTGTATTCCACGAGATTGCCGTCTGCTCCGGCTTTGGAATGTCTGGCATAATAATGTGCCGTAACTGTACCTTTTCCGGTAAACGCGATAGGATCATCGAACACCAGCACGTAATCAAGATTGGTCGCTGTGGACTGGAAATCATACTCTGTCAGAACAGGTACTGTACCATCAGTGGTGACAGCTGTCGATGTAGCCAATTTACTTACTACGCCCTGAGAGTTGGAAGCCACTGCATATAGGGTATATGCAGTATTTGACTTCAATCCTCCTACCTGAAAACTTACAGACTTGGTCTCGGATGCCTTGAGGACAGCCGCTACAGGCTCCTTCTTTTCATTGGCAACAGCATCGCTTTCATAGCCTCCTTTAAGGACGGTCTCGGCTTTAAGTGCTTTTGCCGGTCCTGCAATGAGAACATAAGAGTAATAGACATTACCCTCTTTCGGGGTGACTGACACGCTTACAGTATTGTCATCCACTACTGTCGCAGCCACTACAGGCGCGTCGGTTGCGGCGAAATCTATTATTTCATCCTCCGCAAAGTCCGTGCAGGCAGCAACAGTTGCTGCAAGCGCCAACAATGAATATAATATCTTTTTCATATCTTAGTCGGTTTTATTTTTTAACGGCCTTAATACCAGGATAGATAGCGTTCAAGTTTCCCGCACCTTTAATCAACACCCAGAAACCCCATTCCGTACCGAAATCAAGAGTAACCTTGTCTCCGTCACGAACAATCGCAACATCTACCGAACCGGTTTCATATCCATTTTCTCCATCGAAGCCACGAAGAGTAACAGGGTTACCATTCGAATACTTGTATTCAGACTCCTGACCGAAAGGAATGTTCAATGAGGTAAGATCTTCATTGACAATTCCGTAATAGCGCGTATCCTCTGCGGCCCAACCGTCAACCTGGAACAAGTTGTCTATCCAGACCTTATGGTCGTCATCAGCGTCCTTATAGAATGTCATCGTCCAGGTACAAGGCTTATCATCCATGGCGTTGACGCCTGTAGCAGCATATGCACCGAGCATGAAGCCGAGAGGGTGATCAACGTCGTTCAATGTCACAGTACAAGTGTTTTCAGAACCTGCCTTGATCGACTCTGTTCCGTAGATAACTACAGAGAATTTCAAGTCCCCGGTATATTCCCCATCAGGAATAGCCTTCACTTCGATATAGCGGGTGCGGTTTTCCGCATTGAAAGAAAGAGTACCCGATTTGGTGAGGACTTCGAAGTTCACTCCCTGCTTTGCAGCTTTCTTTTCAGGTTCCTTGATCTCAAATTTGATGGTTTCCTCCAGTCCGGCAACAGAGGCCAAGGTCACAGGAATCTTAAGCACATCTTCAGAACCCTCTGAAAGTGTCAAGGAAGTCTTGTCAAATGCCACGAAGGCATCTTTGTCATTGAATTTGGATGGCTCGTTCTTATCGCAGGAAGCAAGAATGGACGCTGCCGCGAGAACTGCTCCAATATATGTATATAAACTTTTCATAACAATATGCTAAAGAGGATTTTGTACAAGGTTCTTATTCAAATCAAGCTCTCTCTTAGGAAGAGGAAGTGCCCATTTCTTGCCAGGGAACGGAACATCGAGATTGTCAGAGCAAAGAGGATAGTCACTTGGTGAACGGGATACACCCTGGCCCCAACGTGCGAGGTCGTAGATGTAATGGCCTTCCCAAGCGAGCTCTCTACGGCGCTCTTTGGCAATATCGGTCTGTCCTACTGAACCATAAGCAGATGCACCTCTGAGGGTAGCCACAGCATTGATGTCCTTTACGGCGGTAGTTCCAGGAATAGTCGCTCCACGCATAATGGCCTCAGCTCTGTTCAGATACATCTCAGAAAGACGGAGCACGATTATGTTGTTGCAGTCAGGTGTGTTGTCGCCCTTTCCAGGATATTTGCCTGTCCATTTGATTCCGGACTTATTATCTGCATCTGTGCGGTATAGTGCCAGACGGACATCACCTTCCTCATAGGTTTTGATAAGAGGGTCAGCTGCCTGCGCATCACCGGATCCTTCAGGGTATGTAAGGTAAGAAAGGTCTTCCCAGCTGCCCCATGCGGCGTTCGTACGCTTTCCGTAAACTTCGAAGATGACCTCTCCTGAACCTTTCTCCGCGCCCCATACCGTCTTGTACTGCTCGGCTGTCCAAAGAGAGAACTTTTCGCTTCCGATAACCTTGGTAGCATAGTCTGCAGCTTTCTGCCATTCACCCATGTAGAGGTAAACTCTGGAGAGCAATGCCTGGATTGCATATACACTTACAACAGCAGCTGGATCGGCAACAGTCGCACGTGTATATTCAGGGTCGATTATTTTCTCGGCCTCAAGCAGGTCGCGGACGATCTTCTCATAGTTTGAGATTACAGTCTCACGTGCAGGAAGTCCTGCAGGATCAGTATGTTCCACGTAAGGGACACCGAGGCTTTCCTTATCGCTTTTCACGCAATAAGTATATGGCTGGCCATAAGTAAGGACATTGCAGAAATACGAGAACGCCCTTATGAAGAGACACTCGGCTTTCAGATTGTTCAAATCCTGAGTTGTGACAGTGCTTGACTCTTTGCCTTCGAGATTGTCAATCACATTGTTAGCCCTAGATACGACCTGGTAGCATACTGACCACATCGGAGAAGTACCGGTCTCTGTATAATTCCAGATATAAGGGGTGACACATCTTCCGGTGTTCTTGAAATCAGACTTTTTGCCGTTTCCGGAACGCATTTCAGCATCCACGATCCACTGCTGTCCATACCAGCTTGTCGAAGCGAGAGCGGAATAAGCTCCGAACGTCGCGTCATTGAGTCCATCGTATGTGGACAATGTTATCTCCGTACTCTGCGAAAGCTTAGGATCTCTTGTGAGAAAATCCTGGCAACTAACAGCACCGAGAAGCGACGCTATACCGCAAATATATAAAATTGTTCTTTTCATAATCTTCGTTCGTTTATCAGAATGAAACTTCTATACCGCCTACGAAAGACTTGACCATAGAGTGGGATGCTCCCAAAGTATATCCGAGAGGACCGACTTCCGGGTCAAGAGCTCTTACGTGATGGAACGTGTAAGGATTCAGCGCGCTGACATAGAGTCTCACGCCAGACATCTTGATAGGCTTCAGAATACGCTCAGGCAGGCTGTACGAGAGGGAAACATCCTTGATTCTCAAATAACTGCCATTCTGGATATCTCTTGTGGATCTTGCATAAGGCTTTTTCGGAGCTCCTGCTACCGGTTTTGGCAACACTCCTGTATCTCCCGGCTTTTTCCAGTAGTTGAGTGAAAGCGTGGATACATTGGTGTTCATATCGACACCGTCCGTGTCATTGTTCATAGAGGTTACGACTTTGCTGCCGGCCACGAACTCGAAATATCCTGAAAGGGTGATGCCTTTCCATGAAACGCTCGTGTTGAAACCACCTGTGGCCTTAGGCTCAGGCGTACCTGCATAGATGTAACGGGCCTTTGAATAATCAGATGTGAGATTGCCCTCCTTGTCATACCAGATAGGGTCACCATTTGAAGGATTCACACCGTACCAGTCTCTTACATAATATGTAAAGAGCCTGCGTCCAGGAACTATACGGAGAGGTGTGCCGTTATTGCCGCTTGCTCGTGAATCAGCTACGGTCAAATATTCTGCACCTGCAAGGTCGAGCACGAGAGAGCGGTTGAGAGCGATATTGAAGCCGGCTGTCCAGTACCAGTCATTGTTGCGGAGAATCACACCTTCCAACTGGAACTCGATACCCTTGTTTCTGATAGCTCCGACATTCATGAAGTTACTGCCGAAACCGGTGGTGTAAGGAACCTGCTTGGAGAGAAGCATATCCTTGGTCTTTCTGAAATAGTAATCCAAGCTACCGGTGAGTCTGTCATCGAAGAAACCGAAATCCACACCGATATTGTATGTGGCGTTCTTTTCCCAAGAAAGGTTAGGGTTTGCAGGGCTGGAAGGAACCATACCGGTAATACCGTTGTACTGAGTTGTACCATAAACTCCATAGGCTTTGTATGGAGAGATATTGTTGTTACCGTTCACTCCATAGGATGCGCGGATCTTCAATGCGCTGAGCCACTGTCTGCTCCACTTCATCCAGTTCTCTTTGCTTACGTTCCACGAACCGCCGACTGACCAGAACACACCCCATTTGTTGTTGGAGCCGAACAGTGAACTGCCGTCTGCACGGACTGAAGCCTGCAGGTAATATCTGTTCAGATAGTTGTAATCAAACACTCCGAAGAAAGAGAGAAGTGTTTCATCCACGAGACTGAAATCTCCCTGGTCGTCTGCAGCAGGCGATGTGGTAGGATATGGAATCGTAGGATTAACCTTTGGTGAACTCAAACCCAACAGGTCCATTTTGTCACGCATAGCTTCCTGTCCTGCAAGCAATCTTACAGAATGGTCACCGTACTTGTCCTCAAATGTGATGGTGTTGGATGTAGTATATCGGATGTCCTTGCTCCAGTAAGAAAATAGGGTAGCCGAACCCTTATGCGTCTCCGGGGCCCAATACTGGCGGGAATCCACATATACGAACTCCAGTCCGTTGTTTGTCTTGAAGGTGAGCTGTCTGATCGGTTTCCACTCGAGATACATGCTGCCCTGAAGACGGTAGTCCTTGTCATTGTATGTATCATTCGCTGCTACCGCACGCGGGTTGGTGTCTGAGTTCTCAGGAATATTCACATTGAAACTTCCGTCTTCGTTGCGGAACGGAGTCCACGGCAAGATGGTCCACATCGCCACTGTAGGGTTCGAGTAATAGAGGTCACCCATCTGGCCGGAATTGGAGTTTGCATAGCTCAAGTTGAATTTCGCTCCTGTCTTGAGAGTTCTGGTAAGCCTCATGTCAGCATTGACTCTGGCTGTAAGTCTCTCATAGTCCACACCATAGAACACGCCTTCGTTCTTGTGGTATGAAACTGAAGAATAATAGGAAGCCTTGTCGGTACCGCCGGTGGCATTGATCTCATACTCCTGGAGAGATCCGACTCTGGTCAGTTCCTTGTACCAGTTGGTAGTGCCGTCTGCAAGGAGCGACTGAGGATAATAGTAGTCAGAAGTAGGATCATCCGGATTGTAACCCGCATTGATGGCGCAGTCACGACGATAGGCAATAAGTTCAGAACCGGTGAGAGGTCTTACATTATTGTCATTGATCAGCTGCTGAGCACCGAATTTGGCTCTTGCGGTAAATCTTGCCTTTCCTGCCTTTCCGCTCTTGGTGGTAACGAGGATGACTCCGTTTGCTGCACGGGAACCGTAAACTGAGGCCGCAGCAGCGTCCTTGAGGACTGTGATGGACTCGATGTCGTTAGGGTTAAGGAAGGTGGATGATGAACCGCCGCCCACACCGGCATTTGAGAGCTGACGGAAGTCGCTTGACATCACCGGAATACCATCGACTACCCACAGAGGCTCGTTACCTGCATTGATGGAAGAGGTACCGCGCACGCGGATTGAAGATGTGGAACCAGGCTGTCCAGAACCGGATGTGATGGTCACACCGGCCATTTTTCCTGAAAGCATTTTATCAACGGATGTGGCAGGCACTTCTGCGAGCTCCGAATTCTTGACTGATGAAACAGAACCGGTATTAGCCTCTCTGCGGACTGTTCCGTAAGCCACAACGACTACATCGTCGAGGACGTTCTTGTCCGGATTGAGTCTAATGTCCAATGCTGTTCTGCCGTCCACGAGTATATCTGCTGTAGTGTAACCTAAACAAGATACCGTGAGGGATGCGCTCCCCGGCACTGAAATGGAATATGCTCCGTTGGCGTCAGTCATCGTATAGACTTTCGTACTGCCCTTAAGCTGGACAGATGCATAAGGGACTCCTTCGCCGGAGCTCGCATCTGTGACGAATCCTGAAACGGTCAGATTCTGCGCATTCAATGCAGAAGAAATCCCCAGAAACAGGACTGCCGTGAAAAGAAGACAAATCTTTTTCATAAGCATTTACATTAGTTTAACATATATTGATATTCTTTAGTTCAAGCATCTCTAAGCACTCTTGAACTGCCCTTTTCGGAAAGGGCGTTTACGCAAATATCAAGATTAAATTCAAAAAAAACAATATATAAGCAGATTAGATTCGCATAATTGATAGTGATTTATACCGTTTTAACTAAAATTTCATAAACAAAACGAACTATTTTAGGTTAAGATTTGAAGAAACGTAACGTTTTAATGTTTGTTTTCATAAGTGAATAAAAAATAAAAATCGACTGCCTGAGCAGCCGATTTTTCACCTAAAACGTTATTTTCTTCCTTTTACGACAGGAAATGTCGGATTTCTTACATTATCCTGCTCCTTTTCCTCCGGAAAACCCTATTTTTTCTCCGGTTCAGCAGTAAAAAACTTATACTGGAACAGTACCAAATAGAAAGCACCTACGGTGACGCAACTGTCCGCGAAGTTGAATACCGGCTCGAAGAAGCGGAACGGATGTCCTCCTATGAAAGGCATCCATGTCGGCCAGGTCGTGTCGATGAGCGGGAAATAGAACATGTCCACTACTTTGCCGAACATCACCGGCGCGTAACTTCCTCCAAACTGCGCCACCTCATATGGTGTCGAAGCAGAGAAAATCTGGCCGTAAAGCAGACAGTCCACGATGTTGCCCAGGGCGCCCGCTGTAATCAATGTCAGGCCGACAAGGACTCCGGTAGGCACAGGGGCGTATTTGAGGATCTTCCCGTCCGCGTCGATTTCAGCCGGTCTGCCACGCCGCACGAGGCGGGTTATCCACCAGCACAGGAATCCGAAGAGAACCACGCGGAACGCGGTCAGCACGAATTTGCCTACCATTCCGCCGAACTTCATCCCGAATGCCATTCCCTCATTTTCTATGAAGAGAATCTGGAACCAGTTCCCGAAAACGCTGAAATGCTCGCCCAAAGTCATATTGGACTTGACCAGCAGTTTTATCACCTGGTCCACTACCACGAGAAGAATTCCTAGAATCAGCAGCCACCTGCCTTTGGAAATCCTGAATCTATTTTCCGCCATTATTGAGTTTTTCCTTCGCTTCTACTGTAAGGGTTGCGTGAGGTACCAGACGGAGACGCTCCTTAGGGATGAGCTTTCCGGTCACGCGGCAGATACCGTAAGACTTGTTCTCGATACGCACGAGCGCAGCCTCAAGGTTCTGTATGAACTTGTACTGCCTCTGAGCCAACTGGCTTGCCTCTTCACGTGAAAGCTGCATTGCGCCGTCGTCTTCTACAGTCTTGAATGAAGGGGTGGTGTCCTCGATGTCATTTGTACCGTTGTGCATAACGACATACCTGAGAGTATTGTACTCTTTCTTGGCCTTGTCGAGCATCTCCAATATGATCTTCTTGAATTCCTCAAGTTCTTCATCACTGTAACGGGTCTTTTCTACAGGCTCGAGGTTTGCTTTATTTTCTTCCATAAGCATAAGTGTTATCTGCGTGTTACCGCAATCATTATTGTATTCTCGTTCCACTCCACTTCGGTTGCCTTACCAGTCGCCTCGCCCTTGCCGGCCAATGTGACTGACAATGACAATGTCTGTGCGGAAACGTATTCTTTATATGTTTTTAAAGAGGATTCTATCTCTGCAGCGTCGTCGCCGTCCGCGTAGATGACTACATCTACCTTGTCGGTAACGTCGAAACCGCTGTCCTTGCGGATGTTCTGGATTCTGTTCACGAGTTCGCGCGCCACGCCTTCGTTCTTCAGTTCAGGGCTTACTTCGATGTCGAGGGCCAATGTGAGAGGGCCTTCCGATGCCACGAGCCATCCCGGCATGTCCTCTGACGAGATCATGTAGTCTCCAGGATTCAGTTCCACGTCACCACCTTCGAGTTTCAATGTATATGCAACAGACTGAGCCTCAGCGTTCTGTATGGCATTGATCTCCTGCTGCGGTATGTCGGCGAAAGCAGCGGCAATCTCTTTCATTCTCTTGCCGTAAACTTTTCCGAGCGTCTTGAAGTTAGGTTTGATCTTCTTGGTGATGATGCCTGTCGTGTCGGAAATGAATTCCGCATCCTTGACATTGACCTCACCCAGAAGCAGGGCCTTGACCTTCTCGAGCTGCTCGCGGACCTTGTCTGAAATGACAGGGATCACGAGTTTGCTGAGCGGCTGACGCACCTTGATATTGACCTTCCTGCGGAGCGCAAGCACCATTGACGAAGCTCTCTGAGCGAGTTCCATCCTCTCTTCGAGGTCCTTGTCAATGACTGTTTCGTCGCATTCCGGCATCAGCACGTAGTGCACTGACTCTTCTCCGTCCGGAACCAGGTCGAGGTAGAGCTGGTCCATGTAGAACGGCGCTATCGGAGCTCCGAGCACGGCTACGGTCTTGAGCACTTCGTAAAGTGTCTGGTATGCAGCGAGTTTGTCCTCATTGTCAGCACTTCCCCAGAAGCGTTTCCTGTTCAGACGCACGTACCAGTTGCTCAGATGGTCGCATACGAAATCCTGTATCATTCTTCCTGCGGAAGTCACGTCGTAGTCCTCGTATGCAGCCTTCACGTCTTTTATCAATGTGTTGAGGAGGGAGATTATCCACCTGTCGATTTCCGGTCTGCGGCTGTACGGAACTGCCGGAGTCTTAGGATCGAAGTTGTCCACATTGGCATAAAGCGCGAAGAATGAATATGTATTGTAGAGCGTGCCGAAGAATTTTCTCCTGACTTCATCCACGCCGTCTTCATCGTAACGGAGGTTGTCCCATGGCTGGGCATTGGTAAGCATATACCATCTGAGTGCGTCCGGACCGAATTTGTCGAGCTGCTCGAACGGGTTCACGGCATTGCCGAGGCGCTTGCTCATCTTGTCGCCGTTCTTGTCGAGGACGAGACCGTTGGAGATGACGCGCTTGAATGCAGGTGTGCCGCTTACCATGGTATGAATTGCATGCAGGGTGTAGAACCAACCACGTGTCTGGTCAACGCCTTCCGCAATGAAGTCTGCAGTGCAGCCGAACTTCTTGTCGCCCAGGGCGCGGAGGCCTTCCTGTGCATATGGCATTGAACCTGAATCGAACCATACGTCGATAAGGTCGCTTTCGCGTACCATCTTCTTGCCTGAGTCAGATACGAGGAAAACATTGTCCACATAAGGTCTGTGGAGGTCGATCTTGTCGTAGTTCTCCTTGCTCATGTCTTCCGGGTCGAAGCCTCTGTCCTTCAATGGGTTGGATGGCATTATGCCGGCTGCGACAGCCTTCTCGATTTCTGCGTAGAACTCTTTAAGGCTTCCGATGCACTTCTCTTCCTTGCCGTCCTCTGTACGCCAGATAGGAAGCGGAGTTCCCCAGAAACGGCTTCTGGAGAGGTTCCAGTCCTGGATATTCTCCAGCCACTGTCCGAAACGTCCTGTGCCGGTAGATTCCGGTTTCCAGACGATGGTCTTGTTCAATGCCACCATCTGCTCCTTCACGGCCGTGGTCTTGATGAACCACGCATCCAGCGGATAGTAGAGCACCGGCTTGTCGGTTCTCCAGCTGTGAGGGTAGCTGTGGACGTGTTTCTGTATCTTGAACGCTCTTCCGTCCATCTTCATCATCATACACAGGTCGATGTCCAGTGTAGGCGCGTCTTTCGGAAGTGAGTCGTCAAATGCGTTTTTCACGTAACGGCCGGCGTATTCTTTATATTCCGGTGAAACGTGTGTCTTCACATATTCAGGGTCAAGGTCTTCCAGCGGATAGAATCTTCCGTCGTGATCGACCTGAGGCTGAGGGTTGCCGTTTCTGTCCAGCACCATCATCGGGGCAATGCCTGCTGCGGCTGCGACTTTCTTGTCGTCTGCACCGAATGTCGGGGCAATGTGGACAATACCTGTCGTGCCTTCGTCCGTGGAGACGTAGTCGCCGGTGATTACCCTGAATGCGTCGCCTTCAAGCGGCTTGAACCAAGGAATCAGCTGGTGATATCTTACGCCTGCGAGCTCTGAGCCCTTGAATGTTCCTTCGAGGACCTTGAACGGGATCAGCTTGTCGCCCTGCTTGTAGTCGTCGAGGGAGAGTTCCGCCGCCTTAGGATTGAACCAGTCTGAGACCAATGCCTTGGCTACGATGTAGATAGCCTCCGCACCGGTGTACGGGTTGAAGGACTTCACTCTGACATAGTCAATGTCAGGGCCGACGCAAAGTGCTGTGTTTGAAGGCAATGTCCACGGTGTGGTGGTCCAGGCCAGGAAATACACAGGAAGTGTCTCCAGTCCGAAGAGTGGCTGTGACTTGGCATCCTTGATGACTTCGAACTGCACTGTGGCTGTGGTATCAGTCACATCTTTATAACATCCCGGCTGGTTCAGTTCGTGTGAGCTGAGTCCTGTTCCGTCGGACGGAGAATACGGCTGTATGGAGAATCCCTTGTACAGGAGTCCCTTGTCATATATCTTGCGGAGAAGATACCACAATGTCTCGATGTAGCGGTTGTCATAGGTGATGTACGGGTCATTCATATCCACCCAGTAACCGATGCGCTCGGTCATGTTCACCCACTCACGAGTGTATTTCATCACCTCGTGACGGCAAGTATCATTGTATTCCTCTACCGATATCTTCTTTCCGATGTCATCCTTATGGATTCCGAGTTTCTTTTCCACACCGATCTCCACAGGCAGTCCGTGGGTATCCCAGCCTGCACGACGGTTTACCTTGAAGCCGCTCTGGGTCTTGTACCTGCAGATGGCATCCTTGATGGAACGCGCCATAACATGGTGAATACCAGGCATTCCGTTTGCAGAAGGAGGTCCCTCGAAGAAAATGAACTCCGGAGCGCCTTCTCTAAGTTCGAGTGATTTCTCAAACGCATTATGTTTCTTCCACCTGTCCAGCACTTCACTGCCGACAGTTACCAGATTCAAGCCCTTGTATTCTTTGAATGTCATAGTTTTTTATATAATTTTGCAGTCTGCAAAGATAGGAATTTTTAATTAAGAAGAAAAAATATATAATATAATAGGTATGAACACATTGGATATCATATTGATTATCTGTCTCTCCGCCGCCCTGATCGAAGGTCTGGTCAGGGGTTTCACGGAGCAGATCATCGCATTGGTGTCCATCATTGCCGGTACCTGGGCAGCATTCAAGTTCTCGCAGCTTGTCTGCTCCATGCTCCAGCCGTATCTCCAGATTTCCGAGAAGGTCCTGTACGTGATTGTCTTCGTTCTGATGATTGTCGTGGTCATTCTGCTGCTGCGGCTTCTCGGAAAGGTCATCAAGGCCAGCATCAAGTTCGTGATGCTCGGATGGCTGGACAGGCTGCTCGGCGCGTTGTTCGCATTGATAAAGGTTTCATTGATCATTGGAATAGTAATTATACTTTTCAATACGATAAACTCCTCGTTTCATATTGTCTCTGAGTCGGTTATGGAGAATTCCGTCATATACGCGCCGATGAAGAGGTTCGCGTATGGAGTTTTCCCGTATTTTAAAGAACTTCTTTTCAAGAATTAGAAAATATGTCACGTATATTATTTATAGAAACATCTACTGCATTGTGCTCCACCGCCCTTTCTGAGGACGGCAAGATAGTCTCCGTCAGGGAAAACGCTGAGCGCAAACACGCATCGCTTACGGCTCCGTTCATCAAGGAGATGCTCGATGAAAGAGGTCTGAGAGTGAAGGACTGCGATGCCGTATGTGTAAGCAAGGGTCCCGGGTCATATACCGGTCTCCGTGTGGGTGTATCTACAGCCAAGGGCCTGTGCTTCGGCGCGGGCATTCCTTTGGTCGCCATAGGCTCGCTGGACACTCTCGTCTGGCAGGCTATCGGGGAAGGTCTTCTTCCTGAAGGGTGCAAGTACATTGTCCCGATGATAGATGCGAGAAGAATGGAGGTCTATACTGCCGTTTTCAATGCTGATGGCAGCCAGGCGAGCGAGACTGAGCCGAAAATCATTGACTCAGAAAGCTTTGCCGACATTCTGAGCGAGGGTCCGGTCCTGTTCATCGGCGACGGTGCGGACAAATGTAGGGAGACCATCCTGTCTCAGAATGCGCACTTCGTCCAGGCTTGTCCGAAGGCTGAGTCAATGCTGGTTCCGGGATCGAAACTGCTGTCTGAGGGCAAAACCGAGGATGTGGCTTATTTCGAGCCGTTCTATCTGAAGCAGTTCGTGCCGACTGTGTCCAAGAAAAAGATTCTGTAGTTGATTTTTATGGTTTTTCGGGGATAGCTTTCTTTCGGAAGAGGCAGTGCAGCGGGTATGCATGGCTGATGAAAAGGAGCTGGACCGGAAAGACACGCAAAGATCCGCATTTTGTTTGCGGAAGGTGTAGCGAAAAATGTTCCGCTGCGCTGTAATAGTATATATAATCAGTTGAAAATGAAACGAACCATTTACCAATCTCCGGCACTTTCTGTTGTGGAGATTTTCGCAGAAGCATCATTCTGCCAGTCGAAAGACGTTCATCCGAATGTTTTCGGTTTTTCATCAAGTGAAGCTTTCGGTCTTTTGGAAGAGGAGGACTAGGGATGAGGAAGATATTGACTTTCGCGGCCATTTTGGCTGCCGCCATTTCCTGCAACAAAGCGGAAATCATCGTCCCCAACAAGCCTCTCGGCGATTCGGTAACTCTCACTGTCACAAGCACTAAGGTCGGCATTGACGGAGACTCTTATGTCTTCGAGCCGGGCGACCGGATTTTCGCTAAGGCTTCGAACGGAAGCACTGCCACGCTGAGCAACACGGCCGATGCGCCGGGCACTTTCTCCGGGACTTTCAGCGAACCGGTCAGCGATGACGCGGCCATCGATCTGTCCTACAACTGCGACGGCTTCACGCAGAACGGCAAGCCATGGCTCTCTGCCCACGACGAACAGTTCTCAAGGGACTCCGACGGCAGGATTCTTCTCAATGCTGAATTCAGCGCGCCTGCTGGCGTCCGTGCCATAGCCATCACCACCGGTTTCAACGCGACTGTCGATTTCCACGCCAAGAGCCCTGTCTCCGGTTTCGACGGCAAGACGTTTTCCGGCAATGCAGCCGTTACCGGCCTGAGTGTGTCCGCCGCCAACGGCTTCACGACTTTTGTCAATGTTCCTGACGGTCTCGAGGGTGGTTTCTACTTGAAATTCTCCGACAGCGAGGCCAGGTCAATGTTCAAGAGCTACGCTTCCGGCAGCGTCATCAGCCAGAACACCAGGGTCTCTGTCAATGAATTTGTGCCAGCGGATGTGCAGTTTGACGTGAACATCTCGGGTTTCCCGACTTCATACAGTTACTATGCTGCGAACGAGGGCATCGAGGGCATCTCCGCAAAGGATGTAGCCAAAGCCAACAGCATCTCCAACGACTGGATGGGCTCAGGCTCAGCGTCTTACACCATGACATCAACGGGGATTCCGTCCAGGCTCCTGACATTCGAGTCTTTTACGCTGAGTGTTGACGGCAAGGAATATGTCAGCTCTGAAGCAGGTTCTTCACGGAAGGAGGCTGGGACGCCAATCGTGGTGGAGGCGACTACGGGCCACAATTCGTGGGGCCAGAAAGACATAACCGCCACAGTGACGTACAAGGACGTGGAAGGCAACGAATACACTGCCACCAAAACCATCACGCGCCACATCACCGGCCTGCCATACGTTGCAGCGCCACCGAAGGACAAGGGAGATAATCCGTGGACGAGCAATTATGCGTGGGGACTTAATAACGTCACATTCGGAGCTGATAATGTGGCCCTGTCAGCGGTTACTAAAGCGCCATCCATCACATCCCCGGCTTTCCACATTCCTGAGGAGCTGGATGTGACGGTAAATACCAATCACAGTCTGGCTAATGCTTATATCTTTTTTGGCGAAAGGAAAACAGTCTTTGAGGTAGCAGCGAATAACAAGACCATAATCTCAAACGGCGACGAGTGCACCAAGTTCGACTTGTCCGGCAACGGCAGACTCGCCCCTTCCGGCAACACGGTCACCTGCATAAGCAACTACACCATGACCGGCCCGTCCGTCACGATCTTCTCCGTCGCCATCAACTACCGATAGCGAATACCGGTAACGAACGCTCACACGCAGGATGCCTCCGCTCAACATGGGCGCATTTTGGAACAACCTGAATGTCATGCATCTTGGTAAATAACTATCAATCAAGCGATTACACCAAACACTCAAAGCCAGGTTACCCTAAAAAACATAGGACCTGGCTTTCTGCATTTTACGCAACCATCAGAGGTTCAACTACTTACACGATTTCCCGACTCGCAGGTTGTTCCAGTTTCTTTTTTTCCCCATGTTAATCTATTCTTGACATTTCCATGGGCAAAAGTACGGAACCGCTAAAAACGCGTCAATACGTAACTGCGGAGCCGCTTACATAATTTCTGAACCAATGAGCATCCCGATAAGGCTGTTGATGTCCACATAATAAGTTGATATATAACTAATTACGCATAGTAGCAACCAAATGCAAATATGCTCATCCCCCTAATTTTTTATGGGAGTGAGCATATTGTCACATAGGATTAAACCCACGTAACAATCTATGGTTCAACAGGTTATAGGCGTTTTTACCTCATTAAGGATATGCTCATTGGTTCCAAAACCAAGAAAGTTCCAAAGCCAAGAAAATTGGCGATAGTAACGGATATTGTCCCACGTCTGTGCATTGGTGAGCACCTACACCATGGCCGGCCCGTCCGTCACGATCTTCTCCGTCGCCATCAACTACCGATAGCGAACGCTCACATGCAGAATGCCTCCGCTCAACATGGCCGCATTTTGGAACAACCTGAATGTCATGCATCTTAGCAAATCACTATCAATCAAGCGATTACATCAAACACTGAAAGCCAGGTTACCCTAAAAAACATAGGACCTGGCTTTCTTAATTTCACGCAACCATCAGAGGCTCAACTACTTACACGATTTCTCTACTCGCAGGTTGTTCCAATTTCTTTTCCCCCATGTTAATCTGTTCTTGACATTTCCATGGGCAAAAGTACGGAACCGCTAAAAACGCGTCAATACGTAACCGTGGAGACGCTTACCATCGTACGTCCTGAAAAAAGTTTACCGGCATTGACCAGCTGGCGCAACCTGTAAGTTACTGTTTATTAAGCATTTAATCAAAATCAGAGTTGTGGTTTTCACAACTCTGAAAATGCTTAACATGTTGACACACAACTAATTACGCGGTGCGCATATTGTCAACGGCAAATCTCGTCAATCTTGTCGATGAGGGTCTTGTCCTTCTCCTGTTCTGACGGAGGCAGGGCATCGAACGGGACGATATCAGCGTGGATGAAATTGGCTTTGTCTGTCTTTGGACCCGGAGCATAACCCATTATCAGTTCGGATACCAACCAGCGACGGTGTTCCGCCTCATAGACCGAGCGACGGTCCGGCATAGACAAATCGTAACAGAGACGGCGGAGCGGCATTGCATTAGCGCAATAGATGCTTGAGAATTTATTTGATTCCGATTGCTTGTACCACGCTTCCTCAACTGTTTTGGACGGATCTTTAGCGTAGGCCTGGTCATAAATGAAGTTCACCCTCTGGCCTAGCATTGACCTTCTCTGAAACAGCGCGTCGTCATGTGCTGAAGCAGGCCCGAACACCACGAGATTTCCATACATATTAGTTTCATGAGCCTTGTCAATGAGGGCCACTGACTCCTCCAGGAAAAGCGCTATCGACGGAATATCATATGCTGCGCGAGGAAGATGCAGGACGCGGGCAGAAACCTCCGTATCATTCTTGCCGCAGACTATGATGCGCACATCATTGACAGCATCAGCCAAGACATTGACAATAAAATCCTTAGCTTCGGCAGACTCGGCAGCCGCATCGATGAAGTTCCACTTGATGTCCAATATATCGCCTTTGTCCGCATGATGTATCTCGGTCTTGGAATCTGGCGACATATAAGTCCACTCGGACATTGCGAACAAATGCGGGGAGACCATTCTGTCTCCGAATGCGCACTTCGTCCAGGCTTGTCCGAAGGCTGAGTCAATGCTGATTCCGGGATCGAAACTGCTGTCTGAGGGCAAAACCGAGGATGTGGCTTATTTCGAACCGTTCTATCTGAAGCAGTTTGTACCGACTGTGTCCAAGAAAAAGATTCTGTAGTTGATTTTGATTGGTTCAGTCCTCCTCTATAATTTGTTCTGGTTCCCAAATAGAATTCATTATATCGATGGCTTCTACCACACCGTGAGAGGCGGCTGTGTCGAGCACTTCGTAATATAGATCCATGTCTTCCATGAAGCAGGCAGGATTGTTATATTTGGCTGCCACCTCCAACCATTCCCATCCATAATAGTTGTCAGGTGCGAGGCAGCCATGTTCAATACCTTCGAGCAGTTCCTTTTGAAATGTATAAAGGTCGCTTATTTCACATGTACTCCAATCGTTGTATATGTTCAGCAATGCCTTTGCCACGTAAAGGCCCGTATTACCATGTTCTATGGCGATCTCGATGAAATGTAATATTTCATTCTTTTGAGCTGCCAGTATGCACCTTTCTGTTTTACGCTCCATCTCATCGCGCCCCAAACTTACTATCATGTTCCAAATCCCAATGTAATCAGGAATCTCGCGATAGGCGAAGGTCAGTCGCAGTGAGTCCATGCTCAATAGCTGATTGTCAATCAGGCTGGCATCCGTGCTGACCTCCGCACCGAACCTGATACAATACTTCCGCTCTCTCCATCGGAGAGTAACGGCATCGGCCGTAGCCGCCACAACCTCAATTTGTCCACCATTCAAGGCGGTGAGGTCGATGTGTGATGTTTTCTTGTCATCGAGACGGTCGATGTCAACATAGTAATCGGTATCGTAGGTATTGCCAATCGACATATCACGTGTTATATGCGTTGCTCTTATACGAAGTTCTCTGTGCGTTGCTCGTGAATCATATCCTTCGGTGTCGGGTACAGCAAGGGGAGAGATTTTGTCGGCACATACCTCCAGTTCCTGCAAGCTGTAAAGGCAGTCATATAGCAGGACCTGTGTCCGTTGGAAGTCTTCGTCGGAAATGTCGTAGGTGTCGTAAGCCCATTTAATGCTCATACTGATGTCGATATATCGACTCTCTTTGGTCAGTCGTCGATGGCTGGCAAAGCGCTCAAGAGCATAAATGGTCTCTTTGAGCAATATGCCAAAGCTGTCTGAGCAAACCGACTGATGCAAAGCCTGCTTCACTAACGCATAGACTGTTGCCAGATCACTGTCCTTAGTGCATATATATCTGCTTTTGATGACAAAGCACTTGTATTTGCTTTTCCACATGTTGAACATTAGTTTATTATATGGTATAAATTACGTTTTCCGGACGATACACGTTCATTGATTCCGGTCGATACACGTTCTCTCTGGTGACAGTTTCAATATGGTTTTCACAAAGTTAATATTTTTTCGTAGTCTCTTCTCCGTCGCCATCAACTACCGATAGCGAAAACCGATAGCGAACGCTCACACGCAGGATGCCTCCGCTCAACATGGGCGCATTTTGGAACAACCTGAATGTCATGCATCTTGGTAAATAACTATCAATCAAGCGATTACACCAAACACTCAAAGCCAGGTTACCCTAAAAAACATAGGACCTGGCTTTCTGCATTTTACGCAACCATCAGAGGCTCAACGGCTTACACGATTTCTCTACTCGCAGGTTGTTCCAAATATTGAACTGCCGGGTTATAACCAACCGAAGCAGCCATAGCAATCCATTCTTTTCCTTTATAAGGATTGTACATTGTCCCATCGACCTTCATAAACATCAGTCCGTATTCGTATTCATATTTTGGGACATGCGACATTGCGCCTATTTTATATACGCGCCGCAAGCCTTCATCGCTTGCGATTCCGAAACTGTTATCAGAATATAAACGGACCAGGTAGTTCAATGTACCTTCATTCACGCTCGATTCTAAAATCGATGCCAGATCCTTAACGCTGACGGATTCCGGACGATAACCTTTTTCAATATATAACCGGCCGAGATTTTCGCCTCCTCTATGGAAAAGCTTATATCTTTCATAGTAATATTTCCAGGCTTCTGAAAGATTGCCTTCCTCTTCGTTAAATGAAGCCAGATAAAAAACTGAAGCGCTATCATGGCATAACCGGCCTTGCTTTGCATATCCGTATGCCTCTTCACGATTGCCGGCTTTCCAATAGAAGTTGGCTAATGCAGAATACGCTTCCTTTACGTCGAGCAGTGATGCTTTTTTGTAATATTCGACTACCCTGTCTTTTACACCTTCGCCGCCTTGCAGTTCAAGCAAACGCCCCATAATGCAATATCCATCCGGACAACCCATATCGATAGCGACTCTGGACCACCCCAATGCCCTGTCCATTTCATTGTTTTGCCATAGGTATTTTATCAAGCTCTTAATCGCCTTGATATCACCGGACTTAGCACCTCTTAAATAATACTCCATTGCCTTTTTTTCGTCCCGCGCCAATTTAGTGTTACCATCTTGGTACATCATCCCAAGAAAACCACATGCATCAGTGCACCCCATATCTAATGCTTTGTTATAGTAATGCAACGCTAATGTGAGATTTTGCTTAACCCCGATTCCATAATTGTAAAACATTCCCAAACGCAAAAAGGCAAATGGTATTTTATCGTCAGCAGCTGCCTTCTTTAAGTATTCAAATGAAATTATTCCGCTATCAGATGGGTCTGCAAAATATTTCGCGTGCATGATAAATGCGGCATAACTGTCACCATACCTTGCCTGCCGTTCTGCGATAGTCCAGATTTTTGCAGACAATTCATTGACACGAAGCTCGAGTTTGTAGAAAATCCGGCATAGCTGCTCTTTCGCCTTTTCATTGTCATTCTCGGCAGATGCCATCAATGCCAGTATAGCATCATCATATTCCTTCTCCTTTAGAAGGACCATTCCCTCCTCCAAATCAAAATCGTGGAAACAGCCGGAATCACGCATAATAGAATATGACTGGCCATCCGTCCTGGTTCGGTTCAGCAACAATTTGATATTATCCAGAAGCAATGTCAATTTTCTTTCCGGATCCGGCCATGCATCTATCCAATGCTTGTTATCCAAGCGCATTCTCAACCCATTGTCGACCAGAACCTCTTCAATCACATATGGAATAATTGTCTTCTCCTTTTTTTGAGCATAAGCTATCTCATTCTTGACCCAATCAGACGAAAGTGCATCATCACAAAGGAGCACGACCACAATTCGTGCAGCATTTATAGCATTGACTATAGCATCATCATAGTCTTTTCCTGCCGCCTTACTGTCAAGATCGCGAGGAGCATACCAGCATCTTATCTTCTCTTTTTCGAGAAAATGCACTACTGCCTTTACTATATTTACGTATTGGCTTTTATAGCTGATAAACACATCGTACTTCAGAATCTCCTGATTTTTAGCTTTAGTTCTCATATGTTTTCGTGATTTTAGAAGATGTCGTCCAACCACCGTTTCAGCATCTCTGCCGCTGCGATATCTGCTTTAGCACGAGCTGTGGGAATAGTGTCGGACTCAGTGATTGAAAACTTATTCTGTATAATTATTTCTCCGGCATCCGGTATTTGAGAAAGGCGATGCAATGTTACTCCACTGACAAAAGGATCTGCAGAATGGAGGCGATGAACTTCAATGTCATGAAACAATGCCGGCCACGGATTAAGCCCCGGATATGATGGGAGCAAAGTCGGATGAATATTAAAGGCACCTGTCAATGCTGAAAGATACAGCTCCTGTGAAAGAATATAGGGACAGCGATAGGTCAATATCATGTCCGGCTTCTCTGCTGAAGGGTCAAGTGCAGGGCGACATGACGACACGTCAACTACAGTCAGATCAATCGCATCCATCATAGCAAGCATATCATGCACAGCATTCGGCAATGTCGTGAATATAGTCATGCGCAGCTGTCTCTTCTTCAACATTTCAGTCTATACCTGGAATAAATGAACAACATCCGGTTTCAGCCATCATACGTACAGCGGAGTAAATCAAAGATATGACCGACTCGACATCTTTAATCGAACAGACCTCAACAGGAGAATGCATATATCGGCAAGGCACGCTGACATTTAATGTGGCGACACCCTTCCCCGCCGTCTGCAAAACAGCCGCATCAGTACCTCTGCATATGTAACGGCCGACATTGACCTGATATGGAATCTCCTCTTTTTCAGCAACATCACTGAAGATTCGGAAGAGTACCGGATTATTGTCCACTTTGCGTGTAAGTCCGGCACCATGTCCCAACACAAGACATCCCATCTGCTCGGAATGAGACAGAGGAGTATCTGTTGCATAGTCCACGTCCACTACGATACAGGCATCCATATCACAATTCGCACCGATAATTGAAGCTCCGCGTAATGCTATTTCTTCCTGCGCACTAAATATGCAGTGCAGATTAACCGGAAGTCTATGCTCATTGACAAGTCGAAGTATTTCCAATAACGACAGTACTCCAATCCTGTCATCCAATGAAGTTCCACTCAACAGATTTCCATCTGCCTTTACATGCGGTTCCATCACAGCAAAATCGCCAGCTCTTACCGAAGACCCTGCTGCAGATAACGTGTCAATCCACAAATCGCTATCCACTAGCCCTTTAGGCTGTCCTAACTGAGAAGTCTGATCAAATCCTATAACACCGTCAACAACACCTGACCGGGCAAGAATTTTGACGCGTTGACCTAAAAGCACATGGGGAAGCAATCCACCTACCATCCTGAACCGGCACATGCCGTCCGAGTCAACTCTGGTTATTTGAATTCCAACGGAATCAATATGAGCGACCAAGGCTAAAGATACCGTTCCTCCAGTGTCATATGACGCGTACACATTTCCTAACACATCTGTGCTTACTGCCACTCCCGGCATCGTCTCAAGAAGATTTCTCAAGAATCCGCCCATACGAATTTCATCACCTGAAGGGGCTTCCACCCCTACAAGTTTTCTCAGAAGCGACTCCGCTTTTCCGTCAAATTTCCAGTTATTCATAATAGGCATAGTTATAAATCCTTCCGTTTATCTTCCCGACAACTTTCAGCAACATCTCATACTCGTCTTTGTTCATTTTTGAAACATTGACAATCGGGCATCCGTCCCGTAGATATCTTGCTCGATCCGGAATGATTCCATTTTGACAAGCGCGTTTGTACAATATCGACCCCGGAAACGCAATAATCATGTCAAGGTACAGGTGATATTTGTCCTTGTTCTGAAGATACCATTCAACTGAACGCATTGCAAGTTCATAAGTCTCAGCGCTGTCGCCAAGAATTATCCCCGACCTCGCAGTCAGCCCAGCCTCTTTCAGCATCTTCATCGCCGACTCTATCTGTTTTAACGTAATACCTTTGTGCATACTTTTAAGTACCTCATCCACAGCACTTTCAATACCGACAAACAGATAACGGCAACGAGTACCTTTCAGCGTAGAGACAAGTTCTTCATTTACATTGTCAATCCTGAGCTGTATCGACCAATCAAAATCATATTTCTCCACACGGCGACAGAACTCCGCAACTCTCTTATTGTCTGTTGCAAACAACTCTTCGCGCAGTGCAATGTAGTTGATGTTGTAGTGTTCTACAAGGTAATCTATTTCATTGAAAACAGAATCCAATGAGCGCTGGCGATATCTTGTTCCGGACGGATGAAAGCAGAATGTGCAGTTGAACTTGCAGGAACGTCCACCGATAACCGAAACTTGAGAGTATCTCTTGGACAAATCACTCAAATCGGGATTTTCCTTCAAATAGGCAGCATAGTTGAAGCCTTCGTAATCCGGCATTGGCAAAGAATCCAAATCCATAATCTCCGCTCGAGGTGAAGTCTTGACAAGTTCGCCTTCTTTCCGGAATATAAGGCCGTCAATGAGTTCCAATCTTGGACTATCCGCTGACAATGCTTCGACCAGCTCTACCGTGGTTATTTCCCCTTCACCGATCTCACCATAGTCAGCCTCTTCCAAAGCCTCCATCGCAGCTTCCGGATCAGCGGTGATTATACCCCCTCCAACTACTATTTTTATATCCGGCTTAATCTCCCGCACATAGGATATTATACGTTTGATGTCACGATACTCTCCAGAAAGTCCACCTATCGAAAACAGTTGGATATCATTGGAAAGAATGTACTTTTCCAACACCTCACGCTCCGAGCCAGCCTCGTGGTTCAGATTAAGCGTAAACACGTCAGCAATATCCGCACGCTTCAAATAAGCGCTTACCGCAAGCACACCGACAGGCATCACATAATGTCTGTCCATCCCATAAGTCTGATAACGCGGTATCGTGAAAAGGACTTTGATCCTATCTTCAGATTTCCCCATTTTCAATCTTCCCCCTGATATATCCGTCAAAATCTCTTCCTGTATTCTTTTTGAATCTTTCCGCAAGGACAACTACAAGTTGTCTTTTCAATGATTTCTTTACGAAATCACATCTGACCTTTTCATATTCCGGACTGAATGAATGATGAAAGAGCCTGCATCCTCCTCCACAATTCCATTTTGCAAAACAGTTCCTGCAGATTTCTTGAGAATAGATATTGCTCTTATTGATGATTCCGGAGAACCTTTCATTATCGAAATCCACCTTGCCATTTTTCACTTCTCCATACGTATATGCGCCATACAATGATTCTTTCGGGGAAGACACTCTGGCACAAGAAGATATGGTACCCATAGGCGTCAAGACAATTTTCCCTTCGCAAGTGCGGTCTCTTATCATTGACAGCATTTCCACCGCTACGCTGTCAATCTGGATTCCATAGGTCTCAGCTATTTTTTTCGCCGCATAGAACCCGTTAAGGAAATCATCATAGTATTTTTCAAGATCTTCAGGGGCGGGAAATAGCGATGGCGCCAAAACCGTATCATACACAACTCTCTTCAACTTCGGAAATCTTACGTGCAGATGCTCCACCATTTCCGTCATGCTACTTACGCTTTCTGGTGTGAAGGTCGTTCTGATTCCGAACGGATAACCTCTTTCCAACATCATATCGATATTTGCAGCGACCTTGTCATAACTTCCACGCTCTTTATTCTGAAGCCTTTCAAGAATTTCGAACGACACAGCCATATCGACCTTGTGTTCCTGAAAAAAGTCAATGATTTCTGGAGTTATCAGACTGCCGTTGGTCACCAAACCCACATTGTATTTGAAGGTAGTCCCTTTGGTGACAGATTCAATATACTCTACGGTTTTCTTTATCAGATGATAACTGATAAGCGGCTCTCCACCACCACTGAAATTGATTATGTATGGGTTTATCTGCTTACGGTCCTTTGCGAACATATAGTCGATTACCGCTTTTATACTTTCAAACGAGACCTGCCCGGAAGAACGCCCCGCCGCCGAATAACAATATATGCACTTGAAATTGCATGTATAATTTGTAAGTATATCCACTTGATACAAGTCGTCCGGAGACTTCGGCAGCCGATGAACAGGTACATTTCCGCTTGCCTGGAATGTGCTGAGGAGCTTTTTCTGCTGTTCGTCATCAATAACACCTTCAGTACAGTCCTCAAGTTTATGGACTGAATCGGGAGTACCTAAGGCAATGTTCCCGTTCAATGGGGCATAAACGAGCAAAAGACGCTCCGGGTCCACATTCCATAAATCGCCAACCGGAACTACACTTATATCTTTCTCCGCGAGTTTCTTATAATTCATAATATTCTACAATTTAGAGCCGATTTCTTTATACATATCCTTGCCCGTTGATTTCTGATACTTGTCTGCAAGTTCATCCATAAGACTGAAACACAGCATCTTACGATAATAATCACAGATAGCATCAAATATCTCAAAATTATAGACTCTCCTGCTGCTCGGGCATCCGCTACCACAGTTCCATTTGGCATAACACTCCCTGCATTTCTCTATCGTATGGATACTTCCAGATGTCAGTTTTTTGAAAGCCGCATTGTCAAACTCGATCTTGCCATCATTAAGACTTGCGAATACAGCATCTTTATAATCCGGTTCTTTAGGAGAAGAAACGTCCGGACAGGTGGTCAATGTACCATACGGTGTCAAACATACCAGGTTGTAGCAAAACCGCTCTCTTTTGGAATAGTTCAAAAGATGAGAGGAAGATGAGCGAAGTGCAATGCCATATTTCTCGGCTAAAGCCACTCCTTCTCTGAATGACCTGAAATATCTATCGAAAAAATCATGGACAATATCTGTCGTCTTGAAATACTCAGGATCAACAACTTGCTGACAACTGAGTTTTTTCACTTCAGGGAAATGCTGATGACAATATTCCACCATTTCCGGTATTCTATCCACATTTGAGGCTGTAATCGTAGAGCGCACATAATTGTTTATTCCTGCAGCGGCAATTCTATTGACATTTTCAGCCACCTTGTCGAACTGCCCACGCTGCTCGTTCTGAATATCAGGAAGCACCTCGAAAGATATCTGTACCGTAAAGTCATGTTCCTTCAGAAATGCCATCATCTTGTCATCGAGGATAGAGCCGTTAGTTGTCAATGAAAGATGAAGATTGACACCATTCGCTTTTGCAGTACGTTCCGCATAAAGAGTTGATTTTTCCAACAAATTCCAAGACAATGTCGGTTCACCTCCACCCATAAACATAACTGTTCTGTCTTTCACTGCCGCACGCTCTGACGAAAGAAAATAATTCAACGTGGTATATATCTGATCTTCTGTTAGTTCTACTTTGGAACGCCCATTGGCTGAATAACAATATTTACAACTGAAATTGCATTTCTCATTCAGCAACAGGTGCAATGTACAGAATGTATCAACGCTTACTTCCTGATTTATGGCTTTAAACGCGTCCTGCTTCAAGAGTTTCTGGACAAGCGGCGTATCTTCTCCTTTTTCCAAGGTCTGTTCCAATTTCCGCACTTCATCACCGGTAGAAAGATAGAACACATTGCTCAATGGTGCATACACAAGATAGCAGACATCTGTTTCTTTGTGAAAAAAGTCTCCGACTGGTATCGGAAACACGTTATTTTTTATCAGTAATTCTGTTTTCATTTTATGTGGCTTTCCAGCATCAGATCCGATACTGTTTCGTAAAAAACAAAAAAAGCACTCTGCTACGCAAAAAATGCGCAGCAGAGTGCAAACACTTCTCTCTTAGCTATTGTTGCAAGCGCAAGAACATCCATAGCCAAACACATCACAGCATCCTGCTGTACAATTGCTGGCGTTCTCATTGACAGTAAATACTTCGGTAAGCATAACTATAAATGTTTGAGTGTTATCTCCTACTCTTTTCCGGCTTTTCGGAATCCGCCGTTAAATTAGGACTACGCCTCGCTTTTATTGAACAAGCTGGCGATTCCTTTTATAATCAGACTAAACAATCCGATTACAGCACTACAAAGGAGCTTGAAAATCCAAGCCACTGCTTCAAACAGTGTTTTTAAAAGAAAATCTACGATATCCATATAATATTATGATTGATTATATTCCCATTCTGTACTATTTCATGACTTTTCAGAAACTGAAGTTCTTATTTATCTACTACATCTTTACACATGGAAATGACTCCGAATGCAAATAATCCTGCGATAATTCCCCAGCCTGCTGAGGATAAATAGGCTACGACAATACATACAATCAGCATAACAACCCACGGAAACCATGTGAATCTTGCAAGTCTTCCCAATATTCCGATAATTATAGAAAGGAGTATTAATCCCCCAACTATATATAATAATATGGTAAATACTGTACCCATGGCAAATTAATCATCTTTAGGTCTGGAATTCCACAGTCTATTATCAGCATCACGCCATGTAAACTCATCACAATCATCGCATTTATAGAGTTTACTTATGGTTCCGTTATAATGGCTCCTCGTATAGAGGTAATCCATAGCATCGTTCCACTCGCAAGTATTCTTTGCGACATAGCGAGTGTTGTAGCTACCACAACATTTACATTGTTGGTCGCAGAAGAATGTAGACCAAAAACCCATAATTAATTTACTTTTTAAAGTTTTAAATTTGTATTACTATTACATTAAATCATTTAATTTGAATAACTTACCTTGAGAGGCTAGGCAACGCGTATTTCTCCACATCGTCTTTATGGAGTTCGTATTTTGGTCCATACTCGTATTTTGCGCAGATAGTAATAAGAATCTCCGCCTTGCGGATAAGATCATCGTCCATGCATAAACCATATTTGAAGGAATCGTATGCACCTTTTATTTCGTAGTGGAGTTTGCCATTCTTAAGCTTTTTCGCACGATACGTCTCTGACAGCAAACCGGAAAGACTTCCCGCAAATCGTCCATTTTCCTTAGGAATGAACAGCGATCTGCTTTTGTTATAGCATTTAGTCAATTCTTCAGCATTTCTCCCCTGCATCAGTTCGCGGAATATTTCATCCCGGTCATTTAATTCTTCCGGAGAAAGATTATCAAATGAAATTTGGGATTTTACAGGTTCTTCAAAAGAAGAATTCTTGTCAGAAGAACTTTTTTTGATCAAGTAAATAGCCAAGATAACAACGGCAACAAAAATTATAAAGCCCATCAGTCTAATTATTAGAAATTTTAGTGATCCTGTTTAATATATCTATCCGTTTCCTTGTAAGAAACAGAAATAGGATATAACTAGTTGGTATACAGTCAA
>ERZ1034998.84-NODE-84-length-60665-cov-6.838756_pt1 | contig 60665 bp, 56 predicted proteins | sample MGYA00520621_ERZ1034998 | MGnify/ENA primary metagenome ERZ1034998 (study PRJEB33766, sample SAMN09781748) | gut metagenome | biome: gut microbiome | host: Homo sapiens | place: Madagascar | study: EMG produced TPA metagenomics assembly of the PRJNA485056 data set... | reverse complement strand
GCATTATATATCTGCCGTAGGGAAATGTCAATACCCCCTGCGGTGATTTTGTTAGCTGCGGGTGTGCTTGTTTTCGCCCACGCAGAAGTCGGGATAACCCTCCCGATCCGCCTTAACGATGTTGTCAAAGCATGCGATGGCCTGTTTGCGGAAGGTGTCGATGGTGCCGGAGGCCGTATGCCCGGTGGCCACCACGGTGTCCAGCGTCAGCAGCGGGCTGCCCTTGATGTTCGGCTCCGTGGCCCAGGTGTCGATACCTGCACCGGCCAGATGGCCGCTGACCAGCGCTTCATAGAGCACGTCCTCGTCCACCAGACCGCCGCGGGAGATGTTTACCAGGAAGGAACCCGGCTTCATCATGGCAATCTCTTTGGCGCCGATGATATTGCGTGTGGACTCATTCAAGTGCAGGTGGATGCTGACGATGTCGGCGCGGCGCAGGACCTCCTCCATGCTGCTGCAATAGGTCAGTCCCAGCTCACGCTCCCTGTCCTCGCTGAGCCGGACGATGTCGTAGTAGATCAGCTCCGTGCCGAAGGGGCGGGAGCGCTGGGCCGTCAGACGTGCGATGTTGCCCATGCCGATGAAGCCATGTACCTTGCCGTCCAGCTCGTAGCAGGAGGTCCTGTACTCCCAGAAGGGCCACACGCCCTGCCGCATCAGCCGGTCCGTGGGGATGAGCTTGCGCAGCGCTGCCAGTGTCAGCAGCATGCAGTGCTCGGCTACCGCGGTGGCATTGCCCAGCGGCAGATTGGACACGGTGATGCCCTTCTCGTCGCAGGTATGTACGTCAATGGTCTCATAGCCGATGCCGGTGCGCTGGATGTGGCGCAGGCGCGGCGTGCTGAGAATGCGGTCGGTAGGAGCCTTTGCCGCGTTGAGCAGATAGAACTCCACCTCCTGGCAGGCCTCCGCCTTCCCGGCATCGTCCAGATCGTTGTAATAGACCATTTCATAGCCCGCGGGGACGTGCTCGTTCAGGATCTGCCGGTACCCGTCGATCACGGGCTGTTCCCAAAACATGATTTTCTTGTTCAAGTATATTCCCTCGCTTTTTGATGTCTGGCGCCGTGTGGATATGCGGCGCTTACCGTGCCTTCTTGCGGCCGCGGATGGCCGAGACGATCTTCCAGATGATGAATACCGCCGCAACGGTGTACAGCACCATGCCGATCTTGGATTCCGTGATGAAGGGCAGGAACGAGCCGCCGCTCATCTGGAAGCCGCGCCGCATGTACAGCTCACTGACCGGCCCGATGACGAAGCCGATGATCATGGGAGCCAGCGGCACGCCGAACTCACCCAGAACGAAGCCCAGCAGGCCGAAGACCAGCAGTACCCACAGGCTGAGATTGGTGCTGGAGCTGGTAAACGCGCCGATGGCGCAGATGAACATTACCGGCGGCAACAGCATACGCAGCGGGCAGGACATGATTTTTACGAAGCCGCGCATGCAGAAGAATTCCAGGATCACCATGAACAGCGCGGACACCGCTATGGCGATATAAATGGTATAGCCGACCTCCGGATAGTTCTTGAAGAACAGGGGGCCCAGATTAAGTCCCTTCATGGTGAACGCGCCCATCAGAATGGCCGTCACGCCGTCGCCGGGAATGCCCAGAGACAGCAGAGGGATCATAGCGCCGCCGATGGAGGCGTTGTTGGCGGTTTCGGAGGCAACGATACCGTCGATGATACCGGTGCCGAACTGCTTTTTCTTCTCCGGCTTGGCGGAGTTTTTGGCCGCCGCATAGCTGATCAGGTTGGACGTACCGCCGCCGATACCGGGCAGGATGCCGATGAACAGACCGATCAGCGTGGAACGGATGGTGTTGGGGATCTGCCCGACGAACTCCTTCATACTGAAGCCGAAGCCCTTGAACTTGGGAACGGGCTTTGTCTCCAGCACCAGCTCCTTCTTAGCGTAGCGGAGCAGTTCGGGGAACGCGAACAGGCCCACCATCACGGGGACGGCGTTCAGGCCGGCCTTCAGTGCGCTGGAGCCGAAGGTGAAGCGGAAGGTGGCATCCACCGGGGCACAGCCGATGAGACCCGCGGCCAGACCGATCAGCGCGGAGATGACGCCCTTGGCCAGATTTTTGCCTGCCAGGCCGGACACCAGCAGCAGCGAACAGACGGTTACGGCGAAATACTCGTAGGGGCCGAACTTGATGGCCAGCGTGGCCAGCGTGGGGGCCATAAACATCAGCGCCACCACGGACAGCACCGTTCCGATGAAAGAGAACACGATGCCTGCGCCCAGCGCCTTTGCGGCCTGTCCCTTGGCTGCCATGGGCGCGCCGTCAAAGCAGGTGGCGACAGAGCTGGGGGTGCCGGGGATATTGATCAGGATGGCGGAGATCAGGCCGCCGGAGATCGCACCGATGTACAGGCTCATCAGCAGGCACATGGTGCTGGTGTTGTCCATGGTAAAGACGATGGACATGAACACGGAGATGGCCAGCGTGGCGCTCATGCCGGGCATTGCGCCGAAAACGATACCCACGGCGGTGCCCAGGACCATCAGCAGGAGACAACCCGGCGTCATGACCGCCTGAAATGCTGCACTCAAATATTCCATATCGCCGCCTCCTTATCTGAAAATGCCCATGGGGATCTTGGCCTTGAATATATACGTAAAGGGAAAGTAGATCGCCAGCGGCACCAGAATGGAGATGGCCACCGCGATGATAATGTTCTTTTTGGTCAGGTCCTTTTTGGCGGTGAGGATCAGGATCTGCGCCAGCAGATACAGGAAGCCGCCCAGGATCACGCCCAGCTTGATGAGGGCGATGTTCAGCACGAACATCATGACCACGCACAGCAGCACCGTTTTCCAGCGGACATTCTCCTTCTCCGGCAGAGCCTCAAGCTCCTGCCCGGCAGCGGCCTTGGCCGCCTCCTCGCGGCAGACCGCCAGCAGCTGCGTCAGCTTCGTCACGATCAGGATCAGCGACACCACTGTGCCGGCAGCGCCGATGATATAGGGATACGTTTTGGATGTTGCACCGGATGTCAGGGCCTGGGCGTTGGCTGTTCCGCCGTGGACCGGCGTCAGTGCCAGCAAAACAACGAAGAAGACCAGTGCCAGCAGACCGAACAGCACGTCCTTGAACAGGGGGTCCTGCATGGTGCAATGCCTGCGGAATTGCTCTTTCACACGCATACACTCCTTTGATAATTGGGATGGTATCGGAAACGCCCACCCGCGAAATACCTGCAGGCGGGCTTTCCGTCAGTTTCTTGCTTCTGCTGTTGGAGGGGTGTTACCAGGTAAAGTACTTGTCGAAGCTCATGTAGTAGTCCATCTGCTCCTGCCACATCTTGGTGGCGTCGGCGCCGAAGTAGGTGGTCACCACGGAACCGTAGCCGTCGTTGATGGCCTTATAGGCGTCGGTGGACACAGCCTGCTTACAGGCCTCGTTCCACTTGTCGATGATGGCGCTGTCCGTGCCCTTGGGGAAGTGGAAACCATAGGTCTGCTGGATCTTCACGTCCTCATGGCCCATCTCCACCAGCGTGGGAACGTCGGGGGCGGCAGCGCTGCGCTCAGGGCCGACACAGGCCACGCAGTTGATGTCGCCGGACTCCACATAGTCCTTCATGGCCGGCAGCATGGTCAGGAACACGTCCATACGGCCCGCCATGATCTCCACAGCGGCATCGCCGGCGGAGGTGCAGTCCACATAACCGAAGTCCACATCCATGGCGCCCTCCAGCACGATGGTGGCCAGATAGTTGAAGCCGCCGTTGGTGCCGCCGGCGATGACCTTGCCGGGATTCTCCTTGGCGTAGGCGATCAGCTCGTCAAAGCTGCTCCACTTGGGGCTGCAGAACACAAAGTAGGAACCGTTCTGCACCAGAATGTTGGCGTTTTCATATGCCTCATAGCTGTAATCCGCGTTGCCGAAGATCTTGTTGGTGAGCATGGAGCTGTGCCAGAACAGCACGGTGTTGCCATCCGGCTCCGCAGCCTGTACATACTCCGCCGCCACCGCGCCGGAGGAACCGGTCATGTTGGTGATGGATACCGTCACGCCCAGAGTGCTGCTCAGATCCTCCAGCAGGGCGCGGGCATAGGTGTCGGTGTCTCCGCCGGGATTGTAGGGAACGACTACTTCGATATTGCTGGTGGGCCAATCAAGGGTCTTGTCACCGTCTGTGCTGGGGTCATCCGTGCTGGTGTCATTCGGCTTGGCGCCGCAGGCGACCAGGGAGAACACCATCAGCAATGACAGCATCATCGCAAAGAACTTTTTCATGTGTTTCCTCCTCATCATCACTTTTTTTGGATTGTCAGTGGGTCAGCGCAGGCAAAGTCGCTGCGCTTGGTATATGTATATATAATAATATATTTTTGCAAATGTCAATATATTATTTCGCGTCGGCGATATCTTTGTGACGGCCGCCAATTTCAAGGAGCTCTTTTTGGCCTAAATGACAATGGGAGCGCCCGTTTGTACCTCAAACGGCGCGGACGCCGTTTTCCCACAGGATGCCGAAGCTGTCCTTCAGCCAGCGCAGATACGCCGCGCCGCCTGCACCCGGTACGAAGGTAAAGTAGCGGTCCTCGCCGCCATACCGCACCGATGCGGCGGGTTGCTCCGGCGCGCACCGGGTGACAATGCCTGTTACACTGCCTGTTTCCAACGCGAAATAGGCGGTGCCGTCCTGCATCGGAAGCTCCAGAGCGTTGCCGAAGGCAATGCCCTGAGCCTGTCCTTCGCAGCAGAGCCGCAGGAGGGTGCATGGCCCGCAGCTTCGGAACACATGGACGCAGCATGACTCTCCGCTGGGAATGTTCATCCAACCTCCGGCGTTCAGACGGCAGCGCCCGCCCCGGAATACCACGTCGCATTCGCCGGACGTGACCAGCAATACCTGCTGCAGAGGCGCGGAAAATGTCTCCCGTGTACTGTTTTCCATGGTGTACAGCATGGCCTGCCCGCAGGGCTGTTTGATTTCTAGTGTCATCATATCATATTTTACCCCGGAGTGGGGCTCCTTTCTCCGTTTTACCGTATTTGTGTCAGCCCATAAAGAACATGAAGGGATTGCCGGCAGCTTTGCCGTCCGCGTGGTACAGCAGGTCCATGCCGTATACGGTCCGTGCGGTGTCCGGGCAGGACGCACCTACCGGGACAAAGGCTTCAAAGCAAGCGCCGCCGTTTGCGTCGGGCGTCATCGCCATGGCCGGCATGGTGGTGTATGCGGTCAGCGCCAGATCCGTCTCATCCGAGGCCAGTTCCACAAAGGGATGGATGTCCGCTTCCTGGGACCAGTAGGCCTGCCGGCCCTGCCGCAGCGGCGTATAGTCCATATTGGATACCAGCTCCTGGCGCACCGGAGTCACGCTGCCGGCATCATCGACCTCATTTGCGGCGAATACCCGCATTTTCTGGGCGCCGGGTGTGCTGCCGCTGTCCAGCCGGAAGCCGAGCCTGTGCGTCAGGTACACCCGCCGCGGCTGGCTGCATGTCACGTTGTAGTCGATGACCAGCCGGTCCAGATCCTTCATGCGGAACCGGACCTCCGCCGTCAGCACCGCGCCGTCCTCTTCCGCCTGTGCGGAGAACACCATGGAGGTATCCTCACCGGATCGGGCGTCCCATGCCAGCTCATCCAGCGGGGTATGCCAGTCGCCGCCCACAGAGATCCGCCCTGCTTCCGGTGCGTGGATAACATCCTGCAGTTCCCCGTCGCGCCGGTAAACGCCCATGGCCAGCACCGCGCAGCCGTATGTGGATACGTCGATATAGGCACCCCGGTTGTTGGAAATGCGGTAGATGTCGATCTCTTTGCCGCTGTCGGTCCTGCCGCCGATCATTTTTTTTACGGATGTCATGTTTTCCATCGGTATCCTATCCTTTCTGAATTGATTATATATTTTTAGAACGCTTAATATATTATATCATCGCAAGCAGAAATTGACAAGCATAAATTTGCAGCAGCCCGTCTCAGACCGTGAGCGGCAGGACATGTGCAGGCACCGCCGGCGATATCCGGAAAGCTCCTGCGTAGGCTGTACGCCGGCGGGGATAAGCAGAAGCCCTCCTGGCGGGAGGGCTTCTGTCATATTGCGCATGGGCAGCGGGCGGCCCGGCATTTCTCGCTCACAGCTCCTGCATAACGCGCTGGATCAGGGCGCACAGCCGGCGGCTGCTCTCGTTGGCGATACGCAGCACCTCCTCATGGGAGTGCTTTTCTCTGGCGATGCCGGTGGCCATGTTGGTGATGCAGGCGATACCCAGCACCTCCATGCCCAGATAGCTGGCGGCGATGGCCTCCGGCACGGTGGACATGCCGATGGCATCGGCCCCCAGATGTGCGTAGGCGCGGATCTCCGCCGCCGTCTCATAGCAGGGGCCGGAGAAGATGGCGTACACGCCCTCTTTGCACTGGAAGCCCAGCGAGGCCGCCGCCGCATGGGCCTTTTCGCGGAGGCGGCGGGAGTACACCTCCGTCATGTCGGGGAGGCGGGGGCCGAAGCGCTCGTCGTTGGGGCCGATCAGGGAGTTGATGCCCAGCATGTTGATATGGTCGGACAGCAGCATCAGATCGCCGGGGGAGAGTGTGCGGTCGATGCCGCCGCAGGCATTGGTGATGACCAGTGTTTTTACGCCCAGCAGCGCCAGCGTGTAGACGGGATAGGTGACTTCCCACATGGTAAAGCCCTCATAGTAGTGGAAACGCCCCTGCAGCGCCGCCGCCTGATGACCAGATTGCCCGCATGCCCGGCCACGGTGGAGCGGGGGAAGTGGGGGATGTCTCCGTAGGGAATAACGGTCTTGTCCGTCATAGCATCCACCAGACCGCCCAGGCCGCTACCCAGAATGATGCCCACGGTGGGAGCCAAAGGTGCGTGCTGCCGGATGTAGTCGGCGGAGGCGCTGACCTTGTCGTAAAACTTTTCCATAAGAGGACCTCCTGTATGGCGTAGTTGCTGCCATTGTACCACGGCGTGAAGCGCTGCGCCAGCGGGAATACAGATCTTTCGGCGGATAGTGCCCTGTTTGTGAAAATATCCTGCGGTATGTTACGTGCGGATATCAAATGATCGTATCCGAAGCGGGCGGTACTTCATGACAGCAGAAGCTCTATAAGTTCCTCATTTTTCAGCCCGCTGAAATAGCGGCCCGCATCCTCCTGCGCCAGCGCGCCGCGGAGACTCTGCTCCTCCAGCCGCAAACCCACCAGCTTTTCCGCCAGCACCTCCGGCTCCACCACGCTGAAGAAATCGCCGGTGAACGCGATGTGTTGGATGATGCCGTGGTCGGTGGACAGGTGCGCCTCCAAGCCGCCGCAGACGAGGAAACGCTTTTTCTTGGTCATTTCGCATTCCCGGGACTGGCCGTAGTTCCACTCCCATGTGGCGTACCGCTGCTCCCGCAGCCGGGCGATCTGCGCCTTGTCCGCCTCGGTAAAGATATACTCCTCGCCGTGCTGCTGCGCCAGGATGTTGTCCAGCAGCACGCGGCGGAACTCCTCCTGCTCTACGGGATGGGGCATGTGCTGCCGCACGGTGGTGACGCGGCTCCGGACGGAGGCCACGCCCTTGGCGGCGATCTTCCCCTGGTTCACATGGAGGGCCTGCGCCACCCGGTCCAGATCGGAGTCAAACATGATGGTACCGTGGTGCATCACCCGGCCCTCCTTCAGATACTGGGAGTTGCCGGAGAATTTCTGCCCGTCGATGGTCATGTCATTCCGCCCGTTGGCCTCAGCGGTGACGCCCAGCGCCGCCAGCGCAGCCACCACCGGCTGACAGAACAGCTTGAAGTTGATAGACTCCATGTCGCCGGCATCGGTGATGAACGTGAAATTCAGGTTGCCCATGTCGTGGTACACCGCACCGCCGCCGGACAGCCGCCGTACCACCCGCACACCGTTCTCGCGGACGAATTGCTGGTTGATCTCGGCAGCGGCGTTCTGGTGCTTGCCGATAATGATGGCGTTGTCATTCTGCCACAGCATGAAATAGGTGCGATCCCGGGGCAGCGCGTCAAACACGTACTGCTCCGCCGCCAGGTTCCACGCTGGATCGGTGGTATAGAGGTTCAGATAAGAGAGTTTCGGCTGCGTCATGGTGGTATAATACGATCAATCTCGAAGCAGGAGGACGGAACTATGCGTAAGAATTTTGGAGCAAAGCCCTGGCTGTACCCGCAGCCTGTTTTGATCATCGCGACCTACGGCGAGGATGGTACTCCGGACGCCATGAACGCCGCGTGGGGTGGTATCGCGGACATGAATCGCATCGCCATGTATCTCAACGGCAGCCATAAAACGGTGAAGAACATCCTGAACCGCAAGGCATTTACCGTCAGCATGGCGGATGCGGCCCATGTGGACGCCTGCGACTATGTGGGCATTGTCTCCGGCAATACAACACCGGATAAGATGGCGCGCGCCGGATTCCACGTGACCAAGAGCGAGGTTGTGGACGCGCCGATTATCGACGAACTGCCTATGACACTGGAGTGCAAACTGATCAGCTTTGACGAGGAGTCTGAGCTTCTGCTGGGCGAGATCGTGAATGTCTCCGCCGACGAGCGCATTCTGGACAGCGAAGGGAAGATCGATCCGCAGAAGCTGCGCCCGATCACCTTCGACCCTGTGCACAACGACTACCTTGTTCTGGGCGGGAAAGTCGGCAACGCCTTTGAAGACGGCAAAAAGCTGAAATAAGCGTAAAGCACGGAGCCGAAAGGCTCCGTGCTTTGCTTTACCATAGAAGTTGTCTGCTGGGAAAAGTGTGCAATGATTGCACGCTTTTCTTTCCTGTCTTTATGGCATACAGTCTCTCCTACATGTTTTAACTGATAGCCATTGCCGCCAGCGCCACCGCAAGAAAGTCTTGAAAGCTTTTTGCATCATCAATTCCTTTTTTCAATAGTTCCTTTTCCACTGGTGTTAACTGGCGCTGTCCATTTTCGATTGCACACTTGCATAAAAGCTTGACATCTTGTTCGCTCATATTCCTCTCCTTATCGTCCATTTGCTTTTCAGGCGTTTCGCATCTACTAACAGGTCATCTATATTTTGTGAGTCATCCTTACCATAATACCGATATTTAGCTGCCGACAAAAAATCCATTCTATGCTCACCCCTATACCTTAATATATCTCGTCGCCCGTCCTGCACCGATCCGCTTTACCGAACCGGTCTTGACCATTGCGCCGAGAACGGCTTCGACGGTCGTGGGGCTGACATCGGGGAGAATTTTGCAAATCTCGGCTTTGGATAGCGGCGTCAGGCTGTTCAGGACGGTCGCCTCCACACGGGCTTTCTTCGTGATCTTCTTGCCATGTACCACCGCAAACCGCTTGTCCAGTTCCTTATAGCACATATAGAGTGTGGAAAGGAAATTCTCAATAAAGGGGAAATAGGAGTTTTCATTCGTTTCCCATCCTTCCGAGGATTGCCGTAGGGATTCGTAATAATACGCCTTGTAGTTGTTGATCTGCTCCTCAAAGGACACATACTTTCCTGCATCAAAGCCGTTTTTGTATAGAAGCAACAGTGAGAGCAGGCGGGACATTCTGCCGTTGCCGTCCCGGAACGGGTGGATGCAGAGGAAGTCCAGTATCACACAGGGGATCAAAAGGAGCTGATTGATATTCGCATCGCTTCTAGCATCCAGATAGGCAAGCTCCAACTGCTCCATGGCTTTCGGCGTTTCGCTTGCAGGCGTAGGACGGAAACGGACACGGCGGTTTCCGTCTGCGTCAATCTCCAAAATCACATTATCATCCGTCTTGTACTGTCCGCCGTACTCATAACCCGCAAAGCTCATCATCATTTCGTGCAGACGCAGAATGTCGCTCTGCCGAAAGTCGATGTGTTCATAGCCTAAGTGGATCTCATTCAGCGCATCTCTGTACCCGGCTATCTCCGCCTCGTTGTGGTTCAGCGGGGCGCTGTTCTGATTGACAATAGCGGCGATACGCTCGTCACTGGTCACGATGCCTTCGATGGCATTGGAGCTTTTGATGGACTGCACCTTTGCGACAGCCTCCAGCTCCGTGAAGATCTGCGTGTATTCTTCCTTGCGCACGCCAGCCATAGTTTTGAGCGCCGCAATATTGGAAGTGAGGTTCACAAGGTTTGCCGGCAGCAAGCCGTTATTCAAAAAGGAGTAATCGAATCTTCTCATACAGCACCAGCCTTTCTGCACACAAATTATAGCATATTATGTGCAGAAAAACAAGCCACTGCCCCGATTATCTGCATATAAATCTTTAAAATATATGTAGATAGAATATCCGAATAGGCAGTAATATGAGAAAACGGCACGGGGGTTCCGTGCCGTCTGCGTCAGATCGCTTTGATTTTTTTGAGGTAGGCCACGGCATCGATAATCCAAGGCAACAAAGGTATCTTCGACCATGTAAGTGCAATATTCAGCAAGGAGGCGTCGCCATACCTTACTTTTAGTATACCGCATTCGTCCCCATTTTCCAACCACCTCCCGTCCTTGCGCACACCCCCTCGATTTTGACCTCTCCCGTGCCTGAAACACCCCTTAAACGCCTTATTTACAGGTCAAATTTTTGCCCAATGCGCACCGCCGCCAAACCCGCAACCCCTTACGCCGCAACGGCTTCAAGTCCTTGCCGATAGGGACTCCCTGGACTGGAAGGACTACGACGCGGATACGATATGCAGGCGCGTAACATCCAAGGTGCAGCCGGGGAGCATCGTGCTGTTCCACAACGCTGCGCTGCACACGCCGGAGGCCCTGCCTGCCATCCTCGACTGCCTGATCAACGACGGGTATACCGTTGTGCCCATCAGTCAGCTGATCCTCGATCCGCCCTACACCATCGACCACACCGGCCGGCAATTCCCGGCAGAGACCTCGGAATAAGCGAAAGCCCCCTGTCTGCTCCAGCAGACAGGGGACTTTTTACCGCAATATGCACCTGCGCGGCGCTGCCCGGCTCTATACCCGGTCCTTCCTCGCGATCCTCCGATACTCGATGGGCAGAATGTCCGTGCTCTTCTTGAACAGCTCCGCGAACCGGCTGGAGGTGGTATAGCCGATCATCTGGGCGATCTGCCCCATGGTGAAATCCATATCGATCAGCAGGTGTTCCGCCTGGCTCATACGCCGCCCCTGTATGTACTGGGTGACGCTGCAACCGAACTGCCGCTTAAAGCAGCTTTTCAGCTTGCTCGCACTCATGCAGGCGATGTTGGCCAACCGCTCCAACGGAATATCAAAGGCGTAGTGGTCAGCGATATAGCTGACCACATTCTGCAGGCTCTCCACATCCTCCGCCAACAGGGAGCGCGCCTGGCTCTGGCTCTGGCTCTGCCGCTTCCAGGCGTCCACCACCAGCGCGATAGCCTCGGTGACTTTGGCCTCGTAGAAAAGGTCGGCCGCCTCGCCTGTGCCCCGGTAGTTGGCCACCTCGAACAGCAGCTTGGACATAGCGGGAAAGTCTGTGGCCTGGTCCACGTTCTGAAACGCGGCGGGCAGGTCGAAATAGATGTCCGGATACCTCCGCCTCAGGAAGTCCTCATAATAGGCCGGCAGTATCTCGATGCCCACCGCGCGGATGGGTATGCGCTTGTGTATCAGCGCACGGTAACGGGGCTTTCCGCCCACAATAGTCTGTATGTCCCCCGCCGACAACCGCCGGTAGGGATTCAGCTCCTCGCCGGAGATAGAGTCGTAGCGCTGAATGCTGATGCACTCCGGTATGGCCATGTCCAGGCACTGGTCCTCGTGAAAGTAAAAATCGTGTATCTTGATGTCGAACAGGTCCTGCTTGCCATAGACCCAATAGTAGCCGCCGCCCACCGCAGGCGCTATCTCCCAGCACCGCCCCGCCGGACTGAATTTATCCGGGCACGGGACAGGGTGAAAACTGTTCCACTCCAGCAGCGGATGGTATGCCCACCGTCTGAACGCGGCCATTGACGAAAACGTAAGTGCCAACACTGGCATGGATCTGAAACTCCCGCCGCTTATGCCGGCGCAGAACACCGTGGCCAAACTTATGGACGTAGGCGTTGTGGTGCTGTCGCTGGTACTCTATACCGGTGGTCGCACGGAACTGCTGAACTGCATCGTACTCTGCGTTTGTTCCCTCCTACTCACCGAGGGGCTGGAACAGGCCGGTACACAGTCCAGCCTGCTGCGGGTGGCGGACACCTGCGCGAATCAGGCCAACGCTATCCTAGATCTGCCCGCCATGCACATTTCCGGTGCGGAGCTCAACCCGGAGCGCCGCGACCTTCATGTAGAGAACGTTCGCTTCTCGTATGGTGAAAAGCCCATCATTATGGACAGCCTGATGCGGAATTTCAGCTTTGTGTTCCAAAACGTCTATCTGTTCCACGACACCGTGGCCAACAATATCCGCTTCGGCCAGCCGGACGCACCCATGGAGCAGATCGTCGAAGCAGCCAGAAATGCCCGTTGCCACGTTTTTATCATGAATCTGCCCTAGGGCTACGACACCGTCATCGGTGAGGCTGGCGGCACCCTCTCCGGCGGCGAGCGCCAGCGGCTCTCCATCGCCCGCGTCATGATGAAAGACGCCCCCACCATCATTCTAGACGAGGCCGCGGCCAATGTGAACCCAGAGAGCGAGAAAGAACAGATGGACGCCATCTCCGCGCTGACGCAGGAGAAAACCGTCATCATGATCGCCAACCGACTCAGGATCGTCCGCCGCGCCGGCCAAATACTCGTGGTGGACAAGCGCCGGATCGTCCAGCGGGGCATCCGCGACCAGCTACTGGCGCAGGACGGCATCTACAGCCACTTCATCCGCAGCAGAGAGCAGGCCGTCGACTGGAAGCTGTAGAGTGAGATTGCCCCACATCTCTATGTTCTCCGCAAACATGCCGCCATACCCGCCGCAAGCGGGTATGGGCCTTTCTGTTTCATTTTAGCAGTTCTCAGTGCGCGTATGTGCCATACGGATGGCGTAGTCCATGGCGTTGACAAGGCTTATGGCGTTGGCGTGGCCGCTACCCGCGTGGCCAAATCCCGTTCCATGATCTACAGATGCCCGAATGATGGGCAGTCCCAGCGTCACATTGACGCCGGACACCGCCTCCCACTTCTGCGCCTGGCGGTCATAGACAAACCCCTTGACCTTCAGGGGAATGTGCCCTTGGTCATGGTACATAGCCACCACGATGTCGTACCAGCCGCCAATAGCCTTGGAGAACACGGTGTCCGGCGGCGTTGGCTTACCGTCCGGAATGCAGATGCCCTCCGCCAGCGCATCATTGATAGCGGGCTGTATTTGTTCGATCTCTTCGGTACCGAACATGCCGTTTTCACCGCAATGGGGATTCAGCCCAGCTACCGCGATACGCGGCTGTTCGATCCCCAACGCACAGCAGCCCTGATGTGCGATGCGGATCACATCCAGCACCCGCTGGCGTTTGACACGGTCGCATGCCTCCCGCAAAGACACGTGCGTAGAGACGTGCACCACACGCATGTCACCGTGTGCCAGCATCATGGTATAGGAGCGTGTACCGGTATAATGGGCATATATCTCGGTATGGCCGCTGAAATGGTGACCGGCCATGTTTATGGCCTCTTTGCTCAAGGCATTCGTGACCGTAGCGTCCACCAGGCCACGCATAGCCAGATCAATGACCTGTACCACATAGCGGAAAGCCGCCTCTCCTCCCAACCTAGTGACTCCTAGGCCAAAGGGGTCACAGGTATCGTCATTCCAGTGGGGAATATCCTCCGGGCGGACAAGCTGCATATCCAGCACATCCACTATGCCCGGCGTATACAGTGCCTGCTTTGTGTCCGAAACAGGGTGGATGGCAACGTCGATACCGCTCACCTTTCGGGCAACACGGGCTGCATAGGTCAGTGCGGAGGCATCACCCACCACCAACGGACGACAGCGGTCGTAGACCCTGGCATCCGACAGGGCTTTGATAGTGATCTCGGGGCCGTTGCCAAACGGGTCACCCATAGAAATCCCGATAACAGGCTTATACATAGTTGAAACCTCCTGTGGTTGCTGAAGTACATTCGTCCAAACATTTGTTGATATACGGGATAGTATCCACCTCGCCGAAGCCCCCCGCTTTTGTAACTAAAGTCAGGGAACCGTCTTCGCATACGGCGCGGGAAAACACTATACCAGGGCGCAATTCCCGAATGGGTATGATATAGCGGCAATGGATCGCCTGCATGATCCCCAGCAGTGTATCACCACCGAAGACAATAAGCGCCATGGAAACGGGGCGGTGCAGCAGCTGCTGTACCAGCACACCCATATTGGTGGCAATGCGGGTTGACACCTCCGCCGGGTCCAGTGCAATGCGGCGGGCATACTGCGCCGCATCCTGCAGCTGGCTGCGATTATCCAGTGTGGAAACGATGCATTGCCGCTTTTGTAGCAACGCCGCCATAATGGCATCCAGCAGTCCCTCACTTTCTCCGCGCTGGTAGTAATCCCGACTCAGCTGCTGTTCAAAGGTGAGTCTCACCAGCGGATAGCCCTGCCGTGCGGCACGGTCGATCTGATCCAAGGACACCTGGTTTACACTGCCTACCAAAAAGAGATGTGCTCTGGGGCAGGTACAATCCGCCTGCGCGCAGCAGCGCAGGGGTAAGCTGTCGCTGAGCCCCGCAGCAAAGCCGGCGCTGCCTCCCATTATAAGACAATGCCCCTCCCCTGCAACAAAAGCGGCAATGGAACACAGTTCCTCCTGACAGGAAGCATCCAGCACACAGATACCCGGCTGGCGGCTCTCCCAAATGCGCGGCAGCGACGCCGCCTCCGCATGGTGGATCGGCTTCTCGGTCTGCCGGTGTAGAATCTCCGCTATGTCACTGGTGACCATAGGCTCCAGCGGATCTTGTGCAAAAACCGACCGGTGCAGTGCAACGCCGTTCACCAGCTGTTGGCCATTCACAGTGGTACGGCCATTGCTGGGAAATGCAGGCGCAAAGTAAAAACTGTCGCTTTCCGCCGCATCCATAACAGCGGCGATCTCCGCGCCCACGTTACCGCGCAACGTCGAATCCACCTTCTTGTAAAGGTACGGGATACCGGCTTCCACCGCCGCCCGGACGATGTCCCGCACGATTCCGTAGGCCTCCCAGGCGGGGAGATGACGCGTCTCGGTGTCCACCGCCAGCACCTCCGTGTCCTCCGGAATGCATCCCTCCAGTTTCCTTGCCGTCAGGACCCGCGCCGGAATATGCTTTTCCGTGAAGGACACACAGGTATCAAGTGCGCCGGTAAAGTCGTCTGCAATGATGAGAAGTTTTATCATATGCGCTCCCAATCGGAATGGTCGGTTCAGGGGATAAGCAGCATCTTGCCGGGGCAGCCGTCCTTCAGTGCCTGGAAGGCTTCCTCGAACTTCTCCAGGGGATAGGTCCCGCCAACGACCTTGTGTATGTCAAACTTACCGCTGGCCAGGATCTGTTCACACTGCTCCCAGGTTTCGTACATGCGGCGGCCCGTCACACCGATCATGGTGATCTCCTTGTAGATGATCAGATCCGCCAGATCCAGCGTCATAGGCTTATTCGGCAGACCCACCAGCACAAATCGACCGCCCTTACGTACCAAGGAAAGTCCGGACTGCACAGCAGACGCACTGCCGGTATAGTCGATCGCCACATCCACACCTACGCCATTCGTAGCATCCAGAATGCGTTGACGGAAATCGGCATCCATAGAGTTCAGCGCCAGGTCGGCACCCATATTGCTGGCCACAGCCAACTTGTTGGCCATGATATCCGCGGCAATAATGGTCTTTGCACCCCAGGCCTTGCAGGCCCCCACCGCCATCAGACCGATGGGCCCACACCCGAAGACTAGGACGTTCTTGTCTTTCACCTCAGCAGTGGCAACACCATGAACAGCAACACCCATGGGTTCCAGCATGGCACCCACTTCATAGGTGGTACTATCGCTGATGCGGTAAACGCAGTCCTGCGGAATGGAGATGTAGTCAGAAAAGCAGCCAGGAACATGAACGCCGATAATCTTCATGTTCTCGCAGATGTGGCGGTGATCGTGCTCGCACTGATAGCAGTGGTTGCAGGGGATGTGGGTCTCGCCCGCCACGCGGTCGCCCACGGCACATACGGTGACATCCTTGCCGACCTTGACCACATCGCCGGAAAACTCATGGCCGAAAACCATGGGAATGGGCACACGGCTGGCAGCATACTCACCCCAGGACATGATGTGCATATCTGTACCGCAGATAGCGCTGGCTCGCACCTTGACTAGAACGTCGTTGTCGCCTACAGCAGGGATGGGCAGGCCCGTACGCAGCACAGCGCCGGGAGCCGGCCGTTCCTTGACGATACCTTTCATTGTTGTATTCATAGTACGACCTCACTTTCCATTACAAAAAGGGTTTTCGTTTTCTCCCCATTCTCTTCTATGCTCCTATACCCTTTCAGATACAAGGTTCTAGGGCCTTCGGGAACACAAAGTCGAACCAGGTTTAGTTTTCAGAAGTGTTGTCTGTCCCCGCAGGGGCCTCTGCTGCCTCAACGGCCGCAGTCTTCTGCGCCTTGGCAGCCTTATGTGCGGCACGCTTTGCAGCAACAGTGGGGATGTCTCGGATCACACCGGAGACAAGCAGAATAATACCCAGCCCGACCAAAACGGTCCCCACAGAGAAGGATGTAAATGCCTGACCGATGGACCCGTAATACATGATGGTGCGGCGGAAGTTGTATTCCGTCATATTACCCAGCACGAATGCCAGCACCATGGGCATCAGCGGATAATCGTTCTCCTCCAGGATATATCCCAGCACGGCGAACAGAAGCACCGCATACAGGTCAAACACACGGTTGTTGATGGTAAACGCGCCGACGGTGCAGAACACAACAATCAGCGGCAACAGCAGATAGCGGGGCACCTGAATGATCTTGGAGGTCAGGCGAATGGTACTGCACTGTACCACAAACATGAAGATGTTGGCCAGAATGGCGATGACGACCACGGCCTTGAACAGATCTGGACTGTTGATGACCAGCAGTGGGCCGCAGGTGATACCCTGGATCATCAGTGCGCCGAGGATGACCGCCGTGGATGTATCACCGGGAATGGACAGTACCAGCATGGGGATCAGCGCACCGCCGGTGACCGCATTATTGGACGTCTCGGAGGCCACCAACCCAGAGACACAGCCTGTGCCGAACTTCTCCGGATGCTTAGAGCTTTTCTTGGCCTGAGAATAGGCCACCATGCCGGCAGCACTGGGGCCCATGCCAGGGAGGATACCGACAAAGATACCGATGACCGCAGAGCGTACAAAGTTCACCACCTCACCCTTGATGTCCTCCAGACGGGGTAGATAGAACCAGCGCTTACGGAACTTGGTGGGGATGACCTGTTCGCGGATCTTTCCGGCGATGCGGAACATCTCCGGCAGCGCAAAGGCGCCCAGAATGACTGCGATCATATCAAATCCGGCGGCCAGAGACATATTTCCGAAGGTAAAGCGGAAAACAGACCCGTCAATGGGGCTGACACCAACAGTGGACAGCAGCAGCCCGATAAACACGGAAATAAACCCCTTGACCACTTTTCCATCCATCAGCACACAGACAAAGCTCAATGCCAGGAAAGCCGCGCCAAAGTATTCCCACGCGCCGAAAGCCAACGCCACCTTACTTAACAGCGGAGAGATGAACATCAGGGCGATACAACTCAGGATTCCGCCCACAAAGGAGGAAAACGTACCGATGGCCAGTGCCTCGGCCGCACGGCCGGACTGCGCCATAGGGTAACCGTCCAGTGTGGTGGCCACCGAAGACACCGTCCCTGGTATTTTCAGCAGAATGGCGGTGATAAGGCCACCGGAAATACCGCCCATATAGATGCCCAAAATCAACGCCATGCTGGGCAGCACATCCATAGAATATGTGAATGGAAGAACCAACGCGATAGCAATGGGCGTATTCAGGCCGGGAATAGCACCAAAAATAATGCCCATGACCACGCCCAGCAGGATCAGGCCCAGGATCTCCGGTGTAAAAAGCGATAACGCAACATTTAGATAATTCATGATCTACCTCCTGTATCCCTTACAGCAAACCCTTCAAGATACCCTGGGGCAGCGCAACAAACAGTATCCGGGTAAAGAAGAAGTACAGCCCGATCACAAAGGCCAGAAACAGCACTTCACGTAGGACAACCTTCACCGCACCGCCCAACCTGCGATCATCCGTCTTGGCATAATAGAGCATATTACTGACCGCCGACAGGAACACAAAGCCGGACACCACAAATCCCACCGGCTTCATGATAAGAATCATCACGATGACGCTGATGGAAAACAGCCCCGTGGTACCTTTGAACATTTCTAAGAAGCGGAAGTGCTTGAAATCCTTTCGTGCCACGATCATGATGATCCGAATCAGCACCATGACGATAAGTAGGATGCAGATGATCTGTGGGAACAGCGCCGGGCCGCCGGAGTTGTCCATCTTCGGCATGGGATAGCTGAAGGTCTGGCCCAGATAAATGCCGCTTACCGTCGCGATCAATATCAGAAAAATGATCTCTCCCATAGTAAACCTCTACTTTCTTGGAAGGTATGCGTGATGCCGGAAAAGGATGAAGTAGTCAGCCTACCATATCGGCCACAAACTCATCGAAGCTTGCGTAAATATTCTTAAGCCAGGTGGTGTACTCCTCACGGGTGGTGTAGCGGGCAGCATACCCCAGGGACTCCATTTCCGCCTGCAGTTCGGGATCATTGTAGGCCTGCTGGATAGCGTTGTTCATGTAGTCCAAGATAGCACTGTCGGTGCCTTTGGGTGCCCACATACCGTAGCATTGCTGGGTGATGATGTAGTCAATGCCCATCTCCTTGAAGGTGGGAATGTCGGGATCCTGCTCCAAACGCTCATCAGAAAAGACACCCAGGATACGGAAGTCGCCGGACTCCACATAGGGCTTGAGCTGTGCATACGCATCGCAGTAGGCCTCCACACGGCCAGCCAGCAGCTCAGTGGACTTGGATTTGTCCAGGTCGATGATATGGAACTGCACACTCAAGGCATCCTCCAGCGCCAGACGGGTGGAGACCATGGGGGATCCTGCATACACGCCGTACTTGAAGGTGCCGGGCTCAGCTGCGGTGGCTGCAGCCTTAAAATCATCGAAGGTCTGGTAATCGGAATCGGCACGGACCGCCAGCGCCATGTAGGACTGGAACATCATGGAAACGTGCTCAAAATCCTCATAGGTAAAGGTCACATTGCCAAGGGCGGCATTCATGGGGAAAGGCCCGGACTGAATAACGAAGTAATAGCCGTCAGGGTCCTGCTGGACAGCCTCGGCCAAGCCGACATTACCACCGGAACCGCTGATGTTCAGCACATTGATAGTGGTGGAAACATATTTCTGCAGGTACTTGACGAAGGTCCGCACCGCCACATCGGTGGTGCCGCCTGCCTCAAAGGTGACCAGTACGGTGATGTCACGGTTGGGATAGTCGCTGGCGTCTGTGCTGTCGCCGGTATTGGCATCCGCGAGCTTATCGCCGCAGGCCACCAGTGTAAAGGCCATAACTAGGGCCAGGATCAGACTGAATATGCGTTTCATAAGCAGCTCCTTTTTCATTCGTGTCCTTTGGTTATTGTACGGATAGATAGCCCCTTACAGGAAAGAACGGAAGGGGATATTGGGCTCATATTCCATGGCGTCGGTAAATCCACGGGGGTACATATACCGGCGGTCATCCTTGTTGTCAGGATAAACGAACTTGCCGCCCACCTGCCAGATGTACGTCTTGAACTTGTACTGGAGACGATCCTTCTTGAATTGGTACAGCATGTCGATCTCCTCCGGGTCGGCATAGAACGTGGGCCAGATGTCGTAGTGGATAGGAATCATCACCTTACAGCGTAGGTTCTCTGCCATACGCAGCACATCCGCGGACGTGACCTTGTCCGTGATACCGATGGGGTTCTCGCCAAACGAAGCCAGCGCCACATCAATATTGAAGTCCTTGCCGTGCTTCAGGGAATAGTTGGAGAAATGGGAGTCGCCGCTGTGGTAAAGGGTCCCGCCGGGCGTCTTGATGACATAGTTCACAGCCCGGTCATCCATGTCGCCGGGAAACCGGCCGATGATCTCACCCTTGGGGGGCGCCGTGATAAGCGCCGTCCGGTCAAAGGAATCCACAGCATAAATCTCCGTATCGCCGATCTCCACCATGTCGCCGGGCTTCACCTGGATAATGCGCTCCTCGGGGACACCCCAGCCTCTCCACTTCTCCGCGCTGAACTTCGGTCCGATGAACGGCACACCTGGCAGTTTGAGGAATGCAGCAGTGCTGTAAATATCCATGTGGTCACTGTGGTCGTGGGTGGCCAGAACGGCGTCCAGTTTCTTAATCTGGAAGGGATCCATCACATGCGGGATATTGCGGGGATTCATGTTGGGCTGGATGCTGCCGGCAATACGCGCCAGCTGATAATCGCGGCCCTTCTGCCCTGGCGCACAGGTGTGATGGGATATCTTGGAGTTCCCGGAAAACAGGTCGATACACAGATTGGTGTCATTCTCCGTTTTCACCCAGATACCGGTACAGCCCATCCACCACATGGCAAAGGTCCCGGGTTTTACATCCGTTTCCTCAATGTCCTCCACCAGCCATCTGCCCCACTCGGGGAAGCACTCCATAATCCACTGTTCGCGCGTGATCTCATTTGCGTTTTTAGACATATTCGTCCTCCTTCTTGTTCTCAGATTTATTTGGTACGAAAGCAACAGGCCCTCTGGGTCACGCTCTTGTTAACGTATATCGCACTACCTGCTGGGTGCGGCCGCAGGATGCGTATATCCGGCAGACGTCAGCCCTGCTGTCCACCGCAAGATTCGTTGGAGACACCAGTTCATCAATGTACAGATGCTCCATGTAGTATGCGCCCGTTTTCTCCGATCTGCGCATCAGCAGCAGCCCGCCGTTGTCATTCCGATAAGCCAACAGCAAACCGTGCTTCCCCAAAATATCACCGCCCCACACCACATGCGCAAACGGCGCAGGATAGCGGTAGACCTCCTGCCAACCCCCGTCAATCTGCTTATTGATGGTAATATGGTCGCCGTGGAACCCTTCGATGGCCACCAATTCCTCCGTGCCATCTCCATCGATGTCCACGATAGTCGCATCACTGATCTCACGCTCCAGAAGGCGCTCCACCGGCCATTCATCACCGGCGCGCAGTGGGATACCTATCTCAAAAACACCTTCCATGCTGGAGATTAGCAAACAGTTCCGTCCATTATGGGTGCCGCGATAAAAACCATGGTTCTTTGTCAGTGCAGGAATCAACGGCCGCATCTCTTCGGGAGGATCTATTCCGTTCCTGAGTTCCCCGATGTACACCGTTCCCGGCGTGCTCCAATCCCCCTTGAACTCCTTGTTCCTGCATAGTGTGGCGGCAATCAGGTATTTCCTGTCCTCCACATCAATAACATCAAAGCGGTGCAGATATGGCAGTGTCAGGAACGGTTCCGTATGCCATCCGCCCCGCCCGTCCGGCGCGGAGCGCACGATGCACCCCCGCTTGGCATTAAAGCCCTTGAAAAAATTCTGTACAGCCAGGAAAGTCCCGTCTGGCGCGATTTGGCTGATACCCATGCAGCCACCGGCATTTTCCCACACACGCTGCACCGGCGCCAGCGTATCCGCTGGGAAGGTAAAGCAGCCGCCCAGCCCCTCGGAGGCACACACGCCCAATATACCTGTCGGCGTATGCAGAAAGTTGATGGCATAACTCATAGGCAGATCCAGGACCACTTCTTTATCGATTCGTATATCCATAACCACTCTCCTTGATGTTTGTCGGAAAAACGCCTCATTGCCGTATCCTCTTCTTGTGTTGTACTAAGTATAGCGTTCCAATACGGCTTCAGCAATAGCACTGCAGTTTCATTTTAAAGCATACCGTCTTTTTTTGCGCAAAACTCATCCACAATCTTTCTACACCTAAATTACGTTTAATATTGAAACGCACCCGCTCATGTGTTACAATCGTACTGTATACAAAGAGAGGTGGCGCTATGCAAACAAAAGTGCTTGCTATTGTCCCCAACAGCAGCTTGGGAAACACCATGCAGTCCGTAGCCGAAAACTGGCCGGACATTGAACTGCATATCCTGTTGGGCAATCTTTCGGAGGGCGCACAGATCGCGCGGGACATAGGTGATAAATACGACATCATCATCTCCCGCGGCGGTACCGCCGATATGATACGCCACTGCTGTGATGCGCCTGTGGTGGAGATGGGCGTATCCAGCTACGATATGCTGCGTACCATCATGCTTGCGCAATTCAATGGTGGAAAATTCGCCATTGTGGGCTTCCCCTTCATATCCTCCAGTGCCCGGATGGTACGGGATCTATTCCAATATCAGATTGACATATTCCCCATAAACACCGCAGGAGAGATCGGTACATGTCTGGAAACACTCAAAAGTGAGGGATACACTTTGATCATCGGTGACGTGATTACCTGTGACACGGCCGCCGTATTGGGCCTGAACAGCATCCTCATCACATCCGGTATCGAGACCATCGAGGCCTCCTTCCGCCGCGCCATAGAACTCACCGATATACGGCGTGTCAGTGAAGAAAAGGCCGCGGTACTCGAAAAGCTGCTGGGCAATACGGATCAGATAATCTTCGCTTTCACGAAGGAGCGGGCCTTGGTATTCTCCGGCGGAGAAAGCCCTTTCCGCGCCGCGATACTTACGCAGCTTCAGCAAATGGAAACCCTCTGGCATCTGCCGGAAAATGAGGGGTCTCTCCTTGAGATATGCGATATGCAGTGGCACCTGCGACGCATCACCATTTCTGTAAACAACAGTCTGTATACTGCCTTCTTCATCCGCCAATTTCCCATGATACCGGTGGGTGCCCAGCGCGGCATCACCGTTATCACGGACAATGAGCCGGAGCATATCATCACAGAAAACTACATGGAGCGCAGCCGCTATATGCGGCCCATTTTGGAACTTGCGCGCAAATTCAGCAAATTCCACTACCCCGTAGTCATGATCGGCGAACGGGGCGTTGGCAAAGATACGCTGGCCTTCATCATGAAGCGCCACGCCAAAAATAAATTCACAGCCACCGTTATGATCGATTGTGTGCTGGTACCCGAAGACTCCTGGTTCTCGCTTCTCAACGATCAAAACAGCATTTTCTTCCAACCCGAGGTCATGTTTTACTACCGCAATTTTGAACTGCTGTCCCCCATGCTGAAAGATAAGATTATCAAGCACATTAGCCGCTCCAGGTCCCACGGAAAGAGCTTCCATATCATCGCCATCAACAGCGATTCCACGGTCAGTGAAGCCAACTGCCTGCTTCCCTCCGCGCTGGACACGCTTCAGTGCAACACTCTGTTTATCCCCTCCCTGCGGGCGCGGCAGGGTGATATACCCCATTTGGTCGCCCTCTATTTCAGCCATCTGAACAACCGGATGGGCACCCAGGCCGTGCGTATTGAACCCCGAGCTATCAACCTGCTGCAAAGCTTTCCGTGGCCCGGGAACTTGTATCAGTTCAAACGCATTATGATCGAACTGCTCTCCATATCCGATGGCCCCGTTATCGGTGAAGCTGCCGTATATACCGCGCTGCAGCAGGAGGTCAGCAGCATGGTCATCTCCCACTCTAGCACCATGATAAACATCAGCGGCTCCTTGGAGGACATCGAAAAGCGGATCATCCACTACGTATTAAAGGAAGAAGGCATGAATCAGACCAAAGCCGCAGCGCGGCTGGGCATCAGCCGCGCTACGCTCTGGCGCAAGCTGAAAAGCGGAGATATAGGCACTCACCCGGCAGCGCGCAGGCCCTTCCAATAACCCCCTTCCCTGTCACATCCAAACAAACACGCCCCATACCCGCCGCAAGCGGGTATGGGGCATGTTCTTGTTTCACGCTATTACGTTCTCTCCCGCCGCACAGCCGCATGATGCTCCGGCGGTTATACGCTTCATTACCATGTGATGCGCGATGATCCCGCACGTGATGGCCAGCGTGAGCCAGACATCACCGGCGGTCTCCCGATACAAAACGGCCATCACGCCCGTCGCCGCCGTGATCAGCACAGCCGCCAGCTTCATCGTCCTTGCCATGTCCGCTCACCTCCGCCAAAGTTCATGCGCGCCTTGCGCCGCCCATGATACCTGGAGCATAGCAAAGGCCGCCGCAAAAGTCAAGCCATTCATCCCCGCCGCACAAGGCGGAGGGCGGTGCAGCTACCTGCACCGCCCTCCGTCAGAAAAGCACTGGATCAGCGTATAGGATCATTTGTTGCCGCACAGGCCCTTTTCCACCAGCCAATCGTTGATGAGCCCTGCGATCTGGTCGTTGTTGTTGTCTATCATCAGCATGTGGGAGTTGCCCTTGATGCCCATTTCCGGCAAATTCACCCACGTGTAGTCCGCGTGGAACCTATCCAGTGGGATGTGGACTCCCTGGACTGGAAGGACTACGACGCGGATACGATATGCAGGCGCGTAACATCCAAGGTGCAGCCGGGGAGCATCGTGCTGTTCCACAACGCTGCGCTGCACACGCCGGAGGCCCTGCCTGCCATCCTCGACTGCCTGATCAACAACGGGTATACCGTTGTGCCCATCAGTCAGCTGATCCTCGACCTGCCCTACACCATCGACCACACCGGCCGGCAATTCCCGGCGGAAACAGTTTCCACTACATAAGCACGACATGGGGGCACCTAAACAGTGCCCCCATTGATCTTCGACCTGAAAGCCGCATCTGTTCGCACGCTGATCCATCTGTCAGAGACAGCAACTCCTCGGCAATGTCCATATTCTCAAAGTGAAGCGCGTTCGTATCCCTGTGGCCAAAGGTCAAAAAGTCCACATTACCAGTCACTCCTTTCTTGATTTTTGGGGCAAACGAAAAGAGCAGCTGTTTTCTATGCGAAAATAGCTGCTCTTTTCTAATATTTATATACTTCAACTGTTATCTGTTCAAATTTCTCTCAATCCATCCGTGCATCTGGTTATCAATTTTGAAATAGGACATTGTGCCTCCGCCCTCAATCCAGTCATAGTTCGGATAGAAGGAGATAAAGAAGCGCAAGCCAGAGGCGGTTTCGATTCGGAGATTTCTTCGATCATCGGCAAAAGCAGTGTGCGCTTCCTGTTGATTTTCTTCGGGGATACCATCAAATACTTCCGTCTGGAAGTCATCGTTTCCATAACTCACAAGTGTAATCGTCATGTGATAGAACTCGGTGATTTCCTGCCGATTTGTTACCGGTGAGCCAACTTCTTGTTCGTTGTTCCACTTCATTTCTGTAATGGATGCAATATCGTCTGCGCTCTCAATGCCATACACGCGATAAAGCTCGGTGAACGAACAGTTTGTGTTGCTGTCAAACTGATAGAAGTTGCAGAACAGCGCGGCATACCATGTGTCACCGTCTCGCAGAACATATACGCCATCACAAACAGCAGGTGCATACCGGTATAGCTCGATGTCAGTCTGGCTGACAGTGCTTTTATAGCCAATGCCTCCGTCAGATTTCAGGTAGGAAATGTGTTCGCCAGCCATATCGGCGGTGATTTCAGGCGGCAGACCATACTTCTCAAGCACCTCCGGAAGTTTGACAGCCTCGTAAAATTTGCCGTTGTACTCAAGTGCGGCAATGTTCTGCACGGGATCTTGGGTGTCAGGACCTCCCTTATGGTGAAGCACAGGAATGGCGATAGTCACCGCCAGACACAGGCAGGCTGCAACAACTCCCCATTTAACCCACTTGCGCTTCGGCTTCGCATTGGTGCGGACATTGTTGGTTTCCTCGATAATATCATCGTTCAGCATATTCAAAGCGTCACTGATGTGTTCTTTCTTCATAGCTCATAGCCCTCCTTTTCCAAGTATTCTTTCAAACCTTGCCTCGTTCGGTAGAGCATACTCTTGACCTTCGGTTCACTCATGCCGTAGTAGTCTGCGACTTCTCGGATAGGATCCGCAAAGTAGTATCTGCCGACAAATGTGTTTCGTGCTTCTGCCGGGAGCGTGTAGAGATAGGTATTGATCGCTTCCGCAAGCAGTTTCAATTCTATGCTCTGCTCCGTGGTTTCGCTGCCGGAAATACAATCCTCCAGCTCGGAAAGAGAGACTGCATATTCCGAGTGCTTCCGTTTATCCCTGTTGCGTGTGCGGAACGCATCAATGGATAGTTGTCGTGTGATTTTTCCTAAATAAGTGGAGAGAACGCTCGGCTTATGCGTTGGCATGGAGTTCCACGCCTTTAAGTAGGTATCGTTGACGGTTTCCTTGCTGTCCTCCCAGTCGGAGAGGATATTGTAGGCGATCTTTGAAAGATACCGCCCATATTTCCGCTCCGTTTCGCTGATGGCACTCTCATCTCTTTTCCAGTATAAGTCAACGATCATTTCATCCTGCATGGGCGAACCTCCTTTCTCATCTGCTGTCAGGTTCTTTCACTATATATCCCGACAAAAATCGGAGTTGGTTTCACGATTTTCAAAATTTCTTCAAAAAAATTACAGCAGATATTTGTGAACGCTTCTACCCATGCCGTTTACGCTGTTTTTCTTCGCTGCTTCAGTAGCGGTACATCGGCGCGTTATCCTCCGTATCGGCAGGTTCCTCCATCAGAGATTTGAACGCATCGGGGTCTTCACGCCATTCCTCTCGCGGCAGCGGATTTGATTGCAGCAGGGCGTACAGGTGCTCTGCCAGCTCTGTTTTGCCCTGCTCGATGGCGGTCTGGATAAGGTATAGGTGTTGCTATGCAGAGTTTTCTGCTTCCATTCGCACCGCTGTGTCTATACCTGTCCGGCCGGCCCCTCCGGCGGCAGCCAGCGTTTGCCTCCCAGCCGTATCAGATACAGCAGGCCCCGGACGCACAGTTCCGCGCACATGGCCGCCCACACGCCGGGCAGTCCCCACCGGGGCGCGGCCAGCCACGCCAGTGGCAGGCGGATGCCCCACATGGTGCCCAGATTGAACAGCGTGGGCACCAGTGTGCTGCCTGCACCCTGAAATACGCCGCCGGCCACGATGGACGCGCCGTACATAGCCTCGGCAAAGGCCTCAATACGCAGGACGCGGGTGCCCAGGGCGATGATGTCGCTGTCCGGCGTCAGTATCGCCATCATCTGCGGGGCGAAGGCGTACAGCAGCCCGCCGGTGACGACCATGACAACGATACCCAGCAGTACCGTGACCCAGCCCAGGCGTCTGGCCATGCGGCGGCGTCCCGCTCCCACGCTCTGCCCCACCAGCATGGCCGCGGCACTCTGGATGCCGTAGGCGGGCATATAGCACAGGCTTTCCGCCGTGACAGCAAAGGAGTTTGCAGCGATAGCCACGGTGCCCAGGGGCGCCACGATGGCGGTGGACACGATCTGCGCGGTGGACAGTATCACCTTCTCCGATGCCACTGGCGCCGCGATGCGGAGCACCATGCGCAGCTGTGTGCGGTCAAGGTGCAGACGCTCACCCTTCTCCAACCGCAGCGCCGGGCTGCGGCGCAGGACGAAATACAGCAGGTACAACCCCACCGCCAGCTCCGCAAGGCCAGTGCCCAGGGCGGCGCCCGCCGTGCCCAGTCCCGCGCCGGGCAGGGACAGTGCGCCCAGCCGGATGGTACCGGTGGGGAAAATAAGCAGGGTGTTGAACACCACATCCAGCGCACACATGAGCACCATGCAGACACCGGGCGTGCGCATATTGCCGGTGGCCTGCAGCTGTCCCGCCGCCACGTTGTCCAGCTGGAGGGCGGGCAGGAACAGACTGTACACCAGGAAATAGGCAGAGGCATCCCGCCAGATCTCCTGCTCCGCCCGCAGCAGCCGGGGCAGCGGCGCAGACAGTGCCGCCGCCAGTGCCGCCATGACCACGCTGAAGGCCAGACACAGCACCAGCGCCTGCTTGAGGATGTTGCGCGCCTCGGCCAGGCGGCCGCCGCCCACCCGCTGCGCCGTCAGCACGTTGAAGCCCATAGCTGCCGCGTAGGACAGCCCTCCGAACAGCCAGGTGGTGGAGGCCACCAGCCCCACTGCCGCCGACTGGGACGCGCCCAGGCGGCCCACCATGGCCGCGTCGATATATTGCATGATAATAGTGGCCAGCTGTGCCATGATGGCCGGCCAGCTGAGCTGCAGCGTCAGGCTGATCTGCTGCCGGGTGGACAGCGGCGCGCCGCTGCGCAGCAAAGCCAGATGATCCGTTTTCAAGGGTGTCCCTCCATAGAGCGTGTTTTTTCACTGTACCATCGATTGACAAGGACAAACAAGTCCTTGTCAATCGATGGTACCACGGACGCGCGCTTTTCGCAACCCCGGCGTGGCGGAGCGCCGTGATATACAGCATATAAATGTGCGGGTACAGTCCGTTGTCCGGGCGTCCAATATCTCGGCAATACGGTCCAGCCGGTACAGCAGCGTGTTCCGGTGGATAAACAGCGCCTTGGAGGTCTTTACGGAGTTCTGACAGTTGTTGAAATAGGTTTCCAGCGTGTACAGCAGCTGAGTATTGTGTTCCTCGTTGATGCCGTAAACATATTTGCTGACGGCTTCACTGATCTCGGATAGGGAGGTGTGGTAGGGAATACGCATCAGCGGGAAGTGCAGCTCATTCTGTTTCAAAAGCTCCCGCAGCGTCATAAGTACGCCTCCCTTCGGCAAAACACCAAAACACCCCCTATTTTGATGATACCATTATACCCCATAAGTGTAAACCGCCTTTTGTGCAGACGCACAAAAAACCGGGCGCGAATTTGTGCCGTGCGGCGGGCATGGCCGAGGAAATCGTGCTACCCTATAGGTGAAAATACTTCAGACCGCAAAAGAGGGAGCACATGAAAATTACTGTTCTGACCTGGTGCGTCAGCTTTTTACCGATACTGCTGCTGATTATGCTGCTGGCGGTTTTCCGCGTATCTACCGCCCGCGCCGCAGGTGTGACACTGCTGCTGACCGTACTGTCCGCCTTATTTCACCTTTGCGACCTTCCGCGCTTTTTCAAAGGAGGACGCCGCCACATGGTGATATTCGTTCACAATGACCATTCCGTATTCCTCTGCAAAGGATTGGCACCGCCTCCCAATAGAGAGTGCAGCTGCTCTATCAGGGTGTATTCCTTTCCCTTATACGGGATACTTTGCCCATATAGCACCCCTTCGTTAGATGCAGCTTTTGCTGAACGGATTGTTATATTTGCGCCGCCGTTGTTCTTAAGCGGCATACCTGACATTTCAAGCAAAAGCAACCCTGTCATTTAAACGGGGCATTTAGCGGTGCTTCAGGCGAGGATGGCGTTGACCGGAATACAGGAGGCTTTGGCTGGGGCAGGAACGCAGCACATACGGCTAAATCGTTTTGAGAAGGAAAAGAGCCAATTGGTGTCAGGGGCAGTGCCAACGTCCGGCTGGCTTTATGTACATCGGAGCCCTTGCTTTTTGGCAAAATGCAGACTATACTAAGGGCGAAAAGCTGAAACGTACCTGTGGAGAGGAGGCGGCATAGATGAGGGAGATGTGTCAGACTTTCGGTATAACAGCGCTCGGCGAGACCGTGGAAAGCTGGACACTGGAAAATGAGTTTCTGACAGCGGAGGTGTTTACCTACGGCGCAACGCTGCGGCGGCTGGTATTCGGCGGCGTGGATGTGGTGCTGGGGTACGACACATTGTCGGAATACGAGCGAAACGACGGCTTCTTCGGCGCGACAGTGGGCCGGGTGTGCAACCGAATCGGCGGGGCGTCCTTCGGACTGAACGGCAAGACGTACCCGCTGGCGAAAAACGACGGAGAGAACCATCTCCACGGCGGCGTGCGGGGATTTGACAAATACATCTGGGCGGTGGAGTCGCTGGAGGACGGCCTGCGGCTGCACCGTCTGTCGCCTGACGGGGAGGAGGGGTATCCCGGAACGTTGGCGGTGTCGGTGACGTATCGGCTGGCCGGCGAGTCGCTTCGGATCGAATACGAGGCGGGAAGCGATGCCGACACCCTGTGCAGCCTGACCAACCACAGCTATTTCAACCTGAACGGCGGCGGTACGGCTATGGCGCATACGCTGGCACTGGCGGCGGAGAGGTATCTGGAGACGTCTCCCGGCTGCCTGCCCACGGGGCGGGCGCTGCCGGTGGCGGGGACGCCCTTTGACTTCCGCGCAGCTAAGGCTGTCGGCCGGGACATCGATACGGCGGCGGAGCAGCTGCGGCTGGTGAACGGCTATGACCACCATTTCTGCGTGGATGGGGCCGGTCTGCGCCGTGCGGCGGTGCTGCGGGGCGACAGCAGCGGCATCACCATGACGATGGACACCACCTCTCCCGGTGTGCAGCTGTATACGGCCAACTGGCTGTCCCGGCGCGGCGGAAAGAATGGGGCGGTATATGAGCCCCGCTGCGCCGTGTGTCTTGAGCCGCAGTTCCCGCCGGACGCGGTACATCACCCGGACTTTCCGCAGCCGCTGCTGCGGCGGGGCGAAGTATACCGGCACTGCACGGTATACTCCTTTTCAAAATAACAACACATCCCCCGCGCAGTGTATCTGCGCGGGGGATGTGTTGTTATTATTGCGCTCAGCCCATGACCACGCGTACCTGCACCTCTGTGCCGGGTGCGGCCGGGGGAAGCACATTTCCGGTGATGGGTGTTCCATCCACGGCGATGGAAGCGATTCCCTTTTCTACGTGGTGAGGATTCTCCACAGTGATGCGGTAGACTGCACCGCGGTAGCGGCGCTTGATGGTATAGCCTGCCCATCCCGCGGGGATACAGGGATCGATGGCAAGGCCCTCCAGCGTGGGCTGCACGCCGAGAATGGCCTGCGAGATGCTGACGAACGTCCAGGCTGCTGTGCCGGTGAGCCAGCTGTTCTTGCCCTCGCCGAAGGTGGGCGCGTCCTTACCGGCCACCATCTGGCTGTATACATACGGCTCAGTGCGGTGGATCTCGCTGATGTCCTCAATATAGGCCGGGCAGGTCTTGCGGTAGACCTCGAAGGCGCGTGTGCCGTGCCCCAGCACCGTCTCGGCGCAGGTGATCCACGGGTTGTTGTGGCAGAAGATACCGGCGTTCTCCTTATAGCCGGGGGGGTAGCTGGTGATCTCACCCAGCTCCAGATGATACTGGGTGTAGGCCGGGTGCAGCAGGACGATGCCGTATTGGGTGTCCAGATACCGCTGCACGCTCGCCAGCGCCTGCGCGGCCTGGCCGGTGGCGGCGCCGATGCCCGCCATGACGCACATACCCTGGGGCTCGATAAATATCCGGCCCTCTTCACATATCCGGCTCCCGACGGGCGCGCCAAAGGCGTCGTAGGCGCGGCGGAACCACTCACCGTCCCAGCCGGCATCCATTACCGCCTGCTCCATGGCGGTAATGGCGCTCTCGGCATCGTCTGCCTCGGCGTCCAAACCCAGATGACGGCAGATATCCGCCCAGGCGCGGCCGTATTTCACGAACATACCGGCGATAAACACGCTTTCCGCCACCGGCCCCTCACTGGGTCCGGTGGTCTGAAAGCTCTCGCCGGGATGGGCGGAGAAGCAGTTGAGGTTCAGACAGTCGTTCCAGTCGGCGCGGCCGATCAGCGGCAGACCGTGGGGCCCCAGGTGGTCGACGGTATAGCGGAAGCTGCGCCGCAGGTGCTCCAGCAGCGGCTGCTCCGTGCCGGCTTTTGTGTCGAAGGGCACCGGCTCGTCCAGAATGGTCCAGTCGCCCGTCTCGCGGAGGTAGGCGTCCGTTCCGGCAATGAGCCACAGCGGGTCGTCGTTAAAGCCGCTGCCCACAGCCAGGTTGCCCTTCTTGGTCAGGGGCTGATACTGGTGATAGGCGCTGCCGTCGGGGAACTGGGTGGCGGTAATGTCCAGGATGCGTTCCCTTGCCCGCTGGGGGATCATGTGGACGAAGCCCAGCAGGTCCTGACAGGAGTCACGGAAGCCCATGCCCCGGCCCATGCCGCTTTCGAAGTAGCTGGCGGAACGGCTCATATTGAAGGTGACCATGCACTGGTACTGGTTCCAGATGTTTACCATGCGGTCCAGCTTCTCGTCGCCGGAGGACACCTGATAGCCGTCCAGCAGCCGGCTCCAATGGTCCCACAGGGCGGCAAGCGCCCGGTCAAAGGCTGCGTCGGAGTTGTAGCGCTCCATCATGGCGTGGGCCTTTTCCTTGTTGATGACGCCGGGGGCGCTCCATTTGGCGTCCTCCGGATTTTCAATGTAGCCCAGGCCCAGCAGCAGGGTTTGGGATGCGCCGGGGGCCAGCGACAGCGTGAACTGCATGGCGCCTACCGGTGCCCAGCCGTGAGCCACGCTGCCGGTGCAGGCACCGTTTTTCACCGCCTGGGGCATGGACGGCGCGCCATACACGCCCATAAAGGCGTCGCGGCTGGTGTCAAAGCCCTCGTAAGGGCGGTCTGCCCACAACACGGCGTAGTGATCCCGGCGCTCGCGGTACTCGGTCTTGTGATAGATGGCGTTGGGCTCCAGCTCCACCTCGCCAATGGAGAAATTGCGCTGAAAATTGGAGCTGTCGTCCATGGCGTCCCACAGGCAGAACTCCGCATAGGAAAACAGCGACACTGTGCGGGGCGCATCACTCTCGTTGGTGACGGTCAGCCGGGTCAGCAGGCAGTTGTCGCCCTTGGGCACCAGCATTTCCTGACGGACGGCTATGCCGTTTTTGGAGCCGCGGAGGATCGTATAGCCCAGTCCGTGGCGGCACTCATACTCGTCCAGCTCCGTCTGCGTGGGCTGCCAGCCAGGGTTCCAGACGGTGTCGCCGTCCTTGACGTATACATGAAAGCCGTCGCTGTCCAGCGGGCAGTTGTTATAGCGGTAGCGGGTCAGACGGCGGAGACGGGCATCCCGGTAGAAGGCGTAACCGCCGGCTGTGTTGGACACCAGCGCAAAAAAGTCCTCGCTGCCCAGGTAATTGATCCACGGCAGCGGTGTGCGGGGTGTCTCGATCACATATTCGCGTTTTGCGTCGTCGAAGTGGCCAAAGCGCATAAAAACGTCTCCTTTCGCTCACGGCGTGGTACCGGAGCCGATATTACGAAAACGATTAAGGCATATATGGATATGCGTTCAATAGAGAGAGTAGCGCATTTTTGCGTAAAAAGCAAGCTATTTTTCAGCCAATTTCATAAAAAATGAAAATTATATAGGCGGCAACGTTGTTACGTTTATTTTCGCTGGGAAATTATACAAATTTTCGTAGTTGTAGTCGTGCGAATATACAAAGTTGAGCATTCTAAACAAACATATATTGCTTTTTCTGCCAGTATGGGGTATTGTAAGAAGCGAAAACGATTAAGTTATGCAAACGGAAGGAGGACACCTGTGGTATCCATGAAGGACATCGCACAGCGTTGCGGCGTATCCGTGGCCACGGTCAGCAAGGCGCTGAACGGTCAGCAGGATATCGGAGAGGATACTCGCCGACGGATCTGCATCGCCGCGGAGAAGATGGGCTATATGACAAACTCCGCCGCCCGTGCGCTGAAGACCAACCGCACCTATAATTTAGGCGTACTGTTTGTGGACGAGAGGCACAGCGGTCTGGCACATGAGTACTTCTCCGCTGTGCTGGAAAGCTTCAAGGCTGAGGCGGAGGCCCACGGCTACGACATCACCTTCCTCAACCACAACGTGGGCGGAAAGCCCACCACGTATTTGCAGCACTGCCGGTACCGCGGTCTGGACGGCGTGGTCATCGCCTGTGTGGATTTTAACCACCCGCAGGTGCAGGAGCTGGTGGACAGCGGGCTGCCGCTGGTGACCATCGACCACGTGTTCAACAACCGTCTGGCCGTGACCTCCGATAACCTCTGCGGCACGGAGGCGCTGGTGCGCCACGTGTACGAAGCCGGTCACCGGCACATCGCCTTCATCCACGGCGAGGACACTGCCGTTACCCAAAACCGCCTGACCTCATATTACCGGGCGCTGGAGGCGCTGGGGCTGGAGGCGGAGCCGGATTATGTACGCGCAGGGCGCTACCACGATCCGGAGTGCTGCGCCCGCGAGACGGCCGCGCTGCTGGCGCTGCCGCAGCCGCCAACCTGCATTCTGTTTCCCGATGATTTTTCCGCCATCGGCGGCCTGAACACCATCGCCGCCGCAGGACTGCGGGTCCCCGACGATATCTCTGTGGCCGGCTACGACGGCATCTATCTCTCCCAGACCATGAGCCCGCGGCTGACCACGTATCGGCAGGATACGGCGGCCCTGGGCCGGACCGCCGCCGCGCGGCTCATCGAGCTGATCGAGAAGCCCCGCACCACCGTCATGGACCGCACCGTCGTTACTGGCGCGCTGCTGCCCGGCGGGACGGTAGCCCGACCCTGCACCGAATAAGGTGATACCTGTGCAGAAGGCACAGTATGTATATCACACACTTTTAAGGAGGAAATGCTATGAAGAAGTTTTTGACTATGCTGCTGGCGCTGGTCATGGCGCTGAGCCTTGTGGCCTGCGGCCAGACCGAGCAGCCCGACGCCGACAAGGACGCCGAGGGCACCAGCACCGACCCGTTCTATATCTGGACGTGGAACACCGACTATCAGAAGATCCTGGACGAGGTGCTGCCCAAGTACCTGAGCGAGGAGCAGGTCTCCCGCATCCAGATCGTCAATGTGGGCGACTCCAACATTTATCAGGACAAGATCGATGCGATCCTAGCCGATCCCAGCAACGAGCAGTATCCCGACATCATGCTGCTCGAGGTGGGCTATGTGCAGAAGTACGTCCAGTCCGGCCAGCTGATGAAGGCCGCTGATCTGGGCATTACCGCCGAGGATATGTCCAATATGTACGACTACAACCTGAAGCTGGGCAGCGACGCCAACGGCGACGCCTACGCCCTGTTCTGGCAGGCCACGCCCGGCTGCTGGCAGATCCGCACCGACCTGGCCGAGAAGTACATGGGCACCACCGATCCTGCCGAGCTGCAGGAAAAGCTGAGCACCTGGGATAAGGTCGTTGAGGTCTCCCAGTCCGTCAATGAGCAGAGTGGCGGCAAGGTGAAGCTGCTCAGCGGCGCGGACGATCTGAAGTATGTATTCTGCAACGGCGCCCGCACCTCCGCGTGGTATGACGCCGATGACAACATCGTCATCGATGACGCCGTCAAGACCTACTTTGAGCTGAGCAAGAAGCTGGACGGCCTGACCTTCGACACCAAGATGTGGAGCACCGACTGGGCCGCGCTGAAGGACGGCGACGGTGAGGAGACGGAAGCCTGCATCGCCTTTACCGGCTGCCCCTGGTACACCTACTGGTGCCTGACCGACACCTGGTCCGACAACTCCGTACTGATCCAGGGTCCCCAGGCCTTCTACTGGGGCGGCACCGGCCTGGCGGCTACCGCCAACTGCTCTGACAAGGAGCTGGCCCGCCAGATCATCTACTACACCACCTGCAACACCGAGTCCATGGTGGCCATCAACACCGCCAACGGCGACTATGTGAACAACAAGGCCGCCATCGATTACATCAAGGAGAACGGCTCCGGTACCACCAGCACCTATAAGACCGCCGGCGGTCAGGATATCATCGGCTTCTTCGCTGACAAGTGCGACGGCATCAATGTGCTGGCCGTGGGTGAGGATCAGGTCATCTGCGAGCAGCTGCTGCCCGCCGCTGTGGATGCGTATATCGCCAACGGCGATCTGGATGCTGCGCTCACTGACTTCGCGGCCTCCATCCACGACAAGTATTCCTACCTGAACGTTAAGTAAGGCGTTTCCCGACAGGCCTCCCTTCCCCGGTGGGGGGAGGGAGGCCTGCGGTCATTTCCCGAAAGGAGGCTCACTATGCGTGCACCGAAACCGAAGCATAAGGGCATCAGCTACAGCAAGTACGGCTATCGGTTCATTCTGCCGTTCTTTCTGGTGTATCTGGTGTTCTCCCTGTGGCCGCTGCTGAGCACGTTTTATTACAGCCTGTTTGAATACACCACCCGTAATCTGGTAGAGACATCTGCTTTCGCGGGGCTGGGGAACTATGGCAAGGTGCTGGGCCTGGTAGAGGGGGAGAAGGCCAATTTCCTCCTGTATCTGGGAAACACGGTCCGGATATGGATCTGCAACTTTGTGCCCCAGATCCTGATGAGCCTGCTGGTGGCCGCGTGGCTGACCGACAACCGCGTACAGCTGAAGGGCAAGGGCGTGTTTAAGGTGCTGACCTATATGCCCAATATCATCACGGCGGCCTCCGTATCCATGGTGTTCTACGCGCTGCTGTGTCAGTACGGCCCGGTGATGACCACGCTGCGGAAGCTGGGGTGGGTGGCGCAGACGGCCAACATCATGTCCGACAAGTGGGCCACCAGCCTGACCATCTCCTTTATCCTGTTCTGGATGTGGTACGGCAACACGTCCCTGATCCTGATCTCGGGTATGATGGGTATCAACAGGTCCCTGTACGAGGCCGCCGATATTGACGGCGCCACCTCCTGGCAGAAATTTATCCGCATTACCCTGCCGCTGCTGAAGCCGGTGCTGCTGTATACGCTGGTCACCTCTGCCATCGGCGGATTGCAGCTGTACGACATTCCCGCCCTGTTCAATACCAACGGCGGCACCATCGGTTATCCAGACGATACCAGCACCACCGTTACCATGTACATCATGCGCCTGCATAGTACAGATACCGGCCGCGCGGCGGCGGTGTCCATCCTGCTGTTCCTGGTGACGGTGGCGGTCTCCATGCTGCTGTTCTTCTTTATGAAGGAACGGCAGCCCCGCAAAAAGCATTTTCAGGCAGGAGGTGATGCACAGTGAAGCACCACGACCCCGCCGCCATTCGGCGCGCCAAGATCATCCGCACCATTGTGATGGTGTTCCTGTGCATCCTCAGCCTGCTGCCCTTCTACCTGATGTTCGTCAACGGCACGCGGACCTCCAACGAGGTCAAGTCCGGCATCAGCTTCTGGTTCGGCAGCAATCTGCTGGAAAACCTGCATAACTTCGACCTGAAGCAGCGCGGCCTGGGTGTTACCGCCCTGGGCAGCATGGTCAATTCTCTGCTGGTGACTGTACCGGCCACCGCGCTGTCGGTCTATTTCTCCGCACTGACGGCCTACGGCATCCATGCCTACGATTTCAAGCTGAAAAAAGCCGCCTGGGGCTTTATCCTGGCGGTGATGATGGTGCCCACGCAGGTGTTCGCCATCGGCTATTATAAGTTTATGATACAGCTGAAGCTGATCGACACCTACTGGCCGCTGATCATCCCGGCCATCACCACGCCGGTGGTGGTGTTCTTCCTGCGGCAGTACCTGCTGGGTGCGCTGCCGCTGGAGGTGGTGGAGGCCGCCCGTATCGACGGCTCCGGAGAGTTCCACACCTTCAACACCATCGTCCTGCCCATTATGAAGCCGGCGCTGGCGGTGCAGGCCATTTTCCAGTTCGTAGCCAACTGGAACAGCCTGTTCCTGCCCAGCCTGATCATCAACTCCACCGGCAAAAAAACGCTGACCATGTTCGTGCAGATGCTCATGGGCGAGTCCTTCCGCGCCGATTACGGCGTGATATTCCTGGCGCTGTCCATTACCATCCTGCCAATGTTCATCATGTATTTCCTTCTTTCCCGTTACATCGTGGAGGGCGTGTCGCTGGGAAGCGTCAAGGGATGAGACGTACCGTATTTCCGCCTTCCAAATGTCCAAATGGATAACTGCAAAAGAGCCGCTTATTCCGGTCTGGGAATAAGCGGCTCTCGGCCTTTTCACGCGCGATGAATTTTCAGCGCGCCCCGGTGTTCTCTGTGCTCATATCCGGATGTCCCCGTCAGCGGCCTGCGCCTGCCGAAGCAGCGGCGTGCAGGCATCCAGAAATTTCCGTACCTGCTGCGGGCACCGCCCGATATACAGCCGCGGCTCCATCAGCTGCTCCAGCTCCGACCGGCTCAGTCCGAAGACCGGATCACCTGCCAGCCGGTCCAGCAGGTCGCAGGGCAGACCTTCCTTCATACGCTTTGTTGCTGCCATAGAGTGTCTCCGAATGACCTCGTGTAGCTGCTGGCGGTCGCCGCCCCGCTTCACCGCCTCCATAATCAGGTCCTCCGTGGCCAGGAACGGCAGATATTCCCGCAGGGTGCGATCTACGATCGCCTCGTTGACGTGCAGGCCCGCCGTCACGTTCTGGCACAGCCGCAGTACTGCGTCGATGCACAAAAAGCCCTCCGGCATGGCGATGCGCCGGTTCGCGGAGTCGTCCAGCGTTCGCTCCAGCCACTGGACGGAAGCGGTCATAGGCGCGTTCATAGCGTCGGCCATCATATAGCGGCTGAGAGAGCAGATGCGTTCACACCGCATGGGATTGCGCTTATAGGCCATGGCGGACGAGCCGATCTGATCCGCCTCGAAGGGTTCCTCCAGCTGCCGGTCATGCTGCAGAAGGCGGATATCGTTAGCCATGCGATAGGCGCTCTGGGCGATGCCGCTGAGACAGCCGAGGATGCGGCTGTCCGTCTTCCGGGGATAGGTCTGTCCGCATACCGGGAAGCAGGCGGAAAAGCCGAACTCCGCCGCGATGCGGCGGTTCATCTCGTCGATCTTTGCCTCATCGCCGTCAAACAGGTCCATGAAGCTGGCCTCTGTGCCCGTGGTGCCCCGGCAGCCCAAGAACCGCAGTGCGGACAGTACATGGTCCAGCTCCTCCACGTCAGCGAGAAAGTCCTGCATCCACAGGACAGCGCGTTTGCCCACGGTCACAGGCTGTGCCGGCTGGTAGTGTGTATAGCCCAGGGCGGGCGTGTCGGCATATTTTTCCGCGAAGGCCGCCAGGTTGTTCAGCACGGTCAGCAGCTGTGCGCGCAGATAGACAAGGCCATCCCGGTACAGGATCAGGTCGGCGTTGTCGGTCACATAGCAGCTGGTGGCCCCCAGATGGAGGACCCCCGCCGCCGACGGCGCCGCTTTGCCGTAGGCGTATATGTGAGCCATCACATCGTGGCGTACCTCTCGCTCCCGTTGGGCGGCTGCATCATAGTCGATGTCGGTGATATGCGCCTCCAGCTCGGCGACCTGCGCTTCGGTGATGGGCAGCCCCAGCTGGCACTGGGCGCGGGCCAGCGCCGTCCACAGCCGCCGCCAGGTCTGATAGCGGCTGTCGTCGGAAAACAGGTGCAGCATATAGTCCGAGGCATAGCGGGATGCCAGCGGGGAGCTGTACATATCGTGAGACATAACGATCCTCCTTGCTTATCGGATGATCAGGCTCTCTCGCTCGGCGCCCACGGAGACATACCCGATACGGCAGCCGATGGCCTGCTCCACATACTCCACATAGTCCCGCGCCGCCTGGGGCATATCCGCCCATGCACGCACGCCGGAGATATCGCAGCCCCAGCCCGGGAGGTATTCCATGACAGGCTTGGCCCTCTCCAGCACGGCAGGGAAGGGAAATTCGTGGGTGATCTCGCCGTCGAGCTCATAGGCGGCGCAGACCGGGACCTCGTTCATGTAGCTGAGGATATCCAGCTTGGTCAGCGCGATATTCGTCGCGCCCTGTACCTCCACGCCATAGCGTGTGGCCACCAGGTCAATGGGGCCTACCCGGCGGGGGCGGCCCGTCTTGGCGCCATACTCCGCGCCGGCCTCCCGCAGCTTTTCCGCGTCGGCGCCGAACCACTCGCAGGTGAACGGGCCCTCGCCCACACAGGAGGAATATGCCTTCACCACGCCCACCACTTCGTCGATCTTTGCCGTGGGCAGCCCCGCGCCGATAGGCGCGTAAGCGGCGATGGTGTTGGAGGAGGTGGTGTAGGGATAGATACCGTAGTCCAGGTCGCGCAGCGCGCCCAGCTGTCCCTCGAACAGAATGGCCTTGCCCTCCGCCTGCGCCTGCCGCAGATACCGCCCGGTGTCCGCTACATAGGGCCGGACCTGCGCGGCATACGTCTCCAGCCACGCGGTCATCTCCGCCATGGTATAGCCCTTGGCGCCATAGACCTTCTGCAATATGAGATTTTTCCATTCCAGCAGGTCCTGCAAGTGCGCCATCAGGCGATCAGGATACAGCAGTTCACCGGCCTGAATGGTCTTTTTCTGGTACTTATCGGAGTAGAACGGCGCGATGCCCTGCTTGGTGGAGCCGTACATCTTGTCCTTCAGGCGGGCCTCCTCCAGCGCGTCCAGCTCCCGGTGCCACGGCAGCAGCAGGGAGGCCCGGTGGCTGACCATCAGGTTTTCCGGGGAGATGCTGACGCCCGCCGCGCGGATCGTCTCCATCTCCGTCACCAGGTTTTCGCAGTCCAGCGCCACGCCGTTGCCCAGAATATTCATCACGCCGGGGCGGAACACGCCGGAGGGGAGCAGGTGCAGGGCGAATTTGCCCATATCGTTGATAACGGTGTGCCCGGCGTTGCCGCCGCCCTGATACCGCACCACCACATCATACTGCCCTGTCAGATAGTCCACCATGCGGCCTTTTCCCTCGTCGCCCCGGTTGATACCTACGATCGCGCAATTTGCCATGTTCGCTGCCTCCATTCCGTGTTATTTTCAAACGACGGTTCATTATACGCGCAGCAAGATAATAAGTAAAACATCGATTTAATATATGGCGTATAAGCGAATTTAATAGCAAAGCGCACCCAGCACAACTGTACTGCGCCGGATCAAAAGCTGAAAAGCACACCCCATTGGGGTGTGCCTTTCGCATTTACTCTTGCAGGAGCTGTTCCAGCGCGGCCATCCGCAGGCATACGCAGAATACCTCCATGGCCTTCTCCAGCTCCTCCACCGGCGGCAGGGAAGGCGCGATGCGGATGTTGCTGTCCTGCGGGTCGACGCCATAGGGGAAGGTAGCGCCCGCGCCGGTCATGGTCACGCCGGCCTCCTTGCACAGCGCCAGCGTTCGTTTGGCCAGCCCCGGCAGGGTGTTCACAGACACGAAATAGCCTCCGGTGGGCTTTTGCCACGCGGCGATGCCAAGCGGCGCGATCTCCTGCTCCAGGCAGCGCAGCACGCACCGGAACTTAGGCCGCAGTATGGCAGCGTGCTTCTGCATCAGCGCCAGCGTGTGTGCCTTATCCTGCAAAAACAGTACGTGGCGCAGTTGGTTGACCTTGTCGTAGGAGATCATTTGGATATCCATCAGCTTTTCCATATACGCCAGATTAGCCGTCGACGCGGCCATGACGGATATGCCCGCGCCGGGCAGGGTGATCTTGGAGGTGGAGGCGTACTCGAACACCATGTCCGGGTTCCCCGCCTCGCGGCAGAGGGTCAGTATGTCGTCAAAGGGCACGAACGGCCCCTCGAACTCGTGCACGCAGTAGGCGTTGTCCCACATCAGCAGGAAGTCCGGCGCCGCGGGCTTCAGTGCGGCAATGCGCCGCACCGTTTCGGCGGAATACACGATGCCGTCCGGATTGGAGTATTTGGGTACGCACCACATACCCTTCACGGCGGGATCCCGCACCAGCGTCTCCACCAGGTCCATGTCCGGGCCGGTGGGCGTCATGGGCACGGTGATCATCTCCGCGCCGAAGGACTCTGTGATCTTGAAATGCCGGTCATAGCCGGGAGCCGGGCACAGCCATTTTACCTTGTCCAGCCGGCTCCAGGGTGCTTCGCTGTGGAGCAGTCCGTGGGTATATGCCTTGGCGATGGTGTCATACATCAGCGTCAGCGAGGCGCTGCCGCCGATGAAACATTCCTCTGCCCGGCAGCCCAGCAGCTCCGCGAACAGTTTTTTGGCACTGGGCAGACCGGACAGCTGCCCGTAGTTGCGGACATCCATGCCGTCCGCCTGGCACTGCACAGGGTCGTGCAGTATGGTCAATATGTCGGATACAGCGTCCAGCTGCGCCTTGCCGGGCTTGCCCCGCGCCATATTCAGCGCCAGCCCCAGTCCACGCAGGGCGTCGAACCGGGCGGAGACCTCTGCGTATTCTCGGCGCAGTGCCTCCGGGGAGAGGGAACGATAAGCGGTCGTCATGATCGTCACTCCTTACTCATTACTCATTGTTTGTGTGCTGCACCGCACAGTTCGCGGACAGAGGCGATGCCATTACGGTGCAGATAGGAATCAAGGTCATGGATGATGTTGTGCATGGTCATTGGATCGTTGAAATTACAGGAGCCCACCTGTACGGCGGAAGCTCCGGCCATCAGGTATTCCACCGCATCCCGCCATGAGGCAATGCCGCCGCAGGCGATGATCGGAATGTGCACGGTCTCATAGGCCTGCCACACCAGAAACATATTCATGGGTTTTACCGCCGGGCCGGACATACCGCCGGACAGATTTCCCAGGTAGGGTCGCCGTTTTTGTATGTCGATGGTCATAGCCCGGAAGGTGTTGGACAGCGTCAGCGCGTCCGCGCCGGCGTCCTCCGCCGCCCGGCAGCTTACCCGGATATCCGTCACATTGGGGGACAGCTTTGCGTACAGAGGCAGGGTGGTGCGCTGCCGCGTCTGACGTACCGTGTCGTACAGCAGCTGCGGGTCGGAGGAGAAAGGAAGTCCGCTGCCCACGTTGGGACAGGACAGGTTCATTTCCAGGGCGGCGATCCGGGGATCGTCGCCTACCAGTTCCGCGATCTCGGCGTAGTGCACCGGCTCGGAGCCGGAGATGCTCAGGATGACCTGGGTGCCGATGTTCTCATACCGGGGCAATTCGTCCCGCAGAAAGGCCTCGATACCCACGGAGGGGATGCCCACACAGTTGAGCATTCCACCGCAGACCTCGGCGATGCGGGGGCCGGGATTGCCGGGCCGCCGCAGGCGGTGAACGCTCTTGATCATAACCGCGCCCAGCTCACTGACGGGGAAGCAGTCGGCATTGTTTTCAAAATAATCATAGGTGCCGGAGGCGGGCATGACGGGGTTTTTGAACACCGCGCCGCCCAGCTCCACGGATAGATCAGTCAGGTAACTCACAACGGTGCAAAGGCGCGGCGAGAGGTGTACGCGCCTTCTCCTTTCCAGTGTATTTTGCGCGTCAGACAACTGATGTCCGCCGTAGGCGTCGGTACAGGACCAGTGCTACGATCAGGGAGATCAGGTCTACGACAGGCTGCACCAGCGCGCAGCCATACAGGGGGTATAGGCGGTCCAGCAGAAGCAGCAGCGGGATATCCAGCGAGCCCTTCCGCAGGATGGAGCAGATCAGGGATTCCCTGGTGCGTCCCATCGCCTGGAACTGTGTGATCATGGGGTGGCATATGGCCACGAAGGGCATACACAGCACCATTCTGCGTAAAAAGGCGGCGGCGTAAGCCACGGTCATATCATCCTGGATGAACAGCCGCGCCAGCTGCGGCGCGAACAACTCAAACACGATAACGCACGCCAGCGAGAAGCCCACGGTGATGCTGACGCCGAAGACAAAGCCCTGCCGCTGCCGTTCCCGGTCGCCGGAGGCATAGTTGTAGGACAGGAAGGGCAGCAGCCCCGCCGAGGTGCCCAGCGAAAAGTACAGCGGCAGATTGTCCAGCTTTTTCACGATACCGTAGGCCGCTACGGCCTCTACCGCGTATTTGGATACGAATAGGGACAGCACCGCTAACGACACCACCGTCAGCGCGTATTGCAGCGCGGAGGGAAAACCAATGGACAGTATCTCCCGGATATAAACGCCGGTACGCTTCAGATGGCATGGCCGCAGGGACAGCACCGTGCTGCTCCGCCGCAGCAGACACAGCAGAAAGAACAGCGTGCCTGCCGTGTTGGATATGGCGGTGGCCAGTCCAGCGCCGGCCGCGCCCATATTCATATACTGCGGCAGAATGAAAAACGGGTCCAACACGATGTTCAGCACGCCGCCCAGCGTCACGCCGGCGAAGGCCAGCGCGGCCCGGCCTTCGGCACGCAGCAGATTGGACAGCAGCAGGTTCAGTATCGTGCCCGCGCCGCCCCACAGCAGCGTCCAGCGGGCGTAGGCCGCGGCCACGGGATATACCTCCGCGTCCGCGCCGCAAAGAGAGAGCAGCGGGTGCAGAAACGACCCGCACAGCAGGCTGAATACCGCCGCGCTGGCCAGGCTCAGCCAGAAGGCGATGGCGGAGATGCACCGTGCGCCGTCCATATCCCTGCGTCCCAGTGCGTGAGACACAGCGCTGGCGCCGCCGATGCCGAAGAGGTTGCTCACGGCAGTCATCATCAGGAAGGGGGGATAGGCTACCGTAACGGCGGCTGTCTGTATGGGTGCATTCAGCAGGCCCACAAAAAACGTGTCCGCCAGGTTGTACAGCAGCGCCACCATCTGCCCGGCGACGGTGGGCAGCATTTGCTGTAATACCGCCCGCCGGACGGGGGCTTTCTCGAAGATATAGATGCGTTTTTCCGTGGAAGACAAGGCGGCTTCCCCCTTTACCGGTGTGCTGCTATGCGATGTGCGTTCCATTATAGCACACGGTCCACGTCAAAAACAGGGCCGCTTTTGCATACACGGACGTAGGATGCTTCACCGCTGTCCTTGTCGTGGGCGGTGCAGATGCAGCCCTTGCATGCGCCCACACCGCAGGCCATGTGCTCCTCCAGAGACACATAGGCCGGGAATCCGTGTTGTGCGTGCAGCTGCTTCATGTGAGCAGCCAGACGATTGGAGCCGCAGGAATAAGCGGCGTCAAAGGGCAGCTGCGCCGCGTCTGCGGCAAAGGCGTCGGTAATGCGCTCATTCGGCGCGGTGGTGGTCCTCACCACGGCGCCCAGCGTGCGGAACAGCTCCTGGTGGAACAGATCGTCCTCACTCTTGGCGCTGAGATAGGCATAGACCTCCGTGCCCTGGGCGCGGAGCTGCTCCACCAGCGGGCGCAGCGGCGCAATGCCGATACCCCGGCCGATGACCGCTGCCCGGCGGCAGCTGCCGTCGATGGGGAAGCCCTTGCCCAGCGGTCCCAGCAGCTCCAGCGTGTCGCCGCCGCGCAGGTGCGACAGCAGCTCCGTTCCCCGCCCCACCACCTTGTACAGGAAGGTCAGTGTCCCCGCCTGCACATCGATATGGTCGATGCTGATGGGCCGCATAAGGAACGGGTCCTGCTCCCGCCAGCTCTTCAGCATATAGAATTGGCCCGGCGCGCTGGCAGCCGCCATCTCGGGAGCCAGGACCGTCAGTGTCATCACGCCGGGAACGACAACGTCCTGGGAACGGACGGATACAGTGTTGTACATGGTGTCCTCCTTGCAGAAGCTGTGCAGGCGGGATAGCCGCGCCTGCACAGCTTTTGCCGTTGTGTTCTGTCAGATCCGGCCGGTGATCAGGCCCAGCAGCGCCATACGCAGGTACATGCCGTTGTGTGCCTGGCGGAAATAGGCTGCGCCGGGGTAGCTGTCCACCTCTGTGGCGATTTCATCCACACGGGGCAGCGGGTGCATGATGGTGATATCCTTCTTGGCGCACTTCAGCAGCTCGTTGTTGACGATATAGCTGCCCTTGCACCGCAGATAGGACTCCTCATCCGGGAAGCGCTCCCGCTGTACGCGGGTGACATACACGAAGTCGGACTGGGAAAGCGCCTCTTTCACATCGGAGGTCTCCACGATGTCGGCGCCCTTGGCGCGCAGGTCGTCAGTGATCTCCTTGGGCATTCTCAGCTCCTCGGGTGAGGCGAAGATCATCCGGTTGCCGAACTGCTGCATGAAGTAGCCCAGGCTGTGTACGGTGCGGCCATACTTCAGGTCGCCCAGGAAGGTGATGGTCTGGCCGCCGATGTGGCCCTTTTCCTTCCGCATGGTATAGATATCCAGCAGCGCCTGCGTGGGGTGCTGGCGGGCGCCGTCGCCGCCGTTGATCAGGGGATGCTGCGCGATCTCGGCGGCCTCGATGGCCGAACCGGCCACGGGGTGCCGCATAACGATGGCGTCCACATAGCCGTCCACGGTGCGGATGGTGTCCTGCCATGTCTCACCCTTGGACTGGGAGGAGGCGGAGGCACTGCCCAGGTCGATGGTGCTGGCGCCCATGCGCTGGATGGCGGAGTTGAAGGACAGCCGGGTCCGGGTGCTGGGCTCAAAGAACAGCGTGGCCACCAGCATACCTTCCATGTCTTTGATGGCCTCACCGCTTTTTACGCGCTTTTCATAGATCATGGCTGTGTCCATGATGTGGCACAGCTCCTGCGTGGTAAAGTCATAGCCGTTGATAATGTCGCGGCCCTTGAAATTGAAGTCCATGTTTATGTTCCTCCATATGTATGATTTCCGTTCCGCGGGCCTCTGTCAGCGGAGGGCCCGCCCTTCAGCCGCGTAAGATCACTGGATCTTCGGTGTTTGCCGCTTGCTCAGCGTCACAGCTATGATGACACAGGCGGCCATCAGCACCACGCCGATCACGTCCGTGAGCGCGCCGGGGATCATCAGCGTAATGGCCGCGCCCACCAGCACAAAGCGCAGGGGCATGGGCATCTTTGCGCCCAGCCAGCCGATCATGCCGCCGGCCAGGGCCACGCAGCCCAGCGAGGCGCTGAGGATAGCCAGCAGGATAGAGCCCAGAGAGCCATACAGCAGCAATTCCTGCCCGTACACAAAGATGTAAGGGATCAGGAAGGCCACCGAAGCCAGCTTCATGGCGTAAATGCCCGTTTTCATGGGCGAGCCGCCGGAGATACCGGCCGCCGCGTAGGTAGACAGAGCCACCGGCGGGGTGATGGTGGACATACAGCCGAAGTACAGGATAAACAGGTGTGCGGGCAGGGGATCCGCGCCCAGCTTGATCAGGGCGGGGGCGCCCAGCACCGCCAGCAGCAGATAGGCCGCCGTGGTGGGCAGGCCCATGCCCATGACCAGGGATACCAGCATGGTCATCACCAGCGCGATCATCAGGTTGCCCTGCGACACGGTGACGATCAGACCGGAGAGCTTGATGCCCAGGTTGGTCAGAGAGGTGATGCCCATGATGATACCGGCGCAGGCGCAGGCTGCCACAATGGGGCGCACCTGCTTGGCCACGTCGGTCACCACCGCACCAAAGTCCTTCAGGTGGAAGGCGGTGTCCTTCTTCACATAGCTCAGAGCGATGGTCAGGATGGCGGCATAGGCGCCGGCACGCAGTACGCTGTAACCGCAGATGATGAACACGATCAGCAGCGCGATAGGCAGCAGATAGTAGAAACCGGACTTGAACACCACCCCTACGCGCTCATACTGGGCATTGGGATCGGGGCGCAGGTTCAGCCGCTTGGCCTCAAAGTACACGGCGATACCCACGGCAAAGAAGTACAGCAGCGCGGGCACGGCTGCGGCTTTAGCCACGGCGAAGTAGCTTACGCCGATCATCTCGGCCATCAGGAACGCCACGGAACCCATGACCGGCGGCAGGATCTGCCCGCCGTTGGAGGCCACTGCCTCCACCGCACCGGCGAAGTTCTTGTCATAGCCGTTGGCCTTCATCAGCGGAATGGTGAAGGTGCCGGTGGTCACGACGTTGGATACGCCGCTGCCGGAGATGGTGCCCATCAGGGCGCTGGAGGCCACGGCGGCCAGCGCGGGACCGCCGGTAACGCGCCCGGTGGCGGTCAGTGCCAGGTTCACGAAGAACTGGCCGGCGCCGCTTTTCTCCAGAAACGCGCCGAAGAGAATGAATATAAAGATAAATGTCGCACTGACACTCATTGCCGAACCGAAAACACCCTCGGTACCCAGATACAGGAACGAGATCAGGCGCTTGAATGTAAAGGCCTGGTGGCTCAGCGCACCGGGGATGAGATGGCCAAACAGGCCATAGAGCAGGAAGATCACGGAGATGGTGGGCAGCGCCCAGCCCAGGGACTCATATCCCATGATCAGGATTGCCACCAGCAGCAGCGCGCCGAAGATCATATCCAGCTCAGTGGTGATACCCAAGCGCCCCTGGATCTCCGCATAGTGCAGGCAGATGTAGAAGTTGGAGCCGGCGGAAGCCACCAGCCCGATAAAATTGATGATGATGTGAAAAACTTTCCCCTTCTCCTTGGGGTTTGCCATGTTGAACAGGAAGATGTAGCTGCTCGCCAGACCAAGGTGTATCGCCCGCTGGTATACGGCGGTCAAAACGCCGAACAGTGCAGTGTACGATTGAAACAGGGTCAGCAGAACGGCAATCACAAACGCGATCTTGCTCAGTACATCGCTGAATTTTGACTTAGTTGCCATGTTCCGATCCTTTCGTTATTTCCGGAATGTGGGGCCGCACCGGGCGGCGGGCCGAAGCCCGCCGTCCGATGGGACAGGGGGGAAAAGAGAGGGAAGATCAGTCAACAATGCCCATCTCGCGGTAGTACTGCAGGGCACCGGGGTGGATCTCCAGGTTGATGTTGGCAGCGTGGTCCAGGTTGATCTTAGCGGCCATCGCGTGGGAGGTGGAGATCACGTCCAGATTTTCATAGATGCCCTTCACGAACTGATAGGCGGCCTCGTTGCTGAGGCTGCTGTCACAGGCCAGCAGAGTGGGCATGGCCAGGGTGGTGGTGTCCTCGCTGGTGCAGGTGTACAGGCCAGCGGACAGGGTAGCGGTGCTGAAGTAGCTGTGCTGCTCGATCGCGGCCTTCTGATGCTCCTCGTCGATGCTCAGCAGCTTGAAGTTCTTGGTCACGGACAGCTCGGTCAGGGCGCTGTTGGGGGCGGCACTGAAGATGAACACGCAGTCCACATCGCCGTTCTTCAGGGCCTCAACGCCCTCGGCGATGCTCAGCTCAGAGCCCTTCACGTCCTTGTCGGTCAGACCATAGGTGCCCAGCACCGTCCAGCCCATGGTGGAGGCGGAGGAGGCGGGGGTGCCCACCACCACGCGCTTGCCGGCCAGATCTGCGATGCTGTTGATGCCGCTGTCAGCCAGCACGGCGATCTCCAGCACGCTGTCATACAGGTTGGCCAGGCCGTACAGCTCATACGCGGGCTCGGACGCGAAAGCATCCTCGGAATGGGTGGCGAAGTACGCGGTATCGGAGTTCACGAAGCCGACATTGGCCGCGTGGGTGCCCAGCAGGCGGGCGTTCTCCACGCCGCCGTTGGTGACCTCGGAGGTGACGAACAGGTTGTTGTCCACGTTGGTCAGGGTGTCAGCGATGCTGACGCCGATGGGGTACCATGCACCGGAGGTGCCGCCGGTAGCGATCACCAGATCGGTGGCCTGTGTCAGCTCCATGCCGGTGGAGGGGTTGCTGTCATCGGTTTTGTCTTCGGTGTCATCCTTCTTCTCGCCGCAGGCGACGAGAGACAGGGCCATGACAAGCGCCAGCAGCAATGCAAATAGCTTTTTCATGTCTTTCTCCTTCGTATTTTTGAATTTATAATCGCCCCATAAGGGGTAATTACCACGCTTGTTTTATACCAGCCTGGCCATCTCCGCCGCTGCGGCGTCGATGGCGTCCACAATAGCGTCGTAGCCTGTGCACCGGCACAGATTGCCCGAGATCGCCCGCCGTATCTTCTCCCGGGAGGGATGCGGGTCCTCGTGCAGTAGCGCTGTGGCACTCATGATCATGCCGGGCGTGCAGAAGCCGCACTGTACAGCAAAGTGGTCCACAAACGCCTGCTGTAGGGGGCTCAGTGCGCCGTCGTGTCCGGTCAGGCCCTCAATGGTCACCACCCGGCGGCCCTGTACCTGCCCGGCCATGACCATGCAGGAGGTCACCGCCCTGTCGTCCAGCAGCACCGTGCAGGCGCCGCATTCGCCGATGTCGCAGCCCCGTTTGGTGCCGGTCAGGCGGCAGTAGTCCCGCAGCAATGTCAGCAGCGACACCGTCCCCGGCGCCTCCACGCAGACGGGCGCGCCGTTGAGCGTAAAACCTATCTTCATTGGTCCGCCTCCTCTCGGGTGCGGCGCAGTGTCCGCAGCAGCAGCTCCGGGGCCACCGCCAGCTTGTAGCTGGCCGAGGCCCGCCGCCCGGCGGCCGCCACGATGGCCTGTGTTACCAGCTCTGCCGCCTGCATTTCCGCGGCAGGGGAGGGCTGTTCCTTCAAAAGCAGTGCTTCTGCTGCGTACAGCCGCCGCGGCGTGGGGAATACGGCGCCCAGCGCAAGGCGCAGTCCGGTCAGGCGCTGTCCCTCCCATCTGGCCGCGCAGCAGGCGCTGAGCCGGGAGATGGCCAGCGCATTGCGCCGTCCCACTTTTTCATAGGCCATGCGCCAGCTCGCCTCCGGCGGGGAAAAGCGCAGCGCCTCTATGTATTCGCCGGGACGCAGCAGGGTCTGTCCCGGTCCGGTGATGAAGGTATCCACCGGTATGTCCCGGCAGGTGCCCTCCGTGGCGCTGTACAGCCGCACCTCCGCGTCCAGCATGGCCAGCACCGGCAGGGTGTCCGCTGCGGGGCTCCCATGTGCCACATTGCCGCCGATGGTGCCCAGATTTCGTATCTGAGGGGACCCCACCTGTGATGCGGCAAGGCACAGCACCGGCGCGTACTGCCGCAGCAGCGCGTTTCGTTCTATCTCGGCGAAGGTCGCCGCTGCCCCGACGGACAGCACGCCGCCCTCCGACACGATCCGGTGCAGCGCCGCTGCGCCGGATATATCGATGAACACCGCCTCACGGTCATTTTCCCGGTTCTGCACCGGCATGATATCCGTGCCGCCGGCAATGCACCGGCTGTCGGGGTATTGTGCCATATAGGCCCGCAGTTCCGCGGGGTTGCCCGCTTGCAAAAACATAGCTACCTCTTTTTCTCGTCCAGTATGGCCCGTACCGTTTCCAGGTCCGCCGGCAGGGTGTCTATCCGTGCGCCCAGCGCCGCAGACATAGCGTTGGTGATGGCCGGCGCTACAATAGAGGTGGCCGGTTCGCCAATGCCGTGTACCAGCAGCGGCGGAACGCCGGCGCCTTCCTCCAGGAGCACCGTCCGCACGGGACACATATCCAGTGCTGTGGGCAGCAGATAGCTGTCCAGATCAGCGGCGCGTGTCACGCCGCCCGGTGTGTCGGCATTTTCCGTCAAGGCGTAGCCTACGCCCATGGATACACCACCGCCTACTTGTCCCACCGTGGCAGCGTGGTTAATGATGCGGCCCATGTCGTGTACGGCCACAAAGTCAGTTACGTCGGTCTTTCCGGTGATGGGGTCTATCTCTACCTCAGCGCCGCAGGCGCCATAGGCGTAGGACATATAATTGCTGCCCCGGCATTTCTCTCTGTCCCAGAATGTCTTGGGGGCGGCCCACCAGCCGTGGGCGCGCATATCCCGTCCGGTATTCCGCAGGACCCCTACCGCCTCGGTGAAGGTCATCTGCTCGTCACCGCAGCGGACCAGCCCGTCCTCATATACGATGGGTCCGTCGAACCCCCGGTATTCCCACAGTGCGGTGTTGATCTGCTGCTTGGCCTCCTGTGCTGCCAGCCAGGCGGCGTTGCCCGCGGTGATGGTCCCCCGTGAGGCGGCGGTGGACCCGGAATCCACACAGTAGTCCGTGTCCGCCGGCGCGATGTGTATGCGTTCCGGCGGCAGCCCCAGCTCCCGGCCGATAATGGCCGTCAGCAGCGTGTGGCCGCCCTGGCCCACCTCGCTCAGTCCGGTGCTCACGTTCAGACTGCCGTCCGCGTTTAATACGATGGTCACGCCGGAGGTGTCCTGCACCGGTGTGCCCGCACCGTAGGACTCGCCCCGGTACAGGCAGGCGATGCCCCTGCCCACCAGCTTTCCGTTCCGGACAAAGGGCCGCAGGTCCTCGCCGAATTCCCGCCGCAGGCGTTCCAGGCACGCACCTGCGCTCACGTCGCGCATGGGCTGGCCGGAGCCGGATATGTCGCCGTCCCGCAGCAGGTTTTTCTCCCGGAAGGCCCAGGGCGTCATGCCCAGCTGCTGTGCCAGCTCGTCCATCACAGATTCGGTGGCGAAGTCGATCTGCGGCGAGCCGAAGCCACGCACACTGCCGGCATAGCAGTTGTTGGTATAGGCCGCTTTCATGCACACGTCCACGTGTTCCACCCGATAGGGCCCTGTGGCTTCGATACCGCTGCGCCATGTGGTGGTCTTGCTCTTGGACAGGTATGCGCCGCCGTCCACAAAGCCCCGCACCTCAATGGCGGTCAGTGTGCCGTCCCGCTTTGCGCCGGCCTTGTAGTAGATGTGAAAGGGATGCCGCTTTACGCCCTCCAGCAGCGTCTCGCTGCTGCGCCATGTCATGCGGCAGGGCCGCCCGGTGTGCAGCGCCGCGATAGCGGCTCTTGCGGCCATAGCCCCGGCGTCGTCATCCTTGCCGCCGAAGGACCCGCCCATACCGGGCTGCGTCACCCGTACAGCGCTCATGGGCAGACCGCAGGCCGCCGCCACGATACGCCGGATGTTGAAGGGTGCCTTGCACGGGCAGTAGACCCGCAGCTCTCCGTCCTGAGGCGACACCACCACGCTCTCCGGCTCGATGGCCCCGGGGATCACCCGTTGGGTGCGGAACTCCCGTTCCACAATGATGTCCGCCTCGTCAAAGCCCTTTGCCGCCCGCCCCTTGCGGACGCGGTGTTCCAGTATCAGGTTTCCGTCGTCGTACAGCTTGGGCGCGTCCGGCAGCAGTGCTTCCTCCGGGTCGAATACCGCGGGCATGGGCTGGGCGTCATAGGTGACCAGCCGCGCCGCCCGGTCTGCCGCCTCCTGTGAGACGGCCGCGACCACGGCGATGCAATCGCCCCGGCTCCGTATAGTGTCATATACCATGATGGGCTTCTCATTGTCGCCCACATTTCGGCCCGGTATGTCCCGGGCGGTGTACACACCGGCCACGCCCTCCGCCGCCAGTGCCGCCGCGGTATGCACCGCCAGCAGCTTCCCATGGGGGAGGTCCGCGTGCACTGATTTTGTGTACAGTATACCGTCAAAGGCGAGATCAGCCGCGTATTTCGTCCGCCCGGTCACCTTGTCCCGGGCGTCCACCCGCAGGATGTCCTGTTCGCGCTGTGCCACAGCGGCATACCTCCCCTCTGTGTTTCTTGTTTTCCGTTACGGCAGCAATTCCGCCGCCCAGTCCTCTGCCTGTGCCAGCGCCTGCTGTTCGATATGGGCGGCGGACCGCAGTCTCTGCTGGTCCAGACCGTCGTAATGTACGCCGCCCACGGCGGCCACGGCACAGCCGGCCACGGCGCTGAGCCGTTCTGCCAGCGCCCGCAGCAAGAATTCGTCCTTGTGCCCGCTGCGATTGAGAACGCTGCTGTCGGCGCTGTCCGCGCCGCTGCCTGTCAGGCTCTGCCGGTGTGTGGCCAGTACGACGCAGCCTACGTGGGCCGCCCCGCCGGTCACGGTCAGCAGCAGGTCGCCGCCCAGCCGTTCCAGCCGGTAGTGTATGGACAGTCCGCCGTCGCTCAGTGTTCGCTCCACCACGCGCTCAGCCATTTCCGTTCCACCTGAACCTTTCCCCGCCGTCCAGACCCAGCAGCCGCAGCGTCCGGCTGACTGTCTGATCCACGATGTCGTCCACCGTCTGCGGCCGGCTGTAAAAGGCCGGTACCGGCGGCAGGATAATGCCGCCCATCAGCGTTACCGTCTCCATATTGCGGATGTGGCTCAAATTCAGCGGTGTTTCCCGCGTCAGCAGTATTAGCCGCCGCCGCTCCTTCAGCATCACATCTGCCGCCCGCACCAGCAGGCTGTCGTCATAGCCCATAGCGATGCCCGCCAGGGTCTTCATGCTGCATGGGGCGATGACCATGGCGTCCGCGCAGCTGGAACCGCTGGCCGCCTGTGCGGCCATATTGCGGTTGTCGTATACCCGGTCAGCCAGCGCCTTGACCTGCTCCACGGTGAGATCCGTTTCCAGTCGTATGGTCTCTGCGCCCCAGTCGCTGAGTATCAGCTCTGTCTCCTGTCCCAGCGCCCGCAGTGCCTCCAGCAGCCGGATACCGTATATACAGCCCGTCGCACCGCTGATGCCCACTGCCACCATGTCCATTCCTCCCGTCTGTTTCGTACATTTTGCCCGGCCCGCGGGCGTTACAGTGCCTCCGCGATCCGTATGATCGTCTCCGGCTCTGTGAAGTTGGCAGTGCCGATCTCCACGGCCTTTGCGCCAGCGGCCATGTATTCCTTTACGTCCGCGGCGCACACGATACCGCCGCAGCCCACCACGTCGACAGCGACCTCCTGGGCCACCCGCCATGTCTGGAACACGGACAGAGGCCGTATGGCCGGGCCGGACAGTCCGCCCACCATGCTGCCCAGCCGTGAGCTGCCGTCCGCCTGCAGGGCCATGCCCCAATAGGTGTTGGCGCATACCACCGCCTGCGCCCCGGCGTCCTGTGCCGTCCGCGCCGCATCTACGATGTCTCCGGCGCAGGGCGACAGCTTCGCCCACACCGGCAGCCGTCCGTCTGCGGCGGCACGGATGCGCTGCGCGCACTGCTCCAGATACGCCTTGCTTCCCAGTGTCCGGTATTCCTCGTAGGTGCAGTGGAGGTTCACCTCCACGCCGGCCACTGCCGGCAGCTCCGCCAAGACGTCCGCCATACGCCGTATTTCCTCCGGTGTGCCGGTGACGCTGGCAATAATGGGCACGTCATAGCCCACCAGTCCCTTGTAAAATACCTGCGTGAATTTCTCATATCCGGGGTTTTGCATCCCCACGCAGTTCAGCAGCCCCGAGGGCGTCTCCCACAGCCGAGGCGCCTCCGCGCCACGCCGGGGTTTGACGGTCATCGTGCGTGTCACCAGCCCGCCCAGACGGTGCAGGTCGATATAGTCCGCATAGGAGGAGCCGAAGCCCATCGTGCCCGCCGCGTTCAGCAGCGGCGAATGCAGCGTCACGCCGCCCACTGTGATGTTATCCATGAAAGATCACCTCACCCATCGGGAATACCGGTCCGTCCACGCAGACTTTTTTGTACAGCACGCCGCCGTCGGCTTTCCGCATGGGAAAGCCGCAGCCGGAGCACGCGCCGATGCCGCAGGCCATGCGTTCCTCCAGAGACACATAGCCCTCCGCGCCGTTTTGTGCGGCCCACTGCTGCACCTTAGCCAGCATGGCCGTCGGCCCGCAGGCGTACACGGCGCCTGCCGCTGTTTCCGGCAGGATATCCGTTACCAGGCGGCCTTCACTCTCATAGGCGGTGTGTACTGTCCCGTAGGTCCGCAGCGTCTTTCCACACAGGTCATGGGCCGCGTCGCGGCAGCCCAGATACACGGTCACAGCCGATCCTGCATCATGCAGTGCCCGGGCCAGCATACACAGGGGCGCCGCCCCCATGCCGCCGGCTACCAGTATCGCCTGCTCGCCCTCCACGGGGAACGGCGTGCCGATGGGGCCCATCACGTCCAGGGCTTGGCCCGCCCGCACGGCGGACAGCAGATCGGTGCCTGTGCCCACCACCCGATAGAGCAGTGTCAGCGTGCCGCCGATGCTGTCGGCTTCGCAGATGCTGATGGGCCGCCGCAGCAGCGGTGCGGTACCGCTGCCCACCCGGATAAACACGAATTGTCCCGGCCGGCAGCGCTGTGCGATCACCGGTGCGTGGAGTGTCATTTTATAGTAGCCGTCCAGAATACGGCTGTTTTCCCGTACGGTGGCCATTTCACGAGTCCTGTCAGACATATTCCGCCTCCTGCGGCTTACTTCCGCCGCTTATCCATAAAGTCCCGCAGCATTTCCTCGATATACGGTGCGTCCTGTCCGGGTGTGAACACAGGGGCGAACGCCTCCTTGTCCTCCAGCGGCGCGGTGGCGTCGATGCCCATCTTGGACGACGCACGGGGATACGGCGCGGAGGGGTCCAGCGTGGGGCTGTACATCACCGGCAGTATCATCACATCCCGGTCCGCCTGCATACGGGTGTTGATCGCCCATTCCACCTGCTGCATATCATGTACGTCGATATCCTCGTCCACCACCACACACAGCTTGATGCCGATGTTGGCCGCCAGAAGGGCGGTCATCACATTCCGCGGCTCATAGGGATGGCGCTTCTTGATGGACACCACGCAGTGGTGGCGGCTGGTGCCGCCGGAGGTCAGGCAGATGTCGTGGATGTCCGGGCAGATCTTGTACGCCTCGCGGTAAGCCAGCGCTGTGGCCGCCAGATCCATCATCCAGTGGTTTTCCGTCATGGGCATACCGGTATAGGCATTCTGGAAAATGGCGTCCTTCCGCATGGTGATGGCGGTGATCTCCACCACCGGGGCTTTGCGTACCTCGCTGTATGTGCCGGGATATTCACCGAAGGGGCCGTCGTCCTCCCGCAGACCGGGCAGGGTGCGTCCCTCGATAACGATCTCCGCGGTGGCGGGCACCTCTACGTCGATGGTCTTGCACTTGACCATCTTCACAGCCTCGCCCCGCAGGCCGCCGGCCATGCCCATCTCATCGGTGCCCAGTGCCGGCCGGCACTGTGACGCGATGGCGATGATGGGGTCGCCGCCGATGACCGTGGCGATCTCCGTGCCCTTTCCGTTGTCCTCGTTGCGTTCGATAATGGTACCCAGATGCCGTCCCTTGGGGGCAAAGCAGGTCATGTGGTTCTTGTCCAGCAGCAGCATCCGGTGCATGGAGGAGTTCCGTACGCCGGTGATGGGGTCGTTGGCCATCTGCACGCCGGCGGTGATATACGGCCCCAGGTCCTTCTCGAAGTTCGTCAGGATGGGCAGCTTGTACAGGTCCACCGCGTCGCCGGTCAGCACCACCTCGTGCACGGGAGCCTCGTCGTCACCCACCGTTACCGGCGGGATAAACTTGTTCTCGTGAGCTACGTATTCCTTAATAACGCTCTTTGTATCGTCGCCCAGACCCAGTGCCAGACGCACTCTCTCGCGGGTGCCGTACAGGCCGGACAGCACCGGCATATCGTAGCCCTCCACATTGGTGAAGAGCAGCGCCGGACCACCCATGTCCGATGATTTGCGCGTAAAGGCGCATATCTCGTGTACCGGGCTGACCTTCTTGTCGATGACCATCAGGTCGCCCCGCTTCTTCAGCTCCTCCAGAAATTCCCGCATATCGTTGTAATGTGCCATATGACTGTCGCTCCTTCCGTTCTGTCTGTGGCTATCGCGCCGTCCGTCGTCTGCGGGCCGCGCTGTTGCGTATGATGTTGTCCACGGTGTTTCACTCCTACTGGCATGGATGAGGGAGACTGTGTCCGTCGACTGTGTACAGTATACATTACAGTGTACACCACGATTTTTTTCCGCGCCAGGGGAGGGGAGAGGCGGCGGAACACCAGCCGCCGCAAAAATGATGTTACAGTTTACACGTCGGCCCGGGCAAAGTCAATAACCGGACCATAGCGGTTTCACATCACTGCTATTTGTTGAAATGATACCATCGATCGACAAGGGCAAACACGCCTGCCAACGTGTCTTTCCGTTGTTTTTTGCCCTTTTCGCCTTGGCGGGCGTCAGCCCGCCTGCGTCTCAAAAGCCAAAAAACATTCGAAAATACATCGCCGGCAGGTGCGGAGCAGTTTTGCCGGAGCAGAAATGTGTCCAGACAAGAAAAGACCCGCAGAGAATACTTGCCGTATTGTCAAGGGGCTTGACGCAGTATGGGCACATTTCTGCCCGCCAAAACCGTGTCTGCCCTTGTCGATCGATGGTACATTTCACAATAAGAAAGTTCATGTGCCATTTATACGACACTATTGTCTAAGGAAAGGCAATGCTTTGGACAGGCCGCCGCACACAGGCCGCATTCCCGGCACCGCCGGTCAGATACCCGCCATTGCTTGGTCTGCCGGTCCACGGACAGCGCGCCATAGGGACATTTCTTCGCGCACAGGCCGCAGAATACGCAGCCCTCCGTGGTGTGCAGCCGCCGTATGCCGCCCGCTGCCTTTACGGGGCGGTAGGGCAGGTCATGGATGTCCAGTCCCGTGGCATCGCATACCGCATTGATGATGGCCGGTGCGCTGGGCACCACCGCGCACTCCGAAATGCTCTTGGCGCCGTAGGGCCCGGTAGGTTCGCCCTCTTCGATAAAGTCCGTCTGCAAACGGGGCATTTCCGTGGCCCGGAAGGGCCGGTAACTGTGCAGGCTGCTGTCTCGCAGCTGCCCTGCCGCGTCAAAGGCCAGTTCCTCCCGGAGCGCGTAGCCCAGACCCATCTGTATGCCGCCTTCCAGCTGTCCCTCGATGCCCATGCGGTTCATCACCCGTCCCACATCGTGTACCGCGATGTAGTCCGTCACCGTCACCGCGCCGGTGGCCTTTTCCACCTTTACCCGCGCCATATGTACGCCGTAGGACCCGGGGGTGTGTGCCGATGCGTGGGTGGCCACACCGAATATCTCATGCTTTTGTACGCTCTGGGCGTAGTTCATTACCTCCGCCAGCGAGGCGCTGCCGCCCTCCGGCAGCCACGCCCGTCCGTCGTGCAGAGAGATGTCCTCCGCCTGGCCGGCCAACAGTCCGGCGGCGGCGCACCGCAGCTGTGCCGCCGCGTCCTCCGCGGCCTTCTGCACCGCGCCGCAGCTGACATACACGCCCCGGCTGGAAAAGTCGCCCAGGTTCCACCCGCACACATCCGTGTCCGAGGCCACGCAGGCCACCTGTTCTGGCGGGATGCCCAGCGTCTCCGCCACGACCTGTATCTGCACCATCAGCTGTCCGTTGCCCATATCGTGGGTGCCAGAGTGCAGCACACAGGTGCCGTCATCGTTCATCTTGACCACCATGCAGTTCTGGTCGATCTGCGAGCCGAAGGCCCCGCTGCCGTGCAGTCCCATGGCCCAGCCCTCGCCGATGAGGTACTTTCCGTCCTCATCGTCCATGTCCGGCCAGTTCTGCCGCAGTGCCATGGCCCGGCGCACGCAGTCCTTGGGCCGGGGGTTGCCGATGGGGTGCCCCGCGAACAGGTCGCTGTCCTCCGGATCAACCAGATTTTTCATCTGCAGCTCCGTGTAGTCCATGCCAAGCGCGCCGGCGATCTTATACAACTGCCGTTCCATGGCAAAGAATACCTGCGGCGAGCCGTAGCCCCGCATGGCCCCCGCCACCGGCGTGTTGGTATATACCGGTATGCCCACAAAGCGCATATTCGGTGTTTTGTATCCCTTGAATACCTTGGCGCTCATGGCGCCGATCACGTTCCCTGCGCTGGAGGCATATGCTCCGGTGTTGGTGATGGCCGTGATCTCCTGTGCCACGATGGTGCCGTCGTTTTTCACGCCGGTCTTCACCGTGATGACGCTGGCGTGCCGCACCCGGGTGGATACCATGCACTCCCGCCGTGTGGCGGTGAATTTCACCGGCCTGCGGCACAGCATCGCCAGCGCCGCGGGGATCAGCTCCACCGAGGACTCCATTTTTCCGCCGAATGCGCCGCCCATGGTGGGGCTTACCACCCGCACCTTGCTCAGCGGCAGGCCGAATATCCGGCTCAATACGATCCGCTCGCCAAAGGTGTTCTGATACGGCGCGGTGACGGTCAGCCGTCCCTGCGCGTCCACCTCCGCGATGGCGGTGTGGGGCTCGATGGCGCAGTGGTGTACCGCCGGCGTGCGGTAGGTGTCTTCAAACACCCGGTCCGCCTCCTGAAAACCCTTCGCCACGTCTCCCGAGTTTTTCTCGATCCGCAGCGCGATGTTGCTGCTGCCGTGCAGGGGATAGGCGTCCTCCCGCATGGCCTCCAGCGGATCCGTCACCACCGGCAGCGGCTCGTATTCCACCTCGATCAGGTCGATGGCCGCCTGAGCGATATCCTCTGTCTCTGCCGCCACCGCCGCCACCCGGTCGCCCACAAAGCGCACCGTGTCGTCAAAAATACGCTCCGTCTCGATAGGCGCCGGCGCCTGCATATAAAACCGCGTGGTGCTGTTGAACCGCGTCTGCGGTGTGTTCTGATAGGTAGCCACTGCCCACACGCCGGGCAGCGCCTCCGCCGCTGTGGTGTTGATGCGCTTGATCCGCGCGTGAGCCACCGGTGAGAAAAGCGCCTTGGCGTACAGCATCCGCGGCATGGTCATGTCGTCCACATACAGCAGTTCCCCTGTTGCCTTGGCCGCCGCGTCCTGCACCGGGTAGCTCTTTCCGATGTACGTCAGTTCCTTCACCGGTCCTGCGCCTCCAGCCGCCGCGCCGCCTCCCGGACGGCCTCCTCGATCTTGTAGTAGCCGGTACAGCGGCACAGATTCGGTGCCAGCGCCTCCCGTATCTCCTCGTCACTGGGGTGCAGCGTCTTGTCCAGCAGTGCCTTGGCGCTCATCACCATTCCCGGCGTGCAGAAGCCGCACTGGACGGCTCCGCAGTCGATAAACGCCTGCTGTATGGGGTGCAGCTGTCCGTTCCGGCTCAGCCCCTCTATGGTCTCCACCCGATGTCCCGCCGCATCCTTAATAGGTACCTTGCAGGCATTCACCGCCGTGCCGTCCAGTATCACGCGGCAGGCGCCGCAGTCGCCGGAGGAGCATCCGTTTTTCGCGCCGGTCAGGCCCAGCGTCTCCCGCAGTACCCGCAGCAGCGTCCACTGGGGCGGCACGCATACCGTGCGGAGCACGCCGTTTATATATAATGAGAAGTTCTCCATGTGCTGTCCTCCGCTTCTGCCGCCCGGCGTTATCCGCCCATGTCCGAACCGGCTGTATCTGTCTGCCCCGGCATACTGTGTCCCGGGCAGAGGCCGTCGCTCATGGTATACAGCGCAGACGCTGTTTCTGCGTGTATTCGGATTGGATACTGTATACAGTATTCTTTGTGTACATATTTTACTCGCATTTCACCCCGCCGTCAATAGAAGTGCAGCATTTCTGCCCTTAGCACAAAAATAAACCCCACTTTTTTGACAATTATGACAAATCATCCCCGCCC
>ERZ1034998.82-NODE-82-length-62057-cov-20.067724_pt1 | contig 62057 bp, 104 predicted proteins | sample MGYA00520621_ERZ1034998 | MGnify/ENA primary metagenome ERZ1034998 (study PRJEB33766, sample SAMN09781748) | gut metagenome | biome: gut microbiome | host: Homo sapiens | place: Madagascar | study: EMG produced TPA metagenomics assembly of the PRJNA485056 data set... | reverse complement strand
CTTAAAATATTGACTATCAATTAAATATACAATCAAATGGATACATCTAACAGATGTAAGCAGGTATTTTTCAAAAACCTAAGACATTAAACAGTAACGCCCGTGTTTACAACGTTTGCGAATGCTCAAACTTTCTTAAACGAAAGCATAATAAAGCAAAAACAATCACGAAACGTGCAAAAAACGTGCAAAAACAAGCGACATGATAAAAGTATCAATAAGGCTTGATAAAAGGTATCGATTAAAAAACGGCAAATTTCCTGTGCGCATAAAAATTGCGAGAAAAGAGAATGTCTTGTATCTGCCTACAGGTTATGAGCTTGAAGAAAACGAATGGGATGCCGAAAGCCAAAAGGTAATCAAAAGAGCGGACAGGAAAATCATAAATGCACGCCTCGCCAAACAATACTACGAGGCGTGCGAAAAATTATCGTCTTTGCAAAAAGAAGGAAAGCTGCGTTTTTACAGCAACAAAAAACTGCAAGATTATTTGAATAATGAGTGTACAGATGAACAACTGGAGAACAGTCTTTTTAAAACTCAATTTCAAAACTTTGTGGCTACCAAAGAAAATGCGAACACACTGGAAATATACAATACGACTCGACAAAGCATAATTGATTTTTGTGATTACGAAACACTCCTGCTCGAAGACATTGATTTTGACTGGCTGGAGGCGTATGTGAGGCACCTAAAAAACAAAGGCAATAAAACAAATACTATTGCCACAAAACTAAGAGGCATTAAGGCTGTTGTTAATTACGCGAAAAAGAAAGGCATTATAAACTATTATGTATTTGACAGCTACAAGCTTCCGCGAACCGAAACCCCAAAACGCTCTTTGTCTGTTGAGCAATTGCGCGAGCTGTATTCTTTAAAACTTACAAGAGCACATGCTAAGTATCGCGATTTATTCTTTTTAATGTTTTTTCTCATGGGTATAAACCTTGTAGACCTATCAAGGCTTACCAACATAGAAAATGGGCGTGTGTCATACAAAAGAGCTAAAACAGGCACGCTTTACGACATTAAAGTAGAGCCCGAAGCGCAGGAAATAATAGAGCGTTACAGAGGCAGCGAGCATTTAATCTCGCTATTTGACAAGAAGGCGTACACAAATGTTATGAAAAGGTTCGAAGACGTGCTGAAAATACTTGGCAAAGAAATCGGCGTGCCCAACCTAACGACATACTGGACGCGCCATTCATTTGCCACTATCGCTTATGAAATTGGCGTACCCACGGATGTGATAGCCGATTGTTTAGGACATAAGTCTGCACATCGAATGACGAATATATACATACGCAAAGATGCGAAATTTGTCGACGAAGCAAATAGAAAAGTAATTGATTATGTATTATATAATAAAAGGTAGGGCAATTTGTTTGTCCTACCTTTTATGCTTATATAGCGTTTACGATTTGCAAATCGTGCGCTTCGCCTACCACGCCTACAACGGGTATTCCGCAAGCGTCCGCTACACGGCGTTCCGTTTCACAGCCTTTTGAACAACACCATCGGTTCGGAACAATAATGCCGTCGCAGCCGAGGAGTAGGCGTAAGTCCTCTTTCATGTGTTCCGTGTACGGCGCAGAGTCGGATAAAGGTTTGCTCATGGGATTGACTGCTTTGTAGCCGAGAATTGTCAGTTCCTTCTCGATCCGAGCGAAAAACTTGTGTCGCTCGTTGAGGTTGTAGCCAGTTATCGGTGATGATATGTATATTTTCTTTTTGCTCATTTTTGTTTGTCAGATTAAAATATCTTCATTATTATTTGATTTAATTCATAGCGTCTTAACCAATACTTTATATTCTTCATCCCCATCCTTGATTTGATAGCCATTAGCTATATACCAATCAAGCACCCATTTAGAGGTATCTGAAGGATGATATGTCAGAGCAATAGTTTTAGCACCCTTTAATTTGCTGTTATATTCGGCGGCTCTTAACATATAATTGCCGCCGCCTTTGCCGCGCCATTGTGGGTCTACCCATAATGCGTATAGTATACAATCGGCGTTGCATATATTCTCTTTATCTTCCTGTTTAACTGGGAAACAAACTTGCACGCTTCCTCGACACGTCTCGTTTGTGATAAGAATATGCAAGCCGCTCTCCCATGTTTGAAATTGTACCATACCGTTAAGTTTGATTAACATCGCAACGCTTGAAGCAATACATAGCGCCCACGCGCTCGGTATCATGCGTGCTACGTTGCTCCCATGTGAAGAAAATTTTATTTACTTTTTTGTTCATAATTCGAGTTTTATTGAAATTGTTTTCTACGCGCAACTCTTATGCTCACATGTCGAGTTGTCAATTCTATTTTACGATACCACCTGCGTACCTCGTATATAACAAACACACCGCACAGTGTTTTGATTAATGTACCTATCTTTTTAAACTTTACCTTAGTACAGTAATGCGGTGCCAGGAACATGGTTTTGTAACGCTTCTTTACTTTCCTAATCTTCATCCGTCACCTCCTTTTTAATTGCTTCGAGCTGCTGTATGATGTTGTTTATCGTCTTGCCGCTGTAATCAACGGTAATTTCTTTCAGCACGGCAATCTGTGCCGTCAGTCTGATATAATCTGCATGTTTCATTTCTCTTTGTTTTATTAAATTTTCCGTGTTTCTCCCTTTGAGAGTTTCAAGAGCTGTATAGTTTCGAGCATTGACCTGCTGCTGCCGCAGTCAAACCCAGCGTCTTTCAGTTTCTTTATGTGCTGAATCTCTTCTTGTGTCATTGTTCTTTGTTTTTAGGTTTGATTTCCATTAAATTCCTCAAGCGTGTTATTTCGGCTTGTACGCCTCTCTTCGCTTCTTTGTCTTTTGTGTGACGAAGAATATACAGCTGCGTATTAAGCTCGTTTCTTAGCTTTTTGTATGCTGGCGTTGAACAGAATTTTTCACGATTCATTTCTCTTTGTTTTCTAATTTGTGCTCCTCGTTCCATTCTTCTTGAAAGTCCGCAAGTTTTCTGATGATACCTATGAAGACATCAAAACTTATAGGCTGCGTCATTGCCGGCTCTGTAATTATGACGCGGCTCTCATCGTCAGACACTCGAACCCTAAATGTTATCGTTGTTTCCTGCATATTAGCCTCCTTTCCGCTTGTCGTGAATATTGCCCTTAATTTCTACATCGCCCTGAAAGTCGTTTATAACAACTCCGTATAAAGACCATGACTCTTCATATTCGGGCGAAAAGTATATCATATCAAAGCAGTAGCCGCGCACGCCGTCCACTATAAAGCCAATAGGCTCTCCGTTGTGCGCAAGAATATCTCCGTCGTATATCTCCTTGCCTTTCTTGTCCTTCAGCCCAGTGTTCATGCCGACCGTATTGGGGTCTACCTGCGCCATGTTATTTCCGTTGTCGTTGCTTATGTACACGCCGTCTACGAGATGGAGTAAGTCGCCATACACCCACTCGCCATTGTCGAGACGCTTGCCTTTGAATTTGATTTCTCTGTTCATAATTTATCTTCTGTTTTATCATCGGATTTGATTAACAATAGTATGCAGATTACATATTCCGCTGACAGTAACGCAAAAAAGTATTGTATACCGAAATAAGCATTAATTATTGCATTGACTGCCGAAACTACCGAAGCAAGCCCTACCGCAAGCATCGCCAATGTAAATTTTTTATTTCTGTTCATCGCTGTTTCGTGTTACGTAATTTACTTTTCGCAAATCGTTGATTGCCATATTTGCCGCTCTCTCTGAAACGATAAGCAGATTGCCGTCTTTGTTGAGAACAGTATTCCATTTCTGCCAAAAATGTCTCTTGTATTGGACTATATATCCAAACTTTAGAAAGGAGTACTCATTCTGCATTATACATGGCAATAGTGCAACTTTTCTTGCATACATACCTAATCCTCCTTTACTCCAAACGGCGCACCGTCGGCAAACGTGAATCCATTAAATGTTTTGCTAAACTCACAATTTGAACGAACTGTTACTCCCATACCTACCGCTGAACCATAACTCGCAAAACCTACGGAAGATTCATTGTTTTCAGAGATACAAGCCAAAAGTTCATAGGATGGCTTATTACCTTTTTCTTTTATCCATCCAAACGGCTCATGCTTCAACATCTCCTGCCAGCACTCGTCTGCATCCTTAAATGGGCGGTACTTGGGTTCGGGCTTGATACGGTAGTCGTAAGTATCCCAATTCCAAATAGGCGATTCTATATCTGCCCAATCTTCTGTCTCGGAATCTACATACTGTATCTGTTTCCCTTCGACGTATGCTTGCATAACCTTGATGCACTCTGCTATATCTTCTTTTGTCATATTAACCACTTGTTAAATTAGATGATGATAATTAGTAATTTGTAATACGCTCTGCGTACATTATTTTTCGCATAAGGCGGTCTATTTCTTTATCTGATGCTATATGGTCTATTGGGTAGCGCATAAAGTTTCCCCAATCACTTTGCTTTCGCAATTCACCATTGGAATCCAAACCAATCAAACATCCATATCCGTCACCATTTTTATAGCCATCATGGATAAATATACTTCCATGACTTGTTACAAGAAATTCTCCTCTTTTAAATTCACTCCTCTTTAACATATTTCTCTTCTTTTTTACTCTCCCCACTGTCACTGAGGAGATTTGTTTATTTATCCACGTTCTTTCTCTTTTCAGCGTCCAAAAGGAGTGCTTCGAGTACGTCCAGATAGTTGTGCAAGTACGAGCCTTGCAGTACGAGCAGCGCAGCCAGCGATGCACCAACCTCTGCGGCAGCTTTTTCGAAGCCTCCATTCAGATACGCATCCAGTTCCTTTGAACGTGCCCTTAATTCGTCGCACTCAATGCGCAGTTTGTCAAGGCGTGTTTCAGACGGCTTGTAAGCCTTCTCGAACACATCTGCCGGACTCCAAGACTGATAGCCGTCCTCGTACTCTACGAGATAGCCTGCCTTATCTGCTTCACACTCAGAGGGTCTTACACTCTCTTTCAAGAGCTTGCGCTCGTAGGCTTCACCCATTACCATAGGCATAGCCTTCACTGTCTTTGTTCCAGTGTACTGTTTCATTTGTTCGTTCATAATGTTTATTTTACAAGTTCAAAATCGTAGACGAAAACCCAAGGGTTGCCCTCCCATGTGCCCTTGCCGCTGATTTTGTCTATCAGGGCAGCGTAGGCTTCTTTCGCTGTTCTGAACGAAGAGTTGACAAGACCGTGATACCAATACGTCGTACCTTCAAGCCCTACGTTGTCGTCACGCCAAACGCCTTCCGCTATGCAATCTTCCTCGCTGATGTCTTGCAGACGCTCGACACGAATGTTAGTAATGCGGATGCGGTGCGGCATAAAGTCTGCCTTCACAAACATCTTGTTGTGGCATCCTTTCTCGAATATGACCTTACCTAAAAGACGGAAAAATTCACCGTCATACGCCAGATCTGCGTACTTCTGCGCAATGGCTACCTCCTCGCCAATTTTATAGCGGGCGGTTTCAAAACTATTGTTGCAAAGCGTAAGCAGAGCCTGTCCATTGTCGAGCTTTTTGAGTTGAAAATCTTTATCATCAAAAATAATAAACCCATTTGGCATATAGGCTATTCGTCTTGTCTGCGTCTTTCTGCCTTCAAGTACGGCTTGTGTTAAGCCGTACTTGTCGTTGAACATTATCTTTTTCATACTCTATTACTTAATTCCCCATTCTTTTTTATAGTTAAATGGTTCAGGGAATCCTTCAATAGGTTTTTCTGATATTAAAATCTGTTTGCCATGTATAGAATCGCATCCCCATCCCCATATCATACCTTCATTAGCATCATACACATCTTTTGTTATTGGACGCAGCGAATAAGTTTCTTGCAAACCATATCCTTGACATCCTTGCCCTGCAAATACGCCATCATTAAGAACGTCTATAGCATATTTATTTGCTATAACTGCCGCACTGTCATTTCTGGAAGGGACAACAGCCACATAAACCAAACTTTGAAAACCTCGACCTTCTGTCAAATCGAAATTATATGATATGGCAAAGTAACTTACCTTGTCAAGGAACTCTTCCTCATACTTCCTGCATTCCTCTTTATTGAGGAACTCTTTGCCGTCTTTTGCAAGATAAACGGTCTTCTGTATTGTCTTTTCTTCCATGTTACTATCAATTCTTGTATTTAATATTTATACTTTTAGTTTTGCGTTCAACCCCAGTGCCCAAAGAATATGTTGGAGTTCGTGCACGTATTGTATTTCTCTCAACTTTTTGCCGTCGAGGTAGGCAGCAAACTTATTTCCATCGACCTCGTACACGATATTAATGCCGAGGTCGGAATGGTAGAAGTCGTACCATTCCGAAGTGCCTTCCTTTTGGTGCTGCTCCTCCTTAAACCCGTTCTTTTCGAGGAGTTCAGGAGTGAGGGGTATGCCTTCAATTTTACAGCACCAAATCCACCATGGTCCGTCATCGTCATCATTGATAGCGCTTAGACAGGCGGTTCCTTTTTTGTCTTCAAAGACTGTTAGGGGATTTATATCGGTAACAACGCACCTTGTGCCTTTCGGAAATGCGCAATCGTGGCTTGCTCTTACAAGGTCGCCTATTCTTAGGTCTTCTGGTTTAATCATTTTCCTGTGTGTTCTTTTGTAAATACTACTCTTTTATCTTCTTTGTCATAAGGGCAATTAAACATCTGATGGCAAAGACCGCAGCTTATAATGTGACGTACGTCACATTTTATTCTTGATTTGTAGCTCATTTCTTTCTTCTTTTATTTGAGTTTTGAAGTGCCTGACCATAATCCTTTGGAGAGGTTGCTGCGTTTGAAATAGCCCTACATACTGATGGCAAATAATAAAGCTGGTTTACAAATCTCATTTCTCACCTCCTTTCGGCAGCAAGTCCTCTATGTAACACCATTCTATCACGCCCCACCATTCGCAGTTTTTATCGTAATCCATAGGGTTGTACACAACGCCAACATGATAATGCTTTAAACTATTCGATTCTACCAAGAAAATGAAAGCCTTTCCCTTTTCGGGCATTTCGCTTGCGTCGTGCCAAAGAGCTTTCTTAAACCATTCAACGCCATCTTCAAACGAGGCGCGACACGCTTCTTCTCTATCCAATGTGCTACGACACGGATTGAAATAATCAGCATTCATAATTGCTGCTTCTTGTATTTTCTTTTCGTCAATCATAATAGTTTTGTTTTAAAATTATCGTAAATTTTTAAGTCGTTCCACCATTCTTCTCTGCCGAGTTCAACGTGCCTGTTTTCGGGTGCCTTGTGCTTCGCAACTGCCTTTATCCACTCGTTTGGAACAAACGCATTGAACGATTGCAAGCCGCTGCTTTTCTTCGTCTTGCCGACTACCTTGCCGTCAATGTAGAGGTAAAGCGAATAGTATTCACCATCGAAGCGGTAGCAGAGAGCTTGGAGCTGCTTGTGCTCTATCTCGCTGTGAAATGTCACCTTATAGCGGTTTCCTCTGTGCAAAGCAGCGAGCGCGTGCATAAAATCCTCGTAACCAAAGTGCGTGTTCTTCTTGCCGTTCAGCTCGTAGAAGTATCGCTCGAAGATGTCGCGTCGCATATAGAACCAGAAGTAGTCCATATCGTCGTCTGACATCTGCGGAATTGACTTATACACAATCTCCTGCCAAACGTGCTGTCGGAGGTGAGAACCACTTGCGAAGCCCTCAACTGCATAAAGGAAGTCGTGTCTATTTAAAGAAAGATTTATCATACTTAGAATTTTTCTCTTATTTTCTGATATTGCTTGGCAAATGTCTTTTCCGTTACCCATGCGCTGTATCGTGTGCGGTAGTAACGCTTGGGCTTGCCTGATACAAGCCCTGTTGCGTCACGAGGAGTATGCACGCTCATGTATATCTTTGGCACGATGTCCGTTGACACATACGATGTGATATACTCATCCGCAAAAGCGATATGCTCTGTCTCGCGGAAATTGACATCTGCAAACGAGAAGTCTTTTGCCATGTTAGCATTATTTGGGATTGTTTGTTGTGCCTAACAGATGTTGATTGCCCTCATAAGGGATGCAATACTTGTAGACACTTGATAAACAGACGTAAGGGCATTGCTTATTGAATGTGTTGTAGTGAGAGAAGAGTTCACAACGCCATACACTATCTTCGTTGCATCTCACTAACACCTTGTCGAACGGCTTGAATGAACACTTAGGTTCAACGACCTTAACAGGCTCTACTTGCAACGTTTCGGGGTTGTACTTGCCGCCGTAATGCTTCTCTGCTGCTGCGATAAACAATGTTTTTTGTTCATCATTTGCCTTTACGAAACATTCTGTGTCGCACACTTCCTCTTCGCCAAAGGTGTGGTCTTTGTAGTAGTTGATTGTGGTGTTAAACTCTGTGTAATCATCATTTGCCCAGCCGTCGAAGACTGCTATCATTTCGTTGTGAGGGTTGCGTACTACGTCGCCATGCTTAAAGAACTTAGACCAGTCTCGCATTTCACAAGAAGGGAGGAGCATTACTTCTGTGCCTTCAATGTCGGCGTAATAAAAGCCGTTTTCTGTAAAACTTGCAAAGGGAGAGAGCGTGATTTTTGATAACACCTTAATAGGGAAGGTGTTATCAGATACTACTTCTTTAAATTCCACCTCACCAAACAGCGGCGAATACAGCTTTGTGCCTTTTGGCATATCGCGGAGTATTTCCGCGATGTTAATCTTGTTCTCCATTTTCTTCTTCCGTTTTCTCTGTGTTATACTTCATTTCGTAAGCCTGTATTAATGCTTGCTGCTTACCGATGATTGTTAAAGCTTCTTTATAGCTCTTCAGTAGGCTATTGCATATCGAACTTCTGCCAAGGAAGTACCATGCTCCCCCAAAACAGATAAGATTAATGATTGTTAATGCTATTCCCATTGTTCTTCGGTTTATACATCTTTAACACTATTGAACACTGTCTTTATCGGTGTAAGTCTTAAACCGCCCAGACAAGCGTCACTATTGGGGTCGTCTTTGAAAGTGTATGAGATAGTGTCTATGAAACGCGTCATCTCGACCTTTATTTCTCTACCTCTGTACTCGCTGTTGAGTTCTGCGACTACGCTTTTAAGCACCTCAAAAAGCATAACTGGAGTAAACTTCTCGCTAAACACAAACTCTGCATTTCTAAAAGCTTTCAAATTGTATGCAAGATCCTGCGTCTTCTTGTTGTGAACGCTACATCTCGGGCGTTCGCAGTAAAATATTTCTTCTGTCATATTATTGTATTATTAAGTTCTTAGAATGTGCGCCTTCACCACCTTGTGAACCAGGTGTGGCTGCGCCTTGTTAAACTCCTCTACAAACCAACGTTCGTATTCGTCTTGAAAGCGTGGTCTGCGGACTTTTCCAATCGGGGGGGGCAAGATGTCTGCGGCAATCTTCGCCCCATTGTCTAATGTCAGTACGGCTTTCATAGCTTACCGGTTTTGAACCCTAACTCCTTTGCTATTGCAAGGAAGTCGGAGAGTTTGTCGGGTGATACGCTGGTCTGCTTGCCTTGCGAACAGACAACACCATCTTCAACCTTGAAGTAGATATTGCCATCCATGTTGATGTAGTAAATCTCACTCTCCATATTACTTCACCTCCATTTTGATTAAGTCGTCAAAATCTTCTTCCGACTTGCAGTCGTAGCAGTAAGTCAGCGTGCCGTCAGCATCCTTTGTGAGCATCATTATGCTGTTCGTATCGTTTAGCAAGTCAAGCAGCATATCTACTCGGGAGAAATAATTTACGTTGTCGTTGATTTTAAGCCAACGTGCGCCGAGAATAAAGATTGCTGTGTGGAGCGCCTCTTGTTCGCTTGTGTCCTCGTTCTCGCGGATAAAAACATAATTGCGTCCTCGTATGATAGCCCACGCATCGCGCAACCTACCGACAAATGTCTTGATTGTTTTCTTCATATCTGTTGTTGTTACATGTTAAAGCTAATCTCCTCGGCAGGAACCATTTTGAAAGACTCGACGTTCTCGAAGCCCATATTATCGCCATTTACGGTTATAATATCCATTGTTTTGTCGTAAGCGTTTGGGCATATCTCGGATATTGTTTCCGCTGATATAATAGTCGGCATGGTATCACCTTTCTCGAACACCAAAAGAAAATAAGGTTTGCTGTTTTCGTTTGCCATGTTATTGTCCTTTTTTTGTTACAATTTCCAGTGCACCAAGCAAAGTCTTTTCGCTAATTCCGTTGCCGGATGCAACGCCATCTTCCTTGATAGAATTGAGAGCTTCTTTGAGACATGTGATATCAGAGGCGAGTTGTTTTATGAGGACACTCATTTTCTCGTCTACATTTCTCACGTCGTCACGATTGGCGTTTACCGAGGTTAGTATCTTGACGCAACACTCCTCGATATAGTCCTTTAACGTTGCTTCGTGCTCCTTCTTTATCTCCTCGACAATAGCCGACGAACTAATAGGGAATATGCCAAAATTGCACTTTATTCTGTCATTTGGTGTTTTTTCGTTTCGGATGCGCACATCGCGTAACTCCCTGGAACAGCTACCTATCTTTACAAGATAAACTCCTTCTCCATGTGGGTAATAGTCAAGAAAATAGCGTTCGTTCCCAGTAAAGGTTTCGCTTTCTTCGATTACACCCAAAATCGGTATTCTTACTTCTTTTTCCATGAGTTTGCTTTCTTTTGTTTCGCCAGCATACGCTTGTACGCCCTACGTTCAGCTCGCGTCATGCCGTCCTTTTTGATTTCGTAGGCTTCTTTATCCATTGCTTCCATAAATTAAAGCTCATTATGTTCGTTGTATTTCGCGGAGTTTCCGTGAAGGAACCCTATCGTATAGCCTAACGAACCCACCACAAAGGCGACGTAGGCTACGAGTAATATTATTCCTGTTGTTGTCATAAAGTGCATAATTTCAAATCTTAGTTTTTCAATATCAAATATATACCATATTATAGCACGACGTATTTGTTGGCGTATATTTTATATATCCAGTTACGATAACTATAAGTATAGTTTGTAAGCATGTCTTCTGTGTATTTTGCAAACATGCTAAATCTTTTGGCGATATTGCGCATTTTCTTTACGATACCATAATTCGCCGCGAATTTTACTATTTGCATTGATTTAGAGATAGACATACCTATTTTTGCCGCCATGTATTTGTATGAAATACCTCTGTCTATAAATCTTCTGCTATAACCAAAACGATTACAAGTTTTCACCGCTTCCGTATATTCTTTCTTAGAATGTGGGTTGCGCTTCTGCTGAATCATTTGTTCGGCAAAGTCTTTTCGACGCTGTATTTCTACAAGCAACATTGCGACTAAAACATTTTCTAAATTCTTGATTTCTTGTGCATAGGCATTCTTTTTTAAGTTTACATCAGGTTTAAATTCAACACTCGGCAGGACAACGTTGCGGTGAGCGGTATGACTGTGCAACGATTTGAAAACGAGGTGCTTTTTATCAACGCCCGTTTCTTCAATCAAGCCCATGCTGCGCAAAGTAGCTAATCTTGCCTTTATAGCGTTTACGCTTATGCCTGTTATATCATGTAATTTGTTAATATTCCAATTCTTAATAATAGAATTGCGAGAGTGCGCTTTTACAAACAAAGAAAACGCTATCGCCTTTCTTAAATCGGAATTGCGATACATTTGATTTATTATATATCTCTTTACTTTCATGTTTGTAAAAACAAAAGCGACAAGGTTGTGTACTTACCTCGCCGCTTCGTATTTAATGCGTTTGTAAAACGCGCCTAAATCCATGTCGACACTTTACGATGTACACGGGTCGTGAAGTGGTGCATTGTAGCAATACTTTTGCTTTTGCACGCCACAAAATTAATAAAACATTCTCAATCTTAATGACTTTCTATTAATTATTTATAATATTTTAAGAGTTTGTATTGAAATTCTATTAGTTTTCACTAACTTTGCAGCGATAATTATTAAATTTATTGCTTATGATGTATTCGCAAACAGAACAGTACCTTTGGGCTGACCGCATTCTAAATGCCGTTTGTGCAGTTGGTGGCATAACCTTTATGCAATTGGTTTCAGAGATTAAAACGGCGAAAACTAACGAGCTTCGCGGCTTGTACTGTTTTATAACAAGAGATTATAACATTCATCCTGAACGCGCCGCACGGCTTATTTCTCGCACAAGGCAGAATGTTATCAACCAAACACGCAGATACTGGCAGTATATGCAAGCCAAAGACAAAACTATCGTGAGTTTATACAACAAAATCAAGGACTACCTAAAACAATACGACAATGAGAAGGGATTATGATGTAACAATACCGGATATGCTGTTCCCAACGGATAACGAGCTGGAAATACCTACACTCGATATTAATATGCAGGCTCGCGAATGTCAAATACCATTCCTCTGCTTTGGCGAGCAGAAGCGCACGTACAACATGAACGGACAAGGAACGCTGCATTTTTATACTGATGACTATCGCTTTACATCGGTATACGAACACCCTGAAAAGATATTTAAGCAGCACCGCCCTGCGAATATCGTAGAGCCAAACTTTTCGCTTTACAACGAAACGCCAATATCTTTCGGTATGCAAGCACTTTACAAGAAGCGCTGGATAGCTCGCGCGATGCAATCCCAAGGCATCGGAGTATTTGTCGACCTTAATGTGGCGCAGAAATGGTACCAGCTGAACATGCTTGGTGTTCCGCGCGGATGGCAGGCTTTTGCAACTCGCGGTTATTCGGATAGACTAAACAATCTCGCGTTTGAATTGTCAATCGCCAAAGACTGGGCGCTCGGCAAGACCCCTTTGTTTGTCATATACGGCGGCGGCAACGAGTGTCGGCGGTTCGCCCAAGAGAACGGGTGCGTATATATCAACCCTGTCGTTACGACAAAAAAAAAGCTTGAAGCCGTAAAAAAGATACAGGAAGGCGTTGCGTTCTTCAACGAGGAGTTTTCTTTGAAGAAGGAGCTGGAAAAGCTCACACCGTTCACGCATCAGATAGAAGATTATTCCAAGATAAATAAACAAATCGGAGAAAACAAAGAAAGTTTATCTGAGAACGAATAGGATTTGTGTTCATATTAACAAAAGCAGTACCTTTGCTTGAAACATAAGCAATAGGTTAAGTTTAGGGAGGCTGGCTCGCGAGAGTCGGTCTTTTATTATATATATTATTGTAGTGCACCTGTAAAACATTTAAAAGATATTAAATACTAAATATTTTCTATTAACAACTTTGCTACAAATTAATAATTTATTAATTTTGTGGTGTTAATATTAATAGCTTAATAAAAGGAGATACAACAATGTTTGAATTATCACAAAACAAAATCAAGTTCGAGCTTACAAAAAGAGAACTCAGAAAGCTCAACACGCTCAAGAACAAGGTAGCGAAACTTAACAATGACCTTAGAGAGTATTTTGATACTTGCCGTGAAATGTCGCTGCCCAACATCGAATGTACATGTATAGGTTACAGCCCAATGGGTCTTGTAGACACGCAGGACATCAAAGACAAGGATGGTAACGTGTTTGGCTTTCGCGCCTACGTTGACGACCTTGAAACAGCGGTTGTCTATGTTGAGGAGGAAGGCGAGATATTTCTTAGCGGTTGGGAAGAACTCGAGGATGATATTAAATATCAGCGTCGCAGACTCAACAATGCTTGGAGAATTTTCAAGTCTGAGAATCCTGACGCGGAACTTGAACGTGATGACGAGGATTAATTGTTTACACGGGGGTAGATGTTATTTACCCCTCCCGATTACATAAATCATTAACTTTGTAAAATAAAAAACAAAAGATTATGGCAAAAGGTGGAGGACCAACAAGAACAGTAAGCGCAAATAATGCGAGCGCAAGCAGAACAAACAGCAGTGCGAGTGCAAGCACAAAATATAATGCTGAGTATGTCAGTGCAAAAACAAAAGAAATAAATAGTTTTAAGCTGCCAAAGCAAAACGATTCTGAATATATACGCATTAAAGATGTAGAATATCGCATAAGCCATCAGAGCACATACGACAAAAGACATATCGTTGACATTGTAAGAACTTCAGATGGATATTCTTTAGGTCGTGAGGTGTTTACAAATAGTGGTTCTTATGGCATGGCGACTACAAGAACAAAATCACAGGTGCAAAAGGCGATTCGAAAAGAACTGCTAAGGTTGTTAAATAAGTAAACATGTACATCAAAAATAAACATATCAAAAACAAATATAATTATACATGATAATTATGTTTAACACAACTAATATCCTGTATAAAACAACACACATTTAAAGGGTATGCACGGCTAAAACGTAGCGTACCCTTTTTGTTTACACAGAAACCGATAAATCCTTATAAACCTTGATAAATCTGCTTAACTTCGCTTTAAATCACTATAAAATCAGTTTAATATGGCAAAAAAGCAGAATAACACGCTCAATGAACTGGGCGTTAAAGAGCGAATAAACCTAAGCTGCCTGGAGCTTAATGAGGGGCAGATTGTAGGCATTCCAAAAAACCCTCGCTACCTTAAAGGTGAGGAACACGACAAGTTAAAGAAGTCGCTCAAAGACTCGCCCGAGCTGTTGCAATACAAGCCGCTTATGGTGTACGCTATCGAGGGCGGCAAGTTTGTCGTTATTTGCGGCAACATGCGCTTGCGTATTTGTCAGGAACTGCACAACGAAGGTGTAGAAGGTTTTGACGCGCTGCCTTGCTTTGTACTTAACAAGGACGTGCCTATTGCCAAAATTAAGGAATATGCCATCAAGGACAACGTACAGGCAGGAAACTGGGACTGGGACGAGCTTGCTAACGGTGATTGGGAAGTAGACGACTTGCAGGACTGGGGCATTGATTGCTCATTTCTTTGTAATGACAGCGAAGATAACGCTGACATAGACGCTCTTTTCGAGGACGCACAGAAAACAGAAGACAAACCTAAGGAAATTAAATTGTCCGTGCATATACCGGAAGAGTTAGAAGAAAAACTCGAAGAAATAAAAGAAGTAATAAAGGTTGCAGTATCGGAATACGAAGGTGTAGAACTTAAATAAATGTGCTTATGGATGTGTATCTTGCTGGTGTTGGCAACTTAAAAAGTTGCATACAAAATGGACTTGTTTCTGTAAAAGGAGTCAAGGTTTTGGAGTCTTTTTATGATTGTCGTAGCAATCAGTGGCTATCCGAGCAAATACCAACGTTTGGTAAATTTTTACTTGACAGTGGCGCGTTTACGTTTTTAAATACTAAAACCAATGCGCAACTTGATTGGGATAAGTATGTAGATGCATATTCGGACTTTATTGTAGCGAATAATGTAAAACACTTTTTTGAACTGGATATTGACCCAATTGTAGGAATAAAAGGAGTTGAAAGGTTGCGCAACAGAATCGAACGTCGTACACAGCTGCCAACAATTCCTGTATGGCACATTAATAGAGGTAAAGATTACTTTGTGTCGTTGTGCAAAAACTATAATTACATTGCAATAGGCGGACTGGTCACAAGTAAATCTGACAAAAAAAGAATAGAAAAGTATTTGCCTTGGTTTATAACGACTGCACACAAACATAAATGCAAGATACACGGCTTAGGTTATACGTCGACGGCAAAATTGAGCCAATTTCATTTTGACAGCGTAGATAGCACGTCGTGGAAAGTTGGGGCAAGAATAGGGTTTTACAGCAAATTTGATTTAAAAACACATTCCATTGTAACGCAATATAAAAAAGAAAATCAAAGAATAAAAGACTATAAACAAATATACGTAAACGACTTTAAAGAATGGGTAAAATTTCAGCATTATGCTGATAAATATTTATAGATTATGAAAGATTCGGTAATTATTGTATCAGGAGGAATGGACTCAGTAACTCTCCTGTATGAGAAGAAAGAGAGCATCGCTCTCGCAGTATCTTTTGATTATGGTTCTAACCACAATCAGAAGGAAATTCCTTTTGCCAAATTACATTGTGAGCGACTTGGTATCAAGCATATTGTCATTCCACTCGGCTTTATTCACGATTATTTCAAATCCTCTCTCCTCGAAGGAGCAGAAGCTATCCCCGAAGGTAATTACGACGATGAGAACATGAAGTCAACCGTAGTACCTTTCCGTAACGGCATCATGCTCTCTATCGCTTGCGGTATCGCAGAAAGTAATGGATTAAAGAAAGTGCTTATCGCTAATCATTTCGGTGACCACGCTATCTACCCAGACTGCCGCAAGAGCTTCATTGATGCCATGTCAGAGGCAATGAAGAATGGTACTTACGAGGGTATCAGCATTGATGCTCCTTACACCAACATTACAAAGACTGATGTTGCTCGCCACGGCAAAGAGCTTGGTATTAACTACGCTGAAACTTGGAGCTGCTATAAAGGAGGTGAGAAACATTGTGGCAAGTGTGGTACTTGTATGGAACGCAAAGAAGCTCTCCGTGATGCAGGTATTGTAGACTCTACAGAATATGAGTAATGGCACAAAAACAGCAAGGCAATACAAGAGCGGTTACTCCTACAACAAAAGCAATACGTGCTTCAGATATAAAATACAATCGCCTTCTTGAAAGCGGGAACTATGACAAAAATTTGTCTTTCTACAACAGCTCAACGGGAGGTTATCTTTTGTATGCAAAAGGAAGAAAGATGGATAATATGGAATATAATGCCGCAACGTATTTGGCAATAAAAGGCTACCAAGTTAAAATGACACCTGAAGGTTCCGGCAAATATGCCTTAGCTATTGTTAATGGGAAGTCAAGATATGGTGATGGTTTTATATCATTAACATCCTACGAACAGAGAAGCTCGACACCGATAAATGATGCAACAGCAAGAAAGACTGTAGAAAATGCTATAAATCATGCAAGAAAGAAAGGCGCAAATATTGCCGTATTATTTGATTATAACAGAGCTTTTAAACTCTCCGACATTACTCACGGAACAAAACATTATGAGGATGCCTACAGGGATGCTAAGCATAGTTCGGTTAAAACACTAATAGTTGTAAGTGGCAGAGGAAATGTTCACGAATGGGAACTGTTCAAATAAAAATGATACGGTCAGAATATCCCATGCCGTATCGAGCAGAGCAAACTGGAACGAGGATATTTCGTCTACCCAGAACACATAACTCGCCACAAAAATAATTATAAATATTTAAATAACAAAATAAAAATACAAAAATATGTTCTACGTTTCAAAAAAAATGGAGATAGCGGCTTGTCACAAGCTTAATCTCTCTTACGAAAGCAAATGTGCTAACACACATGGACACAACTGGATAATCACTGTCTATTGTAAAGCGAAAGAGCTTAACAAGGATGGTATGGTAATGGACTTTAAACACCTAAAGCAGAAGATACATGGTTATCTTGACCACGGCAATCTTAACGAGCTTTTGCCTTTTAACCCTACTGCTGAAAATATCGCAAAGTGGGTTACTGAACAGTTCCCCGAGTGCTACAAAGCGAAAGTACAAGAAAGTGAAGGTAATATTGCTGTATACTGCAAAGAAGATAGTGCTAACGAAAAGGAGGAATTGTAGTTATGGCAAAAACATATAAAGTAAACGAAATCTTCTATTCGTTACAAGGCGAAGGACGGTGGGCAGGACGCGCGGCTGTTTTTGTCCGTTTTTCAGGATGCAATCTCTTGTGTCCTTTTTGCGACACAGACTTTCATTCCTACACAGAATACACAGCGAAGCAGCTTGTTGACGAAATAAAAAAGACCGCGTCTGAATGTAGATTTGTTGTGCTGACTGGAGGCGAGCCAACACTACAAGTAGACGATGTTTTAACTCGCGCTTTGGTTTACGAAGGTTATTACATCGCGATGGAAACCAACGGAACGCGAAAAACGCCGGCTAATATTAACTGGGTAACATGTTCGCCCAAATACGCTTATTTAGCAAATGCTAAGCCCATCATTACAAAAGCACACGAAGTAAAGGTAGTTTTTGACGGTACGCACAAAGTTGACGATTACGGCATAAAAGCACATTGTTTCTATGTTCAGCCTTGCGATGTAGGCAATGCGAAAGAGAACGCTGACATCTTAAAGAAAACCATCGAATTTGTTAAGGCAAACCCTAAATGGCAGCTCTCCTTACAGCAACAGAAGATAATCAATGTAAGATAGTAACAAAACAAAATCATGAACAATAAAGTAAAAATAACATACGACTGTTACAAGGTCGCAATCGCGGAAATAGCACGCCAAATCAAAAAGAAAGAGCGTTGTTACAAATCAATATACCCAATTCCTCGAGGTGGTTATTTTACCGCTATCGAACTTTCACGACTGCTTAACACACCCATTGAATGCGACAAAGCTAACATCGACCACACTACTCTTGTCGTAGACGATATTTGTGACAGTGGGAAAACCATAAAAGAGTTTGACGGTTACGATACAGCTGTCGCTTTCGTAAAAGAACGTTCTTTAAACAAGGTAAGCTTCTCTGGAGGAATCGTGCCGGAAAACGATTGGCTTGTGTTCCCTGATGAGCACGAAACAACCGTAGAGGAAAACATAACACGAATACTGGAGTATATCGGCGAAGACCCTACCCGTGAAGGTCTTGTTGGTACACCCGACCGCATTATACGAATGTGGGGCGAGATATTCCGTGGCTACGACAAAGGACAGAAGCCTAAGATTACAACATTCGACAACGGGAAGGACGGCATTACGTATGACAATATGGTGGTAGACGAGGGAGATTTTTATTCCATGTGCGAACACCACATGATGCCATTCTTTGGCAAGTATTGGTTCGCTTATATCCCCAATCCAAAGGGCAGAATACTCGGCATTTCAAAAATTGGACGTGTAGTTGATTATTGTGCGGCTCGTATGCAAATACAGGAGCGTCTTGTGCATGACATTGTAGATATGCTTGCAAAAGCTCTTGGGGACGGAAACCCACCGCTTGGTATGGCTCTTGTTATGCGAGGCGAGCACCTTTGTAAAACTATGCGAGGTGTAAAAAAGAAAGGTAAGATGATGTCTTCATACCTTGTCGGTGCATTCAAAGAAGATGCACAGGTTCGTAACGAGTTTATGCAACTTGTCAACAAAAGCAATTATGAGTAAGCCTTTACCCATCAGAACAACCATCGAGCGTGCGCTCAACATTAACATTTCATCATCGCTGCCTGCAAAGGACAAGGTGGCGGTGATGGAGTGTTTGCTAACGTTGAGCGCAAGTGAAATAAAGCGCATAAACGAGAGTGATAAAGCGACTGCATTTGTAAGCCTATGCGCTAATATACTCCGTCGTGGCGAACTGATGGAGTATATGCAAATTCTTGAAATGTGCCGTAAAACGGCTTTAAATAGTGATAAACGTGCTTAAATGTACGATAAATACATAATGAAAGGAAAATATAAGGAGAAAGGAAAATAATATGGCACTATCAAAAAATGAAAGTATGCGCAGAAAACAACTTGCCAATCTTGAAAAGGGCAAGTTCAAAAAAGGCGAAGTTACAAACCCGAAAGGGCGACCGCCAAAGCCTAAAACGATGACGGCGTTCATAGCTGAAATGAAAGAAAAAGGCTACGAGGTACCTACCTCGCAGACTATAGCCGAGTCATTTCTATACATCGCGACCCTTCCTGAGGACGAGCTTAAAGCAGTTCTCGCTGACAAGACACGCCCTATGATGCAGCGCATTGTTGCTAAGGGTATACTTGACAAGAAGGGTATGGACATACTCGAGCGTGTTGTAGATAGAGCTTACGGCAAAATACAGCGCATCGACCTTACAAGCAAGGGCGAGCAAATCAAGCAGGACCCGTTGCAAATACACGTCATTTCAAACACAGAAGAGTACAACAAGGTTCTTGCGGAGATACAAAAAGAAAAAGAACGCAAGGAGGCACAACCAGATAAAGAATAAAGCAAAAACAGATGCCGCACGTATTTTTAGCAAAGAACTACATGAGGATAGATGCCGCCAAGAAAGCGGGATTTACGACCGTATCATTACAAGGAAGCTCGCGCTCCGCGAAAACATGGTCGGTTGTGCAGTTTCTTTGTATCTATTGCTTTAACAACGCCGGAACAACGGTTTCCATAATACGTGCTGGTATGCCCTCAATTAAGCGCACTGTATACCGCGATTTTAAGAACGTGATGCTTTCTTTGGGTTGGTGGAATGACAAGTCAATGAACAAGTCGGAGTATGTATATACTTTCCCTAACGGCTCTTGGATAGAATTTTTCTCTACCGACAACGAGCAGAAAGTGCGCGGTTCAAAGCGTAAAATACTATTCGTGAACGAGGCGAACGAGCTTTCATTTATTGAGTGGCAGCAGCTACAGATGCGTACCACAGAGTTCTCCATACTCGACTATAACCCTTCATTTTCCGAAGAGCATTGGATAAATCAAGTCAACGAGGAAAAGAGCACCTATTGGTTTATCTCAACGTACAAGGACAACCCATTTCTTGAGCAGAAGGTAATTGACGAAATAGAAAGCTTAAAGTGGAAGAACCCGAGCCTGTGGCGTATTTACGGACTCGGACAGCGTGCGATTGTTGAGGGTCTTGTATTTGAGAATGTGGTTGTAGATGATTACATACCAGTTGAAGCACATAGACATCATTGGATTGGCATGGACTTTGGTTACACCAACGACCCAACAGCCATTGTTGAAGTGTATCTTTGGGGTAACGACCTATATGTTGATGAACGTTGTTATCGAACGAAAATGATGACTGACGATATAATCAGAGAGCTTAAAGCCATAAAAGGCGACTTAGAAATAATATCAGAGAGCGCAGACCCACGTCTTGTTGATGAAATATACAATGCTGGTCTGAATATCAAACCAGTTACAAAGTTTCAAGGCTCAATAAACGCAGGCATTATGAAGATGCAACAATTCAGAATACATGTTACGAGCCGTTCTGTGAATATTCGCAAGGAGTCTAATAACTATACTTGGCAACAGGACAAAGAAGGAAAGTGGCTCAATGTACCAATTGACATGTGGAATCATGGATTAGATGCTATTCGTTATGTTGTACTCGACAAAGTACTCGGTGCTTATGGCAGTAGCATGAGTGCAAGCGATATACTTGGAATAATTTAATGGCAATTAAATTCGGTAGCTACCCAGCCGCCATGTTTGGGTAGGGCGTCTATAACAAGACCTTTCAAATCCTTCACGCCGTACTCTTCGCACAGCCAGTCTTCGAGGTCGTCCCAGTGCTGCCAATCTCTTATTGCGCCCGTCCGTACATCACGCAGACGGAGCGTTACAAATAGATAGTCGTGTATTACATCTATTATTTCGTACATGATATTCTTAGTTATAATGACGATTCCTCGTCGTCCTCTTGTTGTTTAATCGAAATCGTTTGACAAGCATACGAGGGCTGTACCACAACGATAGATGCGCTTAGGTGAGCGACCTTCAAGATCCAGCTTCAGAACTGCATCATAGAAATCATCGACATTTGTGATTTCTTCCAACTCTCCTTGTGTCTCATCGAATAGCTCCTGTGCCATAACTTCATCCTCTACGCAATAAGGATCAGCGTTAAATGTTGCCACACCATTAAGAAACTCTGTCATTTCTATCTTCTTCATAATATGTTTTATTTTTTTTGTTATATTCTACGATAGTTGCGGAGGTGTCCGTCTGGTGCTCCGTGCTGGAACTGCAATACCTGCTCGCCACAATATTCTATAGGAGTGTCGAGCGTGATGGTCGTTGCGGTCTTGCCGTCGCAGTCGTACTGATTGCAAGTGTAGCCGATAGTCATCGACGGAAGCTGCCACACTCCCCAGTTGATGTCGTTGAGATAGCGCAGAAGTGTGCGTATATTCTCCACCGTCGTCTCAACCGTGCTGCCATTGAATACAGCCCTGTAATCCTCTTCGTGACGCTTGCGGTTGGCGAGGGTAAGTTCTTGAGAACGCTGTTTTGCCTGCTCGTTGCGCATAAGGAGCTGCTTGCGGTCTTCAAGAAACTCCTCATCGGTGACTTCCTTGCACTTGGAGAGGATAGCTTCGATGCCTCCTTGCGAGATGATAAACGAGCCTGCGTTCTCCAAAGGCTTCATTGTCGAAGTTTTGGTAATGAGCAATGTTCCGTCGTGGTTCTGTTCAACAAGAAAACTCTTCTTGCTTGTGAAATACATTTTCTTCATAATTAATCCGTTTTGACCGTGCTACGGGAGGGCTTAGATTGTTTTGTTAAAATTCGTTCTTTGCAAGTCTTAAGGCTTCTTTCATTGTGTTGGCGTAAACCGCAAGCTCCTGCGAGTCTTCGTCTTTAGAAATAGCAGCTTTTACAGCCAAGCCTTCTGCTTTGCCATTGAGTAAATAATAATAATGATTTGCTTCCTTTTTGTCAGCGTATGTGTCGTGCACATCGCCGTGCTTATCAACTATTACGTAAAACTGAAAAAATTTATTCATATCAACTCGCTTAACCGTGATGTGATAGGGCTTAGATTTAAATTAACAGCCACCTAACTCTTTAACGACAACCTTAAAACCAGGTTCAACGCGCGTTCTTGCATTGAAAGAATACTCAACAGAACCATCTTCGTTGTGTTGTTCAATAAGTTTGGAAATGCCGAGCGTGTTTGTTTTGCTTGGGCGCACAGTATACACAACCCAATACGAAAGAACCTTGTTGTGCTTGCTTGTATAGCCATTACCACTTTCAGAAGCGTTAAAAATTGATGAAACGCCGTTGTAAATCAATTCAAATCTTTTCATTGTTGTATCTCCTTTTGTTAAGTTATTAATTTTAACACCACAAAATTAATAAATTATTAATAGACAACAAAATTTTTCTGTTATAATTTTCCATTTTTTTAGACTTTTTAAGGCTTCGCGAATTGTTTACACAGCGTTTAAGCTTTTAGACCGCCAATTGTCTGGGTTTTGTAATTTTGCTAACAAAGCTAGCAAGATATGAGAAAAATTACAGAAATACTTTCAAATAGCGACGCGAACACCGTGCACACGTTGCTAACAGCACGAAAGCTGCCATTCCATCGTAGCTTTGAGGAACTTATGCGCCAGTGGGATCCATACAAGCACGATGTGTTTGACGAGAGCAAGCGTAAGAAGAAGAAAATCAAGGTGCCAACAGGACAAAAAGACCCGATGGACGGAAGCCCTATTTACAAAGATGATTTTGTAGATAGGGTAAGAATCGCCCTGCCTACACAGAAAGTGGTCGTAAACCGCCTCGTTGGTTTCATGCTTACGAATCCTGTGACATACAAGGCGAACTCGCACGGCGTTGTGCTTAAAATACTTGATAACAAGCAGCAACAGCTATATGACGCTATCATGCACTGCTACCATGACAACAAAATGAAATATTTTGACAAAAAGCTTGTGCGTACAGTATCTTCACAGTGCGAGGCGGCAGAGCTATGGTATATGACGACAGATGAAGACGGAAGGCTGGGCGGCGAGATACGAGTACAGTTGCTTTCGCCCGAAAACGGCGACAAGCTTTACCCTCATTTTAATGACCAGCATCGCATGGATGGTTTCGGTCGCGAATACTTGGTGTTTGACGAGCTGGGCACTTCGGAGCAGCATTTCGATGTATACACGGATAGATATGTCTATAAATACATCAATAATGGTTCAGGTTGGGTTATATATGAGGTTAGAGCGCACGGCTTTACTAAGATACCAGTAGTATATTACTACCAATATAAAGCGGAATGGGCTGACGTACAATGGGCTGCGGATAGAGTCGAGGTGTGTATTTCTAACTGGGGCGACACTAACGACTATTTCGGCACGCCGAAATACTTTATACAGGGCAGACTTGAAGGTTTTGCGGAGAAAGGTGAGCAGGGTGCAGTCTTCCAAGGTGGAAAAGGCACAAGCATGAATGTTTTATCGTGGGACCACTCGCCCGAGTCTGTAAAGGGAGAGATAGCATATTTGTTTAATATTATATTCTCATTTACTCAAACGCCCGACATTTCATTTGAAAACATGAAGACGCTGGGCAACAATACGAGCGGTGCTGCCATTCGTCTTATGTTTACTGACCCGTTCATAAAAGTTGGCAACAAGACGGAGCTTTACGGTGAGATGTTTACACGTCGAAGCAATATCGTCGCGAACGGCATTTGCAACGCTGGCATATACGTTAAAGGCATTGATGCAAGCGTAGCGGAAAACATAGACTTTGAACCAGTATTCGAACCTTATGTTCCTAAAAACGATGTTGAGCTCTTACAACTTATTACGCAGAGCAACGGCGGCAAACCGTCAACCTCGCAGCGTCGTAGCATTGAGCTTAATCCTCTTAACGACGACGCAGACAGTGTAGAAAAGGAAATGAAAGAGGAACAAGAAAGCGAAATAACACAACAGGCTGCGCTTATGGGTGTTGGCGGCTCGGCGAGCGCATCGCAGTCTGTAATAAACAGAGAGGAGGAGTAAATATGGCAAAAGGAGGTGGAGGAACAAGAAAGAGTCGCCCAAAAGAAACTCTCTCTACTGAAAAGATTAATGCTGTCAGTGACTATATGTATACAATTGACGATAATGGAGCTTATTCAGATTCAGACAAAGCGAAAGCTATATATAAAGGTCGTGAGGAATTAAAGAAATTATATCCAGACCAATCCTTTATTACTGTAACACATTTAAGTGTTGACGAACAGGGTTATCTGCATGTGGAGATAGGTCTCAATAAAAAAAAGATAGCTGGTATGCCAAGAAGCTTCGGACAAATTAGATATGACAAACATGACAACATGTTTCATGTCTCACATGAAGGATATGAATGGAGGACCGCCACTCTCAACAATCTGAGAGAACAGTACAAATATATTCAGGGCAAACAAAACTTTGGTAGATGGGATAAGAGAATGGAAGAAATGATTGACAGACACAACAACAAACCCACAAAAGAACATAATGCTTTTATGAATATTGTACAACGATATAGATTAAGTAAGTGATGTCAAAGAAACTAACATCAAAAAATACGAACTATAAACAAGAAAAATAATAATAATGGCAAAGAATAGCGGAGGGACAAGAAGAATAAGTAGTGCGCAGAGTTATCGCACTGGACCAGGGTTTACAGAACCGATAAAAGGACCTATATCTCCGTCTTCAAGTCAGACGGAAATACAATACGTATATGTAGACAAGTTGACAGGCAACCAATCTGATGGTTATAAAAATATTGACGCTGTTAAAACAGCGATTAAAAGAGTTGAAAAAGAAGACAAAAGAGCTGGTACTTACGAGAAGGACAGCTATTACATTGAAAGAGTTGAAAATATCAAAGGTCGCGGTCGCTCAGAATATTGGCACTTTGGTAAATAACAAGGTCAAACATGGCAGAAAAACTTACAGCTAAAAAACGAAAAGAAGATTTAAACAAGCTATTTGCTGAATACAACCGCCGTCTTGGCATTTTGTATAGCGGCTATGTCAAGAAGCTACTTGCTCTTGGCTACAGCGAAGATGTGCTCGAAAATGACGCTCTTTTTAACTTTGACAACTTTCCTGTGCTCAAAGCTCGACTTAACGAGATATTTAACGACTACCTTCAGAACAGTATGTTATGCTACAAAAGCGGCATAACAAGCGGCGTTTCTTTGGCGTATTCGCACGACAATGATGCGCTGGGGCAATTCTCCGTGCTGACAGATAAGGCTTTGGAAACCGCAAGAAAAACGGCTGCTGCGACGTTTATAGCCAATAGGCTTAATGCGAAAAAAGGGTTAAACCTCGCGCAGTCCGTTTGGAACTACTGCCAGCAGACAAAAGCGGAGTTTGAAATGGCGATGTCTAACGTTATAGCCGACGGACTCGAAAAGGGTACGTCCGCAGAAGAGGTGGGCAGAAGAATACGACAGTATTTGAACAACCCCGATATGATGTACCGACGCTATCACACCGTAAAAGTATTAAAGAACGGACAGAAGAAAGACGTTGTTACTTGGCGCAGGAAGCGCATTATTAACGGACGTGTACGCTTCGTAGAAGAACCGCTCGAGCATGTAGGGCAGGGTGTGTACCGCTCTGCTCGCAAGAACGCTCTGCGTGTAGCACGCACAGAAATAAATGCAGCCTATCACAAGGCGCGAAATGGGCGCTGGGCAAATGAACCTTTTGTTATCGGTCAGCACATACATATTTCTCCGCAGCACGATCCAGATGAAGATGCGGACATCTGCGACGAACTCGAAGGTTACTATCCTAAAGATTTCGACTGGGACAGTTGGCATTCCCAATGCATGTGCACCAGCGACCCTGTAATGATAAGCGGCGAGGAGCGCAAGCAGTTCTACAAGCGTATGTTGAACGGTGAAGATATGTCCGGCTACGTTTCGCCGAACAGCATTAAAGATGTGCCCAACCAGTACAAGCGATACATCGAAGCCAACGGCGACAAGATTGTAGACGCATTTAAACGTGGTAAGCTGGCATGGCATTTGGCGAACAATAAAAGTTATTGGCTAAAGTATTTGGACGCAGCACAGCGCAAGCAAATGGGCGTAAAAACAATTTCGCGACGCGAAGCAATACAAGAGATTGCAAAAGCAAGGCACGCGAAGCGAGATGTGGAAGCTATTAAAAGAAAGGTAGAGCAGCGACAAAAACGACTTGCAACAGAAAGAGCTTATGCACATTATGGCAAGAGCATCATGCGCTATATGGACGGCATAAAAGATGTAGATACATCGGCATTAAAAGTAGCTCTTGACGCAAAAGATTATGCAAATATTTACAAAGAAGCGGAAGCATTTAAGGAGCAGGGCAAAAAGATTTTGTCTCTGTCGCGGCTCGACAACCCTATTCTTGTTGCACGCAACTACTCAATGTCAGAAGCTATTGCCGTCAATAGTGCTGTCGAAGCAAGATTGGCAAGAGAGAGTGCCGAGTTGCTTCCAAGAAAACGATTTCTCGAATCCGAGATTAGATGGGTCGAAGAACATAAAAAACACAACACGTGGAAAGTTGCCCAAGATGCGTATAAGAAAGAACTGCGCATTGTAGAGAAAAAGATTGAAATTAAAGATGTTGCCGACAGTGTTAGTAGCGCACTCGCATACGCTTCTTTATCAAAAAGCAGAAAGATAAAAGAGTTAGCATCCGAGATGAATCGCATATTGACTCAAAAAAATGTCGACTTAGCTTTAGCAAGAAGCAAAGCACAGGAGATTAATAGAAAATATCAGCAGCTCCTAAAAAACAAGACAAAATCACCTAAGGTTTTGAAGGAAACGGCAGTTAATCACGAAACAATAAAAGATTTAAAGAAGCGCCTGGGTACAAAATTCCCAAAAACTCTTGAACATCTTGAAGATGCAATAAGTGAATACGAAAAAAACAGCCGTTTTTATGGCGCTGCGGCAAAAACTCATAAAAATGAGATAGAGATATTAATGCAGCAGGTGTTTAATGAACACGATTTGGGAATGAACATAAAAGATTCTATACTCGAAAAGGTCTTAAACTCAAAATTCATGAACACCTTTGAAACTGGTTCATCTGGAGGTTACTTAGGTTCTACGTCTACAACAGGCAAAATCAGCTCTACACATTCACGTTTAGAGGCTGCTCACAAACTGTTCGGTCTTCCACAACGAGACCTTTTAACACAACAATTAGCGAGAACCGAATATGAAAAATACGGAAACTTGCTCGACCATAACATACTGCGCTCAATGCAGAATAACACAGCAAGAAGCTACGGTAATGTCGAAGTTCGTTTTAAAAAAGACAAGGTTGTAGCAACGTGGACAGCAGGAGATTCTTTAGGTGTTAGATATCAACCGTCTTTGGTTAGCGACCCAAAAGCGTGTTCTTATGACGATTTTTATAATACACCTACGTCAAGTAACATACAAACAGCAAACCTTGTAGAATTTAAAAAGAAGCACATATCAACATATCTCGAGCTACAATATCACGGACAGCTTACTGTTGATTGCATAGAATCCATAACCTATCCATACGATATTTTAGATGGCTCTCACGATAATTTTTTAAAGGTTGCCAAGGAATTTAAAAAGAAAGGCGCATCCATCTATTATATAAAAGGAAACGCCTTGTATAAATTATAAATACACTTCCCTTATAAAGGCTTCAACATTTGGAACCTTTATAAGGTAAGTGTTCATAACATCTGCTAACTCATAAGGATTCCATTTGCCAACATAGGAAGCGACATAAGAAGCGATGTCTTTTTGCGCCGCATTAGCACGAATGTTGCTTGCAAAATTCTCACATGCAGCTTTTTCGGCTATCCACAGCTGACCTTCATTTGTACCTTCGAAGGATTCTGGCATTATCGCCTCGCCCTTATAGAAATGGCAATATTTTAAAATATCTTCTGCTGTCATGTTGATATTCTTTTTAGTTAATAATATGCAAATGTACGCCAAATATTTTGCACGCACAAATATTTGAGCTACCTTTGCACTACATTGTTGTATCTCTAACGAGATATTACGTTAAACTCCTTGCCCACTGCCAAATGTATCTCCGTCGGCAGTGGGCTTTATTTTTAAACAGAGGTTAATCATAAAGCGCATCATCCAAATCGTCGTCGCCAACCAGTCCGTCGGTGCCGGTAGTGATGTCTACCTTGTAGGCTTCTATACTTAGGTTGTAGACGCGACCTTCAAGGCTACCTTCACACGAAACGGCGCTTTTTAAGTTATTTCGAACCTTTACGGTTATCTTTGCTTTGTACAGTCCTTTTTTATCTTCCAGCGTGTAAAGCGTTGCGTCGTCAGGGAAAGCTTCGTCGAAATACTTTTGTATGTAAGCTTTTACATCCTCCTTAGTTGCAAAGATGCGAAGAATACCGTGCCGGATATTTATTACATCCTTTTCGTTGTCCTCCATCTGGTCGTAAGACTCGCCAACAACAACGTAGACGGACGATAATGTAGGTATTTCTTGCGTGCAAGCTGGCGACGATGTCGGTGCTTCTTGTGGTTTTCTAACTGTAGCCATACCGTTATTTTCTAAAGTTTATATAAGCACTTGGGTAACGCATCGAGCGTTGCTCGGTAACGGCGTACCCTTGTCGGCGAAACGCTCGTACAACGTTTTCCACCGCTTCAAAAGACGATATGTGCCATTTTTCATCAGGCAAACTACCAACCCAATTTCCTGCGCAACAACCTTCGGTTCGCTGTAAAATTTGTACTTCGTTTCTTGTTTCAAGCTTTTCGAGCACCCATGATGCAAGCTCGTTTTCTTGCTGCTCAAGGGCATTTGATTTTGGAATTTCAATCATATTATTGTTTCTATTTTAGATTTAACAATGCACATAACTTTTTACTAACATTATTTTATTTGTTCAAAAGACTATTTATAAGTTCTTCTTTGGTTGCAAATATCTCGCTCATGTTTCTTGCTTCATTTCGGTTTTCGATACAAAGAACAACAGAATTGTCATTAAGAGATTTACGAACAAGTTCTCTGACTTCTTGCTTATGTGTTGGAGTAAGGTTCCAAAAATCTGAACAATAATTATTGCTTTGTGTTGCGCAATAATTATACACAACCTCAACGATATGTGTTGCGCGAACATCTATATATGGTTCTTTCTTGTCTTTGCTTTGAGAGAGTGATAAGTAAAGAATGGTTCCGCTTACTATCTTGTTATCTTGCATTGTGTAGACGGTCTGTCCAACATAGAAGTCACTGGCGAGTATTGTAGCAGAGTCCTTTACTGCTCTCATGCCGCTGTTGTCAAAATTAAAAGTAGCATAGAGATGCTGTCCCTCCCTAAGTGCCTTAATCATTCTTTCCGTGCGCTCGTCCTTGGTGGCTTCGCGTTCTGTCTCGTTGCCGTCTTCATCCAACTCAGTAACATAAGAATTGAAGTAATCTTCATCCTTGTTGCAGATGTACAAGCCAAGTTCTTGAGCCTTGATAACATCGTTTGCTGTTGCTACCTCGAACCCAACGTCGTTTGAATTCTTAAAATAAATACTCTTCATATCGTTTGTTTTAAAATTGTTAATAGTTCCGTGTGTGGAATCGAACCACAATGGAAAGCCTATCTTTGCACGAAAACCGACTATCTAAGTTGTCATCTTGCGTTTAACGTTTTCTTCTTAACGTGCCATAATACTGTATGTCACACATGTTTGCCGTGTTGTCTCACGCCTTATGATTTTACGCCATCACTAAGGTTTGGCGGTGGGATTTAAGCACCCCCTTTCCGTGCTGCTTGCTTATGCGTCCGCAAACCAAACGGCAAGTTAAAGTCCTTGCGACCAAGTTTAGAGTAACTCCTCTCGATTTCACGCTTTCAGTCCTTTCTTTGTTTTATGAGGTAGGAAACGGCTCAAAGGGAACTACTAACCGCAAATCTGTAAGACTACCTAAGACTAATGATGTCTTTTGTTCCGTGCGTAGACTCGAACTACTTGTGCGCCATGTCGCAGCACGGATGGTATAAAACCGTTATCTAAGCTTGCCGACCAAGTAGTTGATTTCTGTATCAGAAAGCTCTATTTTTTGTAAGTGCTTGAACTTAATCAGCTCGTCAATACCGATGCGAGATTCTATTATCTGATGAACACGGTCGTGCACACCATCACCTTCATGAAAGGCGAGAATAATGTCGTAGGCAAAATCCAGCGCTTCCTGCTTCGCTTGCTTCTTTCGTTCTTGAAGCTCCTTTTGTAAAACTTCGGCTTTTGCATTGAATTTACAGCCACTCTCGATTGCAAAATCAACGCTAATGTTCTCGCACATCTTGTCAATGTCATCGCCGAACATTTGTGCAAAATACGTATCACCTTTGAGTGACTGTAAAATCTGAATCTCTTTTTCTTTTGTCATTGTTGTATCTCTTATTTGTTTTTAAGTTACTTTTTTAAATTACTAACTACTTTCAGGTAGTCCTTAACCTCGTCGTCAGAGATGTAGCGTCCTTGGTTGCTATGCTTACCTTGAAGAAACTTCCTTGTTTTCTCAATCTCATCTTTTTTAAATCTCATAATCTTCATAATCAATTCGTATATTTATTAATCGTTATTAATTTTAACACCACAAAATTAATAAATTATTAATAGATAACAAAATTATTAATAAGAAAAATTTAGTATTTAAGACATTTTAAATACGCTCTTAAAAAATATATAAATTTATAGCTATTTATTTGCCACTGCGCACAAAAAAGAGTATATTTGCAAACATATTAACCCTATGCTTATGAAACAAATCTACGACATGAGCGCAGAAAATGTGCGCCAATTTGCCTATGATTACCTGCGATGCGGTGTGACGAGCCGAGCTATACAATGTCTTGAACGTTTAAAATGGCTGGGCAAGCTGCGGCAGCAGGAATACTTGCTTCTAAGTACAATATATTCAAACCAATGCAAGTTCGAAGCTGCGATGGAGACTATTAAGAGGTACAATATTATTTACATGTAAAAAATCAATTTATGGGAAAAGGAAGTTTTGGTTGCTTAGCAGCCATTGGTGTAGCCATTATTGTTGTTTTGATTATGGCTGTTATCGGTCAAGAGATGAACAACAGAGAGGCAGAAGAAATCGCCAGCAAGCCGCTGTATGAGAGCACGGAGTACGTAGAAGTTTTGGCTGGGAACATGATAAAAGAAAGGCTTAAAGACCCGGATAGTTATCAATTTATCGAGATGAACGAAGCGCTGTCATCTTCGGAAGGAGAAAAGATGTTTGTCGTTACGTATAGGGCAAAAAACGGTTTCGGTGGGTACGATATAGGGCGAGCGACGTTTACTTGCGATAAAGACAACCTGTATATTGTATCAATAGAGTAACAAAATATAAGGCAGGAATAGCGAGGCGCATCACCTCGCTATTTTTGCATCATCTCCAGCAGCTCCTTTGCAATAGCTTTTATGCCGTCATTTAGAAAGTGTCGTGTAAGATACAGCACATTATAACCCTTATCTTCAACGTGCTTTGCATAAGACATGCCGGCTACGACAATAATAGTGTAACCCTTAGGCGCTACCACGCCGTCTTTAGAAGCGTATTCTTCCAAGATATTATCCACTTGCGACTGACCCCCTTTTACCTTGTCGGGTTCAGGGATGCTGCCTACAACCTTATTAACGAGTTTGCCGTCGCAGAATACTGCAAATGAAATCGAGTTCTTTAGATTCGCTGTGTGGTCTTTGTAGCCTTTATTGTCTTTCGAGAAAGTGACAGCCTTCTCGCCAAGCTCTGCCAACATCATACTTAAAACGTTGTCCACAGCTTGCTTTTTCTCCACAAGCCTCTTTTTCAAAGCTTCAACTCCTTTTATCTGTATGTTAACCTTTGCCATACACACAAAGTTAGCGTGTGAGTTCGTAATCTTAAAGAAAAACAGCACCTGTGCATAAACAAAAAGAAGGACACAACCGAAGCCGTGCCCTCCTCCAAAATATACTAAAACAAAAACTCTCAGATTTTATTTTTTTGCCGAAGCATTGAGTTTAATCGTAAAGTCTGCGATATACGCCCAACGTTCGAGACCTTTGCCATCATACATAGAATAGTCCATTAGCCACCACCTGCATACGCCTGTCTGCGTAGTTCGTCGCACAGCGAGCCGAAAACCGCTGGGCGTTTGCAAAAGACACCACTCTCCTTCTTTAGGTAGTTCTTTCTCTGGGTTATGCCAAATGCTGCGCAGATACTGCTCAATGCCTGCGGTGAAAGATGTGCGCAAGTCTTCGCGCGTAAAAACTTCCTTGCAATCGCTTCCACAGAAAAGGTTGAGTGGATATCCTTGCGCCCACGCTTTACATTTATCTGTCAAACCCTTCCGCGTGAGGGTATCAACTTGCGCCGCTTCCATCTTTTTCATTTTTCGCATTAACGTATTCTTTAAGAACGCAGGCTCCATCACCAAGCAGCATGTATCTCTCCTTCTGCGCGTCAGACATCGCTTCATAGGCGGCGCGGCTTGCTTTCTTGATATTCTCGGGGTTGTACAACGTTGTTGTAAATTTGTCAAAGGTCTGCTTTATCTTTTTGTTTTCAACAATATTTTTTTGATACACAAACCGGTCTTCATGCATTACGAGCTTCAGCATTTCTTCAACCTGTTTTATCGCCAGCTCCGGATAAATAGCCATAAAGCATTTCTTTATATCCAGGTGACGCAGGTATTGTATACGGTTAAAAATGTGGTCAAACGTGCTTACAGACATGCACACAAGATTTTGTAACACTACAACCGTAGCGCACAACCCTGCGCGAGGAACGTCAAGGTTTTGCAATTTCTCCGCTATTTGGTCGCGCAGCTTCTCGAGTATCGGTATCGTAATATCGTAGAGCTGGTTAGCGTACTCGTTGCAATAACCAGGCTCTGAATTTTCTTCCACAATCTTAATCGTTTTGCGAAGCGACTTTTGTGTTTCTTTAAAAATCTTTTTAAGCTCAAAGCGAAACAAACCCTTCTTTTGCAAATAGCTTTCCATGTATATAAGCCAGTTGTCCGCTATCAGATATTCTGTATATGAGAACTGGAAAACGGACACTTTTCCCAAGTTAAGCGTTTCTTGAACATACTCTGCGTCTACGCTCTGGTCGGCGAATACACGATGATGATTGCCGAAAGCTTCTATGTTAAAACATTTGATTGGACTTTCCATGTTGCTTTGTTGTATTTATAAGATATTGACGATACTCACTGACTGCTTTTGTGAAATAAGGCGACAGATCCAGTCGGTTCACATATTCTTCTATGGAATTTATGTTCGCACTATTGTCGCCACGCTCCCAACCGTTATCTGTAAGCACCCAGCAGGCGGTTGTGAAAGTATCAGACTGCACATTGTTGACCGTGTTGTAGTTTACACGCTTTTCGATTACGATGTTCATCTTTCTGTCATTTGACATAAATTCAAAACCGTTAAGCGTTTTAACAGCAAAGCTTGTATCTCCATTGCTTCTGATAAAAAAATCTTTATTACACATTGCGTATCTACGTTACTGTTATTTTATTTCTATTACTTTCAGCCACCGCTCAATAGCGAGCCTTGCCTGCTCAAAAGAGCGACAGACAATATACTCAAAACCAAGCTTGCTGACTTTGTTCTGAAACTCCTTTTGCTTGTCTGACTGCTTCCCTTTAGTTGTTTTCATCTCCAGAAATAGCACGTTGCGCTGCGCTATTACAACAAGGTCTGCGAAGCCTGCGAGCACGCCCTCGCGCTGCATGATAGCCGCTTCTCTTGCGTTGCGGAAGCCTCCGTTAGGCACGGCGGCAATAATATATTTAGGATATTGTAAGCGGAACCACAGAACAACTGCCTGTTGAATTTTAGATTCTTCATGTCGTGGCTTGTGTTTCGTAGGCAGTTGCCGTTTTAAGAAATTATCAAATTTCATCTTTAGTGCGCTGATTCTTTGCTTGAAGTTATACACGAAAACCATAGTCTCCATTCTTCTTCTGTTTTCATCCAACGAAGACAAAGACGTTCTTTAGGCATGGTTAAAGCACTTATCAAACCAAGCATTTCGTCATACGACAGTTTGTCGCTATATCTATCGCTTGACGAACAGTAAAGCAGTTATTAATATCTTTATCTGTTTCTATAATGATTTTTTCCATATATTACTTCCATTCTGTATTGTTATTGTTTTCTATCTTACGATAATAAATCTTACAACGTTTATTCTCGTAAATACCATCATTTTTAGCAAGAGCGTTCCACAAAGCATTGAGCGTCACGCCGATTTTTTTTCCATGTGCAACAACAAGTTCGGGACAAGTGTTGTACACATAGTTCGTTTTTTTGTTTTTAAACTCAAGCACAACAACGCGCTTGCGAGGATACACTATTTTTCCTTTCATTCCTTAACCTCCTTTTCTATCTGCTGCTGGGACTCACTGATAAGCAAATCAACTATTTTATTGAGCACTTCACGGTTACAAACGACGTGCGTACCATTTGTCGCACTAAGCTCCATGCGATACACAACCTCTTCGTTTCGCAGTTTTCGATATTGCTCGTTTAATTCTTTTAGTTGCTTTATAGACATTTTCTTGTTTTTTATGCAGGTACTACCCAATCAGCAGCACCTGCTATTACTACTACTTTAATATTACAAGGTCAGCAACATGAGTGCCGGCTGGAAGCACAAGGCTATCCATGCGTGTGCCGTACTGCGTCTGCCTTACGATGCTAACATCCTCGTTGATGTTAATAACAACATATATATCTGTGTGAGCTCCAACGGACATTGAAACGACGCTGGCTGTTTCAAGACGCTTTCCATCTTCAACAAGCAAACCATTAACCGCATTGTCCTGTGTTGAAACAACCATCGCAACCATGTTATCCTTAACGTACTCCGCTGTCGGCACCAGTACCTTGCCTTTGTGTAACACTACATCTTCGTTTGATATAAGCGGAATAACTACACCCCTCAAACGGCTGCCTACGTTCACGTTCTCTGTATCGTGCGGCGTGTCAAGTATTGACATCTCCGCGGACTGTTCTATTTTCTTTGGTCTTCCCATATTTATAAGTTTATTTGTTTTTAAAATGGCAAATCATCGACGCTACCAACGCCCACCATCGGCGCATTGCACGCATTGGCTGCGTTGTTCGATACACTCTCAAAAGCCTTCATCCCACCAAGAATAGGCATTGCATCAAGTTCCTCTTTACTCATTTTTTCACGCACCTCCTTTGGCAACGACTGCTTTACAAGGTGTGTCTGCTCGTACTTTGACTCGCGCAGCGCAAACGCGCTCAAATCCAAATAAACAGCCTTTGGTGTTCCATCTGCGTTTGCACTTACGAATAAATTGTTATCTTCGATAGGAATAACAAGACATTTCTTTGTCGCAGTGCTTCCTTTGAGGCTTGCAACGCCTGCGTTTTTATACTTCAAAGCGTTAAGTTTAATACCAAAATTTTCTTTTCCCATGTTGTGTGTATTTTATTTTTTCAGTTCTCTTATAAGCGCGTCAGCGTATCTTACAGCTTCCTTGGCGCAAGAATCGAGGTCTTGATACTCAAACATCGCATCATTCTTCTCCCGTGCGTCAAACCCTTCATCCGTATAAAGAGCGCAAAGCATATCTTTTGCAATCTCATACCTGCGCTGTTCCCAGTCTACATTTGCATGGATATCCACCGCAAGTTGATATCCACCATTCGCGGCTTTTGATTCACATTCCTTGCACTTTAATTTGTAAGGCTCTGAAAAAGCAGTGAAAGGCAAGGTTCTGCCACACATTTCACAAACTTTCTTTCTCATATCTCCGTTTTTTAAAGTTAGCCTTCGGAATAGGGAATCGAACCCTTATCTGCGCCGTGCTTAAGGTTGCATACACGACTACTCATAATCTAACAACTAATAACTTATTATGGCGAAAGCTCGCAACCTACCGACCCAATGCCGGACAAATTATTCCGAAGATAAAAGCCCCACCGCCGTAGGGCTGTCCTAAAAATGAATCCTATTAAATCTTAAACCGTGCGTCTCACGACGCTGTGAAACAAACTGCTCTATATTTATAATACACGAGTGTTTAAGAAGTCAACCATTGCCAAGTTCTGCGAAAGAATCATCGGTTGGTCAAGCGTCGCGGACTTATACATGTCCGTTGCTGCGTTGTAGAAATCCCAAGCCGTGACCTTCCCTTTGTGGTTGTACGCAAGCATCATCTTCTCCGTGATGCGACCGATTTGTGCTTGATTCAGCGGTATTGTGGCACCGTTCCGTATTTCCTTGTGTTTTGTCTCGGAAGCGACACGCAAGGCTGTAAGCATTCCTATGATTGTAAACATCTCCTGCGCACTTATCTCGCGACGCTTCATCTTCTCGATTTTTTCGTCGTCCTCGGCGGTGATATTGCGCAGGTTGTCAAGCCAAATGCTAACCTTTTCAAGCAGCTCGCTCAAGCCAACGCCCATCGTGCTGCCGTCTTTATATGTAGCAGCGTACTGCTCCCGATTCAACATTGTTTGGTTGTGACAGATAACAACGTTTCTTCCAATGCCGACCTGTAAACCTTTTTGGTGGAACGAGATAGCGAGGTTTGTTGTTATAGCTTCGTCACCTTCTCCTTTGTCAAGGTCATAAAGACGAATGTTGCAATACACGCGGCGCAGGATGTGCGCTTCAATGGCACGTTCACCGAATTTTTCCTCTTTTTGTGGAAGTCGGCTTACACCTGGCGCTCTACGGTCTTTGTTGTTAGCTGCGAACAAATCCCATATTTCAGCACGATAACCACGCTCGGCACACATCTCTTGTATCTGCTGTATGAGCTGGAAATGATAGATGCCCATGAGCGGATTGCCGTTGTAGTCGTTTTCCTTTTCTGTGCGTGCAAGCTGTTCAAGTGTCAGTGTCTGAACCTTGCTTATGTCGAAATCAAGGAACTGGCGGTCATTTCCGCTTGCAACTTCGAGTTCTGTTGCTGGTTCAGCGACCATGTTGTTAGATGCTGCTACATTCATTGTTGAATACATTGTTGTTTCCATTTTACTTTGTTGTTACGTTAAACTTGTTTCTATAATTAGAGAGTCTCCACGTTTTCCACGTGCAAAAACTCCTCATCCACCTGCGTGTACATCGGGAGCATTGTTTTGCCATACAGCCATTTCGGCATGACACATTCGTTTAAATCTTCCGACTCGCTGCTTGGGCTTACGATTATCTTATTTTCAGGAACCCAAACTTTCTGATTTTGCTGCTCTCCGAAAGAGAACATCTGCGCTTTGGGTGTCTTGACATCCATCATTGCCTTAGGGCAACGGAAGCGCACCATTGTTGTCGTTATCTCCATTGTTGTTACCTTATATTGTGTGTTAATAAAATATCCACATTGCGATATAAACTACGGTAAGACATACACCCATGCCTAACGCCCAATACTTACACTCGTTTATTTCTTCTTCATCCCAATTGCGTGGGTCCATATAGTCCTTCATATTCTTTTTGTTTTGTGGCGAGGCTTTACACCTCGCCTTGTTTCTTTGTTAAAGGGTATATCTGCCAATCTTTTTGCCGTTGACATAATCCTCTTGCCAAACCTCGTTGTAGTCCGAGGTGTCGTCAGCAAAGTAGCAGCAGACAGACACCATTGCAAGACCGGCGTCCAAGCGTTCTGTTTCGTAAAACCTACCGTCGCTGTGCTTGTCAATGTTTTTAGACTGTGCTTTAGCAATCTTACAAGCTTCCTTGTAGTTGTCAGCTCCAATAAAACCAACTGATTCATAATCGTCGGCTGTATCGCCTTTTACATGTTGTTTCAGCGCTACCTCGTAGAGAGGTTTGACTGTGTCGCCTTTCCAATTTTTCATTGTTGTATCTCCTATTTTAATTTGTTATTAATTTCAACACCACAAAATTAATAAATTATTAATAGATAGCAAAATTATTAATAATAAAAATTTAGTATTTAATATCTTTTAATATTTAATACTAAACACTACATTAATAATTTATTAATTTTGTGGCGCAATTAAGAGCTATCGTAATGAATTTCCCAATCTAAAAGGAACAGGGTTAAATATATTAGACCTCCTTTCGCTATCATTACGAACTCTTGTAAAAAATCGGCGATTGGAGGTTTTTATTTGAATACAATATGATAAAGAACATACGATACAGCATTGTTGATGGTCTTTTCAAGGATAAAGCATCCCTGAAAGCCATTGCCTTGCTGTTGTTTTTTTATCATAGGAGCGGAAAGAATGGTCTCAAGGACTGGTCAGCAAACAAGCTGGCTAATGTAACGGGCGTACATGCGTACACTATTAAAAAGCGTATCGCTACACTTGTAGATATGGGCTATGCGAAAATAGACGGCAGCTCGCTTGTTTTTCTTTCCGTCGTATCAAAGCACAAGGATAGAAACATTAATATATCAGATATATGCTACGACACTATTAAAGATGTAGAAAAATCCTTATACGCAATTCTTTTGTGCATTGTTCAGTCTCGAAAGGATTTCTGTAAACGTACCATTCTACAAGCTCGCACAGCCAAGAAATTTGATGTTATCAAAAAGGCTCGCGCACTTAAAAGGAAGTATGGCTACGGAGACACTTATACCGAGAACGGACTTTCGTACAAAAGGATTGCGCAAAAATTAGGTGTTTCGCTAAAAACAGCGTTCGATTATGTTAAATATGCGGTTGTTAAGAAATTTGTTGCGGCGCAAAACCATTTTCACTCCACCTTTATGCCTAAGGTGGGGGGATATCCTGTACCCTGCTTTACCTTCACAACCAACAACTACGCTTACAACGTAACAGCTAACACATATACAATTATAAGTAAATTATTCAATTTAAAAAATCGAGCTACAGCCGTGCTTTAATGCATGGTATATATAGATTATAAAAAATATAGGCTTATGAAAAATTCTACAAAGCTTAAAAAAATAAAGAAATTCCTCGACGAAAACGGAATTGCATACAAATGCCGCAACAAGCATCGAAATGGTCACTGCGACTTGTTTGTAATTGCCGCAAAGGTGTCCGTAAAGATTGAAGGTGCAGACGACGATATATTTTATCGCAGACACAGAAAAGGCTACCACCCTGTCTTCATACGCTCCTCCGACACGCCTAAGTTCGCAATAGAAAAGGTTGCAAACACAATACGCGAATCAATGATTAACCAACAGACACACTTAATGAAACAGCACTATGTGTAGACGAAGATATTGTGGAGAGTGTCCGATGTTTAGATACGAAGACACAGACGGCATCGGGGAGTGCTTTGTATGCAAAGAGTTAAGGACTTGCGGTCAAAAGTGCAAGATAACTCGTGACAATATAACAAAAAAGCAGGTGCTACGCATATTGCACTACGAGCAAAAATGGCGCAGGGGAGCGAAATCGAAAATGCTCTCGCCTGTGCTGATTGGTGTGGCGATAGATGGTGCGATGCGTTTCATCCGCAAAACGAATAAAAACAAGTCTTGATATGAAAGCTTCAAAAGCTTTAGTGCGTAGAATAAGGCAAGACCTTATATCCAAGACAAGCGATGCGGAAAAGGCAGCGATACGCAACTGCGAGCGACTTGGGCATACAGTAGTACGGCAGCAGCCTATATTGACCGGACGGAAAATATATTTTGCCGACATATATCTGCCGGATTTGAAGACGATAGTCGAAATCGACGGGGGTTATCATTACACCAAGTGTCAAAAGCGCAAGGACAACAACCGCTCCGCAGGAATTTGGCGCATGGGTTATCACGTTGTAAGATTAAGCAACCACGACGCACGTGATATAAACAAAGTAAAAGCAAAAATAGAACTTATAAAAAGGAGATACAGAAAATGATTTAAATGTATGAAAAGACACGCATACAGAAACAAAGCACCCTACTCCACCCTGCATCCCGACGCAAGACATTGGACTCGCAAGGGCAGTTCGTGGAAACAGAAAGTTGGCTACGACACGGGAGACGAGGCGTGGGAGTTTCTTGAGCAGAACCCGAAGCTGAAAGCGATGAGCGAACGTCCGTATTTTTGCGAACTGTGCTCTAAGTGGCATATAGGCAAACGAACAAGAAGCAAGAACAAAGTGTTTTAAAATGATGGTTTAAATGAAGAAAAAAAATAAAAATAGACGAATACTCTATGGGTATCATAATTTGCGCGAGTTATCGGAAAGAGCTTTGCGAAATCTTGATGGAGCGATGGACAATGCCCATGATGTAGCCGTGATGCGCTACGTGTTGTTGCAGTTTGTTAATTGGTTCAAGACGGACTTCAAGGAGCTGCCACTATTCGAGAGAAACCCGTTTGTTGACGTCTGGTGCAACAGTATGGCAGGAGCGATATACGAATACATGTCGGATATTACAAAGAAAAAAGAAAAAACAAACAAGAACAAGATATGAAACAGGAGTTATTGGATGATTTGCAGCGTCTGCTGAAATGCCCAAAGCCGAAGACGGAGTGCGCCGACAGAGCTTTGCCGGACGGTGCGTTGAGCGGATGGCATGAGGAGGCTATAGAGTTTTGCCATTTGGCGGAAGTCTACGATATAGGCGTTACACCTCTTGAACTTACAGAGGAACTTAAAAGGAGTGGAATATTCAATGAGGACGGCTTGCCCGACCAGCGTTTTGTTGATTGCGGATATTTTAGAGTCGTTGAAATGAAGTATGTGTCAAGCGATGCAGAAACCAATATCATTTACAAGGTGATTGTGTATCCGCTTGGTATCGCATTCATTTCGGGTTTTACAGACGCATTGAAAGACAGAAAAAGACACAGCAATGACTAAGGACTGGAGCGGAAACGGCAAGAAATAACAAGCAAAAATAGAACAAAATGGAAAGAGAGAAGATAGTAATAGAACTTTGCGGCGGCAGGATGCCTAAAAAGGCGCACGATGCCGACGCAGCATATGATGTATTTACTAAAGAGGACACAATAATTAAAGATTGGGAGCGCTACGCGATACCGCTCGGTTTTAAGATACAGCTTCCTAAACACCTTGCAGCAGTTATACAGCCAAGAAGCGGCATGTCTTCGGAAGGAATGTACGCGCAAATACAGCGCTGTGACGGATCAAGAGAAGAGACACGCGTTGACGCTGATGTAAAGCTGAGCTTAATTGACAGTGGCTACACCGGCGAAGTAAGAGCTATCCTAAAAACATGCTGCGTGGAGTACCTTGGCGTTAAAAGTGTCTGCATTCCAGCCGGCACCAAGATAGCGCAGATGCGCATTGTGGAGATACCGAACACGGAACTTGTGAGCGGCATTGTTAAAAAAGAGGAAAATGATGACAAGAAGCGTAGCGACAACGGTTTTAATTCAACAGGAGTAAAATAATATAACATAAATAAGCCGTACAAGGGCGGCTTGCAGGTGCGAATCCTGCTATTGATTTTACTTGTTTTTGTTACAAAAGGCTGTGTTTCGATTTTATCGTAGGCTCGCAAATTAAGAGTGGTGGTTTTTTTTATGAAAACTTTTTCAATCAACCATGTACTTAATCACTGGGGAGCTTGCATGGCTTTAATGCGTGTTGTAGTCGTGAGGATTATGACGCGCATTTTTTTTAAAAATCGCACAAATCATTTAATTTTCATTAAATATTAAAGATTTTCTATTATTTATTTTGTCGTTCACTAATAAATTATTAACTTTGTGACGTTAAAATTAATAGATAATTAAAAATAGGAGATACAACAATGACAACAGAAGTTTTAGACAAAGAAATTGTAAACTACATCATTAGCGACATTGAGCTGACTCTTCAACGTTTGGGCATCAATGTACAGCTGTCAATCGAACAGTGCGAGGACTACAAGCATGAGAAGTTTGACAAATTAATTAGCACAAGCTTTCAAACGGTGCCTATGCTTTTTAAGGAAATACATATCGAAGGCGACATCAACGTAATGACAAAAGCAACAGAAGAAGATTATTGCAAGGTAATAATCAACCTCGGTGTAAGTTATGCATATTTCGATGGAGGAACAAACGGACACGAACTTGGTAGGGTTATGTATGTCGTAGACAAATCTTACAAAGGCATCGACACGAAGCATATAAATATGTATGTAGACAAGGTAAAAACTCTTGCTATCTAAAAACACAGCGGAGCGCAACAGTTCCGCTATGACACAACAACGTAATATAAGAGATACAACAATGAACACTATTAGAACTTTTATCCCATCAGACAGCGTTGCAAGCTTCAAAAAGTTTGCAAACAAGACAAAGAAGAACGTGGAAGGCTTTTCTTACACCATTGGCGAGCCTTACATGAAGGTGTTTTTACACCCAGTTATAGAGGAGGATGGTATGCTAGGCAGAGCGGTGAAAGCTTTTCACGAAGTGTGCGACCTCACAATCAATATGCCCGAAGAAAACAACTGGAAGCTTGTATGTACTTTTAAAGACGGCTCTTTCACGCCCGTTGACTCGTCCAAAAAGCTTGTGTTTAAAATTCCTGCCCACGGACACGATTACGAAAAGTGCGACGTTTGCGGACATTGGTGCAAAAATTCTTACGTGATAGAAAACATTGTAACAGGTGATGAATTACAAGTAGGTTGTGAGTGTGTAAAGAAGTTCGGCATTAAGAGTTTTGACTATCTCTCAAAGTTTACGAGCGAGTTGCATAAGCTATACGATTACAGCCTGTCTTACTCAACAGATCGGGATGGCGATGAGTTAAAAATGTGGGGCGGCAACCCGAACGCTATTTATAAAAACGCTTTTAAAAAGGCTGATTTGATAATGTCTGCGAAGGCGGTATATAACAAGTGCCCAATTTATAAAAAGGCTTACCGTCAGGGCAACACACACTACCCTTCACCGACGCTCGTCGACATTGAAGCAACACTTTGCGAAGAGAACTTCGGCAGCAACAGCGAATATGTTGAAAAGGTGTGCGCATACGCATTGAGCAAGCCGGTTGACGGCGAGTTTGCTGAAAAGACACATAGACTTGCAAGCGACTATTACGCCTATTTAGACGAGTCGGTTTATGCTTTCTTTATGGTTAAAAACTACGAAGATAGCTTGAAGGTGAGCACCAAACTTGAAGCAGGAACAGCAGTTAAAGTTGACGGCAAGGTAATACAGACGCGCACTGAGGAGTCTTTCTATGGTGTTATGACAATAAATACAATACTTACCGACAACGGCACGGAGTGCGAGCGAGTAGGTGTTATCCCGACAACAGAAATAGACGGCGTAAAGCGCACATCTTTCTACTCTACGGTTAAAGGCATTTATCATGGCAAGATTAGTCTTGACAGAGCTACAAGAAATCCCAAGAAAGGTATTGAATATATATCTATATAATAGATTGTTCGAGATGTATTAATACACAACATCTCGAACATTTTCAATTATTGCAAATAGCCATATTTTCTGTCTAATTCTGATATTAAAGATTGACATTTATCCATTAGTTTTTTCGTTTCTTCATCACCATCAAACAAGCGTTTATAATTTTCTTTATTATAACACATTTCATGTAGCCTCTTTTTGTATTTAAGTACCACGTTCGTAGTTTTTTTAGTTTTTCCACATTTTCATAGAGTTCTTCTATTTCTTTTTCCGTAAAAAGAATGTCATTTTCTGTGTCGAGAGCTTCTTTTATATGTTTTAATGCTCTAAGTTTTCTTTTATGAACATCTTCGAAAAACAATCCAGCTCTTGAATTTTCTAAAACATTTGACAGCTGTATAACCTGATGATATTTTTTTTGTTTGTATAGATTTATAGAAAGTCTATTTTCACAAAATCCTGTATGATGTCCTTTGATGATAGCGAGCTTTGCTTCTTTATTGCATTTTTCTATGTCTCCTACTTTATATAGAGCCACCATTAAATTACAATGCGCAAAATAATCATCCGGGCATTCTGATAATAACCTTTCTCCTGTTAAAATAGCGTTATCGTATTCTTTATTTAAAACCATATTCCCTATCACGCACGAAGTAGGCACGGAAGATTCGACAACAGGCTTTTCTTCTGTACATGAATTAAACACTGACGATGTTTTTTCTGTTTTAATGACACTGCGTCGTTTTAAAAGACATTCAAGTATTTTTAAAAAATCCATAAGCAATAAGTTTATGCTGCAAATGTAGTAAATTTTGTTTAATAGTAAATCATTAAAATGATTTTTATACAAATTTATATCAATATAAAATATATGTTAAATACTAATATTTTATTAGTTTTTACGTCTGTTTTTATTAATTTTGCAACATTAAAAATAATAGAAAAATAAATTATAAAAAATATCTCAAAAAAATTTTTGTACATTACAGAAGAATTTATAATTTTGTGGTGTTCAATAAAATATCAGCGGTAAGGTTAGAAGCTCTACCGCAAAAGGTGGAGTATTTTTATGCTCGCTTCTTAATGGATTACGATATACGTGTATCGCTTCCCTTGCTTACATTGTAATGGTGTAGGCGTGCCTTCGCTGATAGGCATTGAACAAAGGGTAGAGCGGTACACTTTCTTTGTTGTATCAACCCGACAAATTTTTAACGTTCAAAAATATCAGTACAATGGACGAAATCAAAATTTCGCACAAATCTACTTTCCTTGGAAAGGAAATAGATGTATGGGGAACTTTTGAAAACCCATTATTTAGGGCGAGTGATGTAGCAAATTGGCTACACAACACAAATGTTTCTAACATGGTTAAAAAAGTAGACGAGGACGAAGTGACTAAGTTTAACTTAGGCAGTCGTCAGGGTGAAACTCTTTTTCTTACAGAGAATGGTCTTTATGAGATTCTTATGTTATCTCGCAAGAAGGACGCCAAGCAGTTTAAGAAAGGTGTAAAGAAAATCCTTCATGAAATCCGCACCAAAGGAGGTTACCTTGCCACAACGCAGAATGACACTCCTGCTACAATTTTAGCACGTGCAATGAAAGTTGCTGATGAGGTTATTGCCGAGCACGAAAAGCGCATTAAAGAACTCGAAGAACAAGGTCGGCGGCAGGAGTTTGTTATCGAACAAAAGGACGCACAAATTGATGCGCAAGACCGGCAGATTAAAATCGCAGCACCTAAAGCAGACTACTACGACAAAACTCTTGCTTCAAAGAGTTGCATGACAACAACGCAGGTTGCCGATGATTTGCACATTACAGCAAACGCACTAAACCGCAAACTACAAGAAATAGGTATAATCTACTCGCAGTCTGGTCAGTGGCATCTAAAGATGCCATACAAGAAATGGAACTTGCAGGAACACGCACCTACAACTACCAATCAAGCAACGGCGAAGTGGTAACGAAAGTAACCCTTGTATGGAATCAGCGAGGCAAACGTTTTATTCTCGCGCTTTACAATAACAATTTTGATGTAAAGCGAGCTATCGCAGAGATAAAAGGTGACATATCAAACAAGTAACACAACAAAAAACAGAGTAGATTATGAACAACAATAAATCAAACGAAAACAAAACAACCTACAAGGTAAGCAAAACCACAGCCGATATGCTCAATATCCTACGCGAGTTTGTAAGTTGGCAGGATAAGGCTATAAGCCTGTTTGAAGGCAGAGAACAGGGTGACGAAGTTATAGAAGCAACGGTCGCGACATTTGACAGTATAAGAGGAGCTATCGCCGCCAACGTTGAGCAGAACCTTTGCAACTTGCAGAGTGGCAGGATTTAAACCAATACAAACATTAAGCACGGAGTACATCGCATTAAGTTACGGTGTGCTCCGTTTTATTTTGCTTATAATGCATCATTTCCGCAGCCTGTATAAAGTTATAAGCACCAACAAAAACAGCCCAGCAAACCAAAGAAAAACGCCTAAAATAAAATTGTTTACACAGCCTTTTTAAAATTCTTTACACACATTCATTAATAAAGTAATTTTGTGTTAGATAAAATTTTCCATTAACGTAAACAGAATAAAGTATGACAATTAAAGAGAAAGTGCTTGCTTCTTGCAAAACGTCGTTCGCGAAGTACGGTTTGAAGAAGGATGAACTTGCAAAGCTGGTAGACCAGATTGTCGCAGGTCGTGGTTTAACAGATGAGTCAACAGAAGAGGATGTTACTAAAGCTATTACAGCAGTAGAGCCGTATGTTGGTATGATGCAAGCGGCGTTCAATAGAGCCGTGAGCGAAACAACGAAGAAGTACGAAGGCTGGGTAGACCCAAAGGCTACTCCGACACCTCCGACAAAAACACCAGCTCCTCCAGTTCCGCCAACAACAGAAGCTCCGCTTACAGCCGAAGCTGTAGCAAAGATGATTGCCGAGGTAAAGAACGACCAGCAGAAGGCTGTAAACGAGGCTGTCGCAGCCGCTCTCGCTCCGTACAAAGAGCGCGAGGAACGCGCAAGACTCGCAGCGTTGCTGCAAAGTAATGAGAAGCTAAAGAACGTGCCCGAAGTATTCCGTTCGCGCTATCAACTCGACAAAGAGGAAAACCTCGACAGTGTTGTGGAGCAGATTAACAATGATTTCACAACAATGAAACAAGCGCTTGTCGCAGACGGAACATTTGTTTCTGCACCGACAACAAGTACTCCACAGTCTGAGCAGGATGATTTTATCAAGCGCATGGAAGGCTTCGTGCAGCGTAACACTCCCAAGCCCGAGGGCGCATCATAATCTCAACATATAAAACAACTAAAATTCTCAATTATGGCTTATAAAGGAATGTTTTTCAAGAAGGTAAAGCCGACAAGTATCAAGGAGGCTTCTTGGTGGGAGGAAATGTGTGTCCGCAGACAGGGCGGTTATGACCTCGACCAGAGCAATCTTCCTGCTGGCTTGAAATGGCTTCCTAAGGGCGCTGTTGTAAAGCTTGGCACTGGAGGCAAGGCAGTTGTTGTCAAGTCAGCAAAGGTAGCGGAAAGGGCAGCAAGCGCGGCTAAGACAGTCAAGCTCTCAGCAAGCTCTCTTTACAAGGAAGGCGACACAATCGGCGGCAAGAAGATTGCTTCTATTGTAAGAGCTGAAAGTGGCGACACGGTAACTCTTACAGCTGGACTTGATGCAGAGCTCGCAGAGGGCGCTGTTGTTACTGACTACGACAAGAGCAAGGATATTCTTCTCGGCTTCGCATACGCGACAAAGGAGCTTGACCCCGATGCTGCGCAGGTCGTAGAGCCGACTCTGCGTGTGATGGAGGTCGAGGAAGACTCTCTGCCCTACCCGATTAACAGCGACATCAAGGAAGGCTTGAACGCTAACGGCATCGCTTTGTTCAAGATTCAGTAAGTATTAACACAGGATAACTTTAAAAATATAGAAAAGGTATGAATAGTATATTGAAGCAGCTATTAGACCCTAAGTCTTTTCAGACCTATATTGACGGAAACATGAAGACCTCAACATACAAGGCTTTGTGGAAAAACGAGATTAAGCAGGTGGACTATTGCGCAGCCAAGGTTTATCAAGCGAACCTCGCTGAATACACAGCAGCAATGGTTGGTTCTGTTATCGCCAAGAACGCTGAAAGACCTGTTCACCACATGCCCGATTTCGGTCAGCTCACAGGTTCTGTTGGTCGCTATGGTGACGAGTGGGAACTCGACAACGACTACCTCGACCAGATGCATCAGCTCGAGGGCCGCTATCGTGATGTTCAGGGCCGCAACTATACGCAGGCGCAGCTTAATGCGCAGTACGACAAACTTATGGAGTTTTCTTTCCGTCCGTTCGAGCGTGCGGTCATTGCTCCGCACAAGCGTCTTGATATGCTTTATTTCGAAGGTCTTTACCTGGGCACACAGACCGTCTCTCGCACAAACAACGCTAAGGCAAACGTGTCTTACACCTTTGACCTCGGCATTAAGCAGCTCGCCGTTACAGCATCATGGGGCGAGGAAACTGCAACTCCGTTCGCGGACATCAAGAAGCTTAAGGACGAGGCAAAGGCGCACGGTCGCAAGATTCTCAAGCTCCGCATGTCTGAAAACACATTCTACAAGATGTGCAAGGCTAAGGAGATAAAAGACACCTTTAAGCTCAACCTTGGCACGGTACAACTCAATCCAGCGGTTCCGATGCTCACAACTGAGCAGGTGAACACTTATCTGCGTTCTATCTTGCTCCCGACAATTCAGATTGACGAAGACCAGTTTGTGACCCTCGCCGACGGCACGACACACAACCTTATTGCGGATGACCGCGTGGTTGCTCAGTGCGCTGAAAGTGTGGCTATTATGAAGATTTCGGACGCATTGGAGCTGATAGACCCGATTCCAAACGTTTCTTACTCTACGCACGACGACAACCTCGTTGGTTACTGGCGTGACAAGACTGGCTATCATATCAACTATGATATGTGGGCGCAGCCTGTGTTCAACGGTCTCAACGACCTCTATATCCTCAAGACTACTGTATAATCGTAGCCTTGGGGTAAAATTTAAAAGATGTAGTAGTAGTTATAGTTGTAGTATTAAGACAAGGTAGCATGACAATCTCGGAAGCCATCGCAAGCGAAATTCAGCCTTTCTCAACGTCGGACGAGGCGTTGGAGAAGATGTTTATCGACGCTGCCGATAAATTCGGTGCCTCGGAAAGCGTCGATGACGCATACAGTGTGGCTGTAAAGAAGCCTGTAGCGTATGCTGCAATGCGCATACTTTACAAAATGCGTACACTTTCAAGCGAGAATGTGGGCGGCGTATCGCAAAGCTACAAGAACGATGACGAGCTGATTGACGATATGATAAAATCTATTGCCAAGGACGCAGGATTGAGTGCTGACCTTGTTCTTAATACAGACTCTGATGGCTATTGGTTGCAAAGCGTAAAGGTTTGGTAAGGAGGGTGGATGTATGAACTTCGAGGATAAACTGCAAGTACAGCTCAAAATATACAACGTTGGGTATGTTCAAATAGGCGGCGTGTTCTACGATATGAAAGATAGTGGAGAGCCGGATTTCGATGTTAAAAACGAAAATGCTGGCAGTGGCTACGACGCGCAGGGCAATCCGATTGAAGCAACGGCAACACGCTTTCTTGATTTTGGCAAATGCTTAATCTTCCCGAATACAAAAGCAAGCCTTATTACGTTGAACGACGGCAGTAAATATCAATATGCCTACGAGGTGATAGCACCGCTGTCAAAGCAGAAATACAAGATGCTACCAACAGAAGGCGACAATGTAAAAATAACAAAAAAAGACGGCACAATCGAGAAGGAAATGGAAGTTAAAGGGTTTGTTACCCTCAAACGACGGTATTTAAAATTGTGGCTATAAAAACGCGAGGTATGATAATAGGTGACGACGCTGTAAGCGCGATGTACGAATACATTTGCAATAATCTGTCGAAGATAGGAGTGAAAAAAGGGAACGTTTTTAAATACAAACGACCTAAAAAGCTTGATTCGGACAGCTATATTGTTATTAATCATTTGCCGTTTGTTCACGAAAGTGAGATAGAAAACGGCATGATTAACGTAAACGTGCATGTGCGAAGAACAGCCTCTGACGAGCCGAATACAAAAAAACTCACAACGCAAGCAAAAGCAATTCTTGCCTTGTTTGGAAACAGCACATACCTTGGCGGTGCATATTTTGACAGTTATTCTGATTCTCTTCCTACAGAGGACGACGATAATACATACTATATCAATCTGAAATTCAAAGTAACGTATAACAATTTAAAGAACTAAAATATGGCAAAGACAGGCAAAGACGGTGTGTATGGCATTGACGAGTTTGCAATCGCCACTCCTGCGGAAAATGGTGCTTATCCTACCAGTTTTCCGTTTAAATTTAAGGCTATTGTACAGGGTTCTTTGAGCTTTAATGACAGCGCGGCATCTACAACAGACGTTGAAATTGAGGACTCAGAAGACCCGTATGCAGTATTGACTTCTTCGGCAGCAACCAAAGGCTTCACGGTTCAGACATACGATATGTCGCCTGAAACGTATAAAGAGATCCTTGGTTTTACTTCAACTGACCAAAAGTGGAACAACGAGCAACCAACGGAAACACAGGTGTTCAAGGCTGTGCAGATTAAGACAAAGGTACTCGACGACATCCCTGCAAAGGTGTTCCAATGGGCAAAAATGAAGCTTACTGTCACCCGTAGTGGCTCTATTGGTAAGACAGGTCTTCCAAATCTTAACATTGAGTTCCGTCAGATGGCAGTAATGGATGCAAGTGGCGAGAAGGTTTCTGGTCATCGATGGGCATACCTCGATGATGTTAAGACAGAGATCGATAAAGAGCTTTAGGTATTCGCATAGGTTATATAATTTCAAATCGTTAATTAGCGGCGAGGCAAGGAGAAATTCTAAGCCGCGCCGCCTTTATTTTAAGCATACAACTATATGAAAACATCAGAGAAAAAACATGTAGCGGAAACGCTCATGGAAAAGTCAACAAAGATAAAGGTCGGCAGGTTTAGTTTCGAGGTTAAACCTTTGACATTTATGCAGATTTATGAAATGGCTGCCGTTGCAAACGACATTAAAAAGCCAAGCTGGAAGCCCGGCGACAAAATAAATGTGTTGCAAGAAACTATCGCACACGGCAACGATGCTCGCCTTATGTGTGAAATATTTGTTATTTGTGCGTTTAGAAAGACATGGAAGCGTTGCCTTTGGAGGCGGTATATAACCAAGCGCCTTAATGTCAATGCTTTCAATGACCTTATCCAGTTTATAAGTCACTCTTTTAACGTAAATTTTTTCTTGACCTCTATCACTTTCCTCTCCCAAACAATAGCAATGACCGAGCCGACAACGACTCGCCTTGGGCAATCATCGGAGGAGTAATGAAGTATTTTCGTATGAGTTACGAGGAGGTCGTATTTAATCGCTCATACATTAATGTTATTCTTCTCAACCGCTCAATACCTTCATGGGATAACCCAGACAAAAAAGGAGATGAAGGTGGCGACAAAAAGAGAAAGGAAGAAATAAGCACTTGCAAATCAATAAATAAATCAATACACGCATCAGACTTCTTTATGGATATGATGTGATAACACAATATACATTATGGCAGAAGAGATACTTGGTATTAGTGGGCAGATGGATATTTCTGATATTCAGTCTTCGCTCGACAAGCTTTGCGATAGCTTAACCCGTGTTGGAGTCGACACTGACGCCTTATCGTCAAGAATGACAAAAGCCCTAAATGACATTGCCAAATCTGACGACGATTTGGCAACCAAAACGCAGCAAGCTATGCAGACTCTGAAATCTGCTATGGATGAAGCGTCTAAAGGTATACAGAATGTGCCCGACATGATAGACAACGCAAACAAGCGCGTAGAGACTATTGAAGGGACAATATCGAAGCTTAATGAAAAATTAGCTGAAACAGAAAAAGGAACGGGCGCTTTTGATGCGCTAACAAAGCAGCTTGATGCACAAAAACAATCTCTACAACTTGCAAAAGAAGATGTTGTTGAGCTATCAAATTCATACAATACTGTTAAAAACTCCATATCAGAAGTAAGTGGAGCCTACCAAGCATTAGGCGCATTGTCTACAGCAACCACAGGAGCGAATAGTGCTCAGTCGGTAGCAAATGCTGCTGTGGTCGCAAGCGCATCTACGGCAGCAGCGGCAGTGACAGCGGAAGCTGGAGCTAACACCGCATCTACGGCTGCGGCTATTGCAAATACGGCAGCGAAAGGAGAAAATGCACAAGCAACGCAACAGTTAACAGAGTCTTTGCGTGAATATATGTCCGTGGCGGCAGGACGAGCCGACATAGAGAGAATGCAAAGCGAAAGCGCTAAAGAACTTCGTTCTGACATAAAATTGTATGAGAATGCGATAAAAGAGATACAAGACACCCTTAATTCCACCGATTTTAGTAAAAATATTGAAGAAACAACAGCTAAAATCGAAAAACAAAAAGCGCGAATCGAGGAGTATAAACAAGCGCTTGCTAATCTTACTCCAGAAGAAAGTGCAAACGGAGGCGCAATTTATTATAATCGTCGCATCAGCGAAGCGCAGCAAAAAGTGTCGCAACTCCAAAAACAAGTAAACGACTGGGGACAAGAGCAGAATCGTTTAAATGAAAACTTGAAGGAATACAACGCACAACTTGAAGCTGCTAAACGCATACAAAACGGAGATAACTTAACTGGTTCATTTAAAGATGCTGCCGAGAATGCGAAGAAAACTGCAAAAGAAACTCAAAGCATTGGCAAAGAAGCAGAAAAATCTTCGTCAAAAGTCAAAGGTATTTTTGGGGGGCTTAAAAGCTCATTCAGCGGCTTGATGAAGGGCGATTTCTCGGGTTTGTTTAAATTCGTTGGAAAGATTGGAGTTTGGGGCGCTGGCATTGCAGCTGTAGGAAAAGGCTTATTTGAATCGTCTAAAGCGGCAGAAGCGTTTCGTGTAGCCTTACAGCCCTTAGACCATTACATGGATACCGACAAAATAAAAGATGTCCGTCAGAATATCTTAGCATTGACGGCGACAACAACGAAATCGTGCGCAGACATGGCGAACGCTGCTTTGCAGTTTGTAAAGGTATGGGATGGGCTTAAAGATGCGCCTGGTGCTCTTACTCAAATGATAAAGAGTGCGAATGAATATGGAGCATTAACTGGGAAAACCTCCGAAGAAGGTGCGAAAGCCATTTCTAAAATGGCTTCCGAATACCACATGACGGCACAGGAGGCTTCGGAAATGAGCAATATCATAGCGTCTGCGTCAAAACATTCGGTAAGTTCATTTGGGGAAATGTCCGACGCTATCGCTTCCGCTGGTTCAACAGCGTCACTGTATGGCATAGGCTTTAAAGAAATGGCTACACTGATTGGCTATTCAAGCGGACAGTTCGGCGACGCAAACAAAGCAGCATCCAAATTTTCAATGCTACTTATGAGCATGTCGAAACTGCAAGACAAGTACAACCCGTCAGTAGTTGGCATGGTTACAGCTCTGAAAAACCTTAAAGATGCTTATGAGAGAGGTGAGAATGTTGCGTCTAAATTCATGGCTCGCAACAGATCCGTGGCGATGTATTTTATTAAAAATGCGGATGCGATTGAACAATACGGGAAAAAACTGGAAGATGCTCATGCGAAAAACGAACTCCTTAGCGACTTAAGCTCTCGCGCCTCCGTTAATTTGGCGGCTTTAAAAAATGAATGGAACGGCTTTTTAACAGGCTTGAATGCCAATCTTACGCCCGTACTCACAAATATTCTGAAATTTTTTAGAATAATCACGGGTGGAGCACAGGAGACTGCTGATGTGCTACATTATCTAAAAGTCATGGATAATGAAAAAGGTCGGTCTAAGGCATCAATCGGTGTTGTTGGTACAGGTGGCTTTAATGTCAACCTCGCAGGAAACACAATCGCAGAAGGGGCGGATGTTGATTTGTACAAAAAACAAAGAGACGCGCTACAAAAAATCTATAACAAAGCCGTTGCAACGGCTCGCAACAAATATAAGCCAAACTCAAAAAAAGGCTACCAAGGTATTAGTGCCGAAGGTATGTTTAACGCAGGTATGAATGCTGTTAAAAAAGCTATAGAAGACAACTCGCAAAATTACTCCCAATTTAAAAAAAATCGCATCTATAACTATTTTTACAAAGAGAACAAAAAAAACACTCTCGCGTTAAATCAAAAACCCAACAATACAAATACTGATTTAGGCGGCGGTTTCGGCGACGACAAAGGCGAAGAAGCACGCAAATATCGCGAACAGCAAGCAGAGCTTCAAGCTAAAGAAGAAGCACGCAAGCGCAAGGAGAGATGGGATTTGTATGTTGCGGAAGAAGAAAATGGTATAGCAAAAGAAAAGGATGTTGCCGAAAAGGAGCGCCGTCAAAGAGCGCTTGATTTTGAAAAAAAGATGCATCAGCTTGACGAAGAAGCAGAGCAACTTAAGCAGAAAAACATCGACATGGCGAAGGCTAACTATGAGAAAGACCCAGCGAACAAGAAAAAAGAGGGTTTTTACGCATTAGGGCTCGACAAGAAAGTTGGTCTTACAAGCGAGCAGCAGAAGTATATACAGACTAAAAAGGACACGCTCCTTGTTGAAAACGCCGAAAGCGAACGAAAGTACCTAAGAGAACAGTTGCAGTATTACTACGACTATCTTAAAGAGTTTGGTTCTATTCAGGAACAGAAGTATGCTATTGCAAAGGAATACGACGAAAAGATAGCTAAAGCAACATCGCCAAATCAACGAAAACTTCTCGAAGAGCAGAAAAAATCAAGTCTTGCAAACGTTGAGCTGGAGGCGGTAAAGCAAAACATCGACTGGGGAAGCGTTTTCGGTGACTTCGGAACGATGTTTAAAGACCAGCTGGAGCCCACAATCAAATCGCTCAAGCAGCTCGCCAGCAAAACAGAAAATGTCGACGAAAAGAAAACGATATGGGAGCTTGTAAGTAAGCTGCAAAAAACTGGCACGCTGTGGGATAGCGATATTTTCGTAACTATATCAGACAACTTAAAGACATACCAAGAAGCTATGCGTAGCTACGCTGAAGCTCAAAATAAGGAGCAAAAGGTAGCAGAAGAACTCACGGAAGCCGAGGAACGTTTAAAAAACGCCCAAAAAAGCGGCAACGGAAAAGATATTCTTGACGCATCGGCAACTGTCGACAAGTTAAAGAATCAAATGTCAGAAGCAGCTGACGCCACGAAAGAAAACAAAGATGCTGTCGTTAAGGCAACGACCGACTTACAAACGTCTTCTCAGCGAGCTATTAATCAATTTCAGCAGCTTGAAAGCTGTTTGTCTGGTCTTACAAGTGGAACATTAAAAGGAATTGGCGATGCACTCATGGGGCTTGATAAACTGTTCGGCGGTAAAGCTACGGACAAGGCTGCAAGCAGCTTGGTTAAAATGACGACAGAGCTTTTTGGCAGCAACAGCAAAGTGTCTCAAACACTTACAAAGGTGCTTGGCGAAAGCGGCATGGCTGGCGAAATAGTATCTGCTGCTCTTGGTATTTTAGATATACTTAAAGATGGTGTGGGAAACTTAGTATCAAGTCTTATAGACACGATATTAGGAGCCGTAAATGGCTTGATAAAAACAGCCCTATCTCCAAAGACGGTTACTGGCATACTGAAAAGTGTTTTTGATGGAGTAACAAGCATTTTCGATACGCTCTCCTTTGGCACAATAAGCAACATCTTTGGTGACAACAGTGCTAAAATGGAGGGCAAGATTGATAAGCTGAACACAAGCAACGAAGCTTTAAAGATGTCAATTGATAATTTGAGTGATAAGATTGAAAAATCCAACTCCCTCTCCGAAATCTTAAATGCGCAAAACAAAAAGGAAAAGCAGACAAAGGAGCTTGAACAGAACACCTCTAAGCAGATGATTTACGAAACGTGGAAGCACGGCGCATGGCGTTCCAACCTTGCTGCATCCGTTGAGGACAACAAAGGGTGGAAAGACGCGATGAAGCAGGTTTCTGCTATTCTGGGCAAAAAAGTTAAGACGAGCGGCGACTTTCTTTCTTTGAGCGCAGAGGAGATGCAAAGAATTATCGACAGTGACAACGGAGCGGAACTCTGGGCGAAGATTCTTAACGAGTACAACAAAGAAGGTGGCAAAGGCGGTCGTTCAGACAAACTGAGCGACATGCTGAATCAATATGTCAACGACTTCGGCAATGTTGCACAAGATATGGCTGACGAGATAAAGGAAAAGCTTAACGGCATTTCTTTTGACAGCATGAAGGATAGCTTTATAAGCGCGTTGATGGATATGGATAAGAACGCAGAGGACTTTGCTTCCGACTTCTCGAAGATAATGCAACAGGCATTGCTTAATCTTAGCGTTGATGAGCTAATCAACGGCAGTGAAAACAACCCAAACGGCGACAGTTTAAAAAAGCTGTATGACGACATGGCAGAAGCTATGAAAAATGAAACGTACAAGTCAAGAGCCGAAGAATTTGCACAAAGACAGCAGAAACTTCTCGAGCAAGGCATGAAAATGCGCGACGAGCTGGCTCAGTTTACTGGCTATGGAGAGCAATCTTCCCAGTCGGCGACCGGCAAGGCTATCGAGGCTATAACAGCCGACCAAGCAAGCACACTGATTGGCATTGGCTACGCTGTGCAAAGCGCCGTAGAACAAGGTAATGCTACACGCGAAAACATACACTCTAATGTCGAAGTGATTTGTAGTTATCAAATGCAGATGTCTGACAACATATCCGAAATACGAGATATGCAATATCAGGGCTTGAATCAGTTGCAACAGATTGCAAAAAACACTGAGCCTATTACTGGTATAAACGAAAACATCGCAAACATGTACAAGTTAATGAAGGAGAGAATTTAATATGAAAAATCAAGCATTTATAAAGCTTTTGGGCGAAGACGACACAAAATATGTCGACCTTAATGAGTTTGGCGTTACCCTCATACGAGGGTGGCGCGAAGCTCTGCTTACGCCAGCACCTGTAAAAAGCTACGTAAGCAATGACAGTCGGCTTGAGCACGGTATCTCGATGGTTGCGACAGCGGACTGCACCAAGGTAAATCAAAGAGAGATAGATTTGCCTATGTTTTTAGAAGGTGAGACAGAGGATGATTATCTTGATAAGCTGGAAAAACTCTTTGATAAGATAGCCTACAGCGGAGAGATTTGTATGAAAGTCCCTATTTTGAAACGTGTTTTCAAATTTGTTTATACGCAGTGCACAAAATTTGGAGATTACGGACTAAAAAAAGGTAATTTCACATTGAAGCTCGTAGAGCCTAACCCGAAAGACCGACTAAAAATATGATTAATATATACAACCCCGATGGCAGCATTTCGATGCAAGCCTTTGTAACAAAAGAAGCAAAAAGAGAAGAAGAACTGTCTAAGTCTGACTACATTTCTCTTTCGTTCAATGCGACCGTCAAGGTTGTATTGCCAATGGGCGCGTATATAGAGCACACGTATTATATTGACAGAACGAGAAGCGTAACACAGAAGTTCATGCTCCTCGAACCCTACACGCCTACACAAGTAGATGAAATGTCGTGGAAGTACGCCGTAGAGTTCCACCACCCAAAGATGCAGCTCGGGAAAATACCATTTTACATCAAAACCAAAAACTCACAAAACGAGGATATAAATCAAACGATTTGGAGCTTTGTAGGTACGCCTCAAGGCATGATGGAAAACGTGTGTGCTTTCCTTAACAGCAATATCAAATTCGGCAAATGCGGATGGAAGGCTATCTTGTCAGGCGCGATGAATAATTCTATAAGCGTAAGCTTTAGCGACAACGATGTGTTGTCTGCTTTAACAGCAATATCAAACGCCGCTGGCGATAAGTGTGAATGGCATATTGACTACGACGACGAGATTGTTTACCTTGGCAAGGTGTCTATTGACAGTGCAGAAAAATTCAAATTAAGCGTCGGTGAAAACGTGGGCGTTCCTTCCGTTACAGAAAGCAGCGATGAATATTACAACGCCTTCGCGGTCTTTGGCGGTACGCGGAATATTACGCAGGTAAATGATAAAAACGAAAACGTTTCGTCGGGCGACATAAGATTGCAACTCGCTAAAGGTGATGGTTTGATGGTTATTGATGGCAGCCCAGTACAATTCAGCGTAGACGAGTTTTCTGTTATGGATTTGCGTACGGACAAAACATTGCCTAAATTTACAAAGGTGCTGAATTTTCCTGATATTTACCCATCTCTTGACACCTACGTTTACGATGTTCGAGGACGCAAGAAATACGTTCTTGACCCACAAACGAACAAACCGATAGTCTTACGAACTGACGAACAAGGCAACGTGCTTGAATACAAGACGTTCACGGTTTGGTTTATGCGCCTCGCTTACTGCACAAAAAGCAAAGAGGCGGGCAAGCAAGCAATTAACAGCACGGTTAAAGACGGCGTCACATATTATTGGTATGATTTTGTAATCACGGACGACTTGAAGATTAACGGAAAAACCTTGTCCTGCTCGTTTGAGCCCAATTTTGAAGAAGGCGCATTGTCAACACCTCTTGTTGGTAGAGGAACGAATGGTGATAACGTTGGCTTTGAGCTAACCTATCACACAAAATCAAGAACTTCGCATGAATCTGACGATTGCTCAACTGGCAATTTCAACATCAAAGAAGGCGACTATGAAATAATATATCAAGAGGACAATAATATTATAATCCCAACGAATGAAGAGCAGTTGATAATACCCAAAGGTAAGGCTCTGCCAACATTCGAGTGCAATAAGGTTATCCTGTACAACATTGCTATGGCTGACGCTTACAAAGTGTCGGCGCAGGAGAAACTTTTGGAAGCGGCGAAGAAAGATATAATACTCGCTTTGTCTGACACGAATAATTACACAGTCAAGTCTTATCCACATGTATTTAAAGACCAAAGACCAAGATTGCAAATTGGGCAGAAGGTTTCGTTTTTAAGCAAAGGGCAGCGACTTGACACTCGTGTTTTAAGACTTTCGACAAACTTGGATTTTGATTATATCCAAGAGATAACGGTTGGAAACAAGGTCATAAAAGGCGCTGTTTCGCAATTAAAAGAAGACGTACAATCAATAATCGCTAACGGCGGCGGCAGTGGCAGTGGTGGCGGTTATAGCGTCGCGCAGTTCGAATCGCTTGTATCAAAATACGGTATTAAACACTTTCTTTCAAAAGAATTTGCAGATGTCGCGCAAGAGATAATACGTTTTGCAAAAGGCGCAACATTTGGCAGTGAAGATACAAAGCACGCAATTACAGAAGAAGGTGTAGCTACATTGAAATCATTGCTTTTAGGAAGTGACGGTTTAGGCATCTCCTCTGACGGCATCGCCACCCTCAAAGAGGTTGTGTCGGCGGCGTTCCGTTCGGGTGCGCTCGGTTCTGGCTTCAAGCTCGGCAATTATTCCGACAGCGAGGATAGCTACTTAGAGGTAGACCATCTGCTTGTGCGCAAGGCTGCGGAGTTCGTAAAACTCGTAATTAGAGAGCTGCAAAGTGTCGGCGGTGAGATTGTTCTGTCGCCTGCGTCGATGAAGATTAGCAAGGTGGACTTCTTGAAAAAAGGCACGCTGCTGCCCGAATATGGCACAACCCCTCTGCGATTCGACGTCTATCGTTGTTCGTTCTTAACTAAGCGAGGTGACGAGGAGATAACGAACCCGTTTGCTGTCAACGACCTTGTGCGCTGTCAGACGTTCAACATCAAGGAGGGCACGACGGCGAACGCGAAAAACAAATACTACTGGCGCAGGGTGACGGCGGTCGGCACGGACTACATCGACATTCTCGCCTTGTCGGGAGGTAACTACGGCGACTCGCAGCCAGAGGTGGGTGACGAGCTTGTTCAGATGGGTAATACAACAGACGCGGCACGCCAGTCTGTGCTATACCTCTCAGCTTACGGCTCTGATTCTCCGTCAATCAAGCTGTACAAGGGCGTGAACGACTATACGCTCGACGGCAAGGAGATATTCGTGGTGTCACGCGACGAGATATTTGCGCTTGCGTCAATGTTCAAACTCAAAGTGAAGGATGGCGACACAACAAAGGAAACGACGCTTGCGGAGCTTGTGCTGAGCGTTGACGGACTGAGTTCTACGGTGTCTGCGAACAAGCAGGAGCTGGAGAACAGAATGTCGAAGATCGAGCAGAACGCTGAGAAAATCTCGCTCCAGGTCGAAACGACAACGAACTTAAAGAACTGCATCGTCGGTTCGGCATTCCGCAAATGGGACAGCTACACGACAAACAACAGCAACTATCCCGTGACATTTCATACCGGCGGCGTTGGCGGTTCGCGTTTCCTGCGCATCAGTTCGGTCGGCGCGTCAGCCAACACCTGGGCAGGTATCAGTCTTGATTGCGCAGGAATGAAAGCAAACACCAGATACACGTGCAGCGTATGGTTCAGAACGCGCACCAAACCCGACTCTGAGGTGTATATGCGTGTCAGTGGCAAGTCTTCGGCAAGCGGCACTTTCTCCATATACTCGACGCAGTGGTTCACTCCAACCGGCAGTACTGACGAGTGGACACTGTACAAGTGGTCATTCACGACTCCTGCTTCCGTGTATGCCGTCAAAGTTGATCTTGTTGTACTCAAGAATGGTACTATACACCTTTGTCGTCCGATGATAATGGAGGGCACGGAATACGGAGGCTGGAGCCTTTCGCCCTACGACAAGACGGAGGCAGGCAAACTGGAGTTGGGATTAAAGAGAGCAGGTATTGACCTTGAGGACGACACCATCACGGCGACGGCTAACAAGTTCATGGTCAAGAACAACAGCGGCGAAGTGACGGCGAGCGTGAACGAGGACGGTTTGCTGGAGGTGGGCGCAGGCGTATTCTCGGGGCTTATCCGCAAAAAGATGACGGAGATTACCCCTGAAAACCTAAAGGAGTACGTTACAGACGTGCCGGCACTGGCTCTCGGAAATATCCAGATTGACTTCGAGAAGACCGGCTGCTTTGTGAAGTTTACGGGTAACATAAAGGCGATGACTAAGGCTGATGTTGTTATTGTTCCACCTTTCTACATGCCCAACCATACAAACTGGGGCAAACTGAGCACAAAGACGGTTTACGAGGCTATGGCGTATGTCGGACAGACCATTGTTGTTGTCAATGATAGCGATACAGAAATGACTACAATCGGATATACGAGTATGGATTTCGACCATGCCAGCAAATATTTTGAAAGAGGCCAAGGCGCGATGATAACCTGCGTTGTCAATAAAGGCCAGAATAGTTGCACTGTGGTATGGAACGGCAGACAGTTACCGTTTTTTAACCCTGCACTTGAAAGCGAGTCCGACCCGACAAGTACTGCTGACGAGCCTATAACCACAACAGAAGAAGAACAACCAAAAGAATAGAATATGAAGAAAATAGTTAGAGGTAACGACTTCACTCTGCGCATACCAGTGAAGAAGATAGTCAACGGCGAGCAGGTGGCTTTTCCGCTGCCTGCCTGCACGGACATCGTTGTGAACATCGTGAACCAGTATCGGCGTGTGGCTCTGAGCTACGCTATCGACACAGCGGAGGACAACATCATCAATGCGCGTGTCGAGGGCGACGCTGTATCAGTGGGCACATACGCCCTGGAAGTGCGCGGTAAGATTTTTGGCAATGACTGGCGCAGCAAGGAGTACGAGCAGTTCTGCATCGTAGACAACAACGCTTCGGGCGATACGGCGTTCAACGGCGAGCTTATCGAGGGCGAGGATTCCGTGGAGATGAACACGGCGCTTGTTATCCTGCCTCCTACGGCTGAACTGACGCAGCTCATCAACGACGCGAACACGGCTATTGAAACGGCTAAGCAGACGGACGCTACGCTCAAGGCTAACGAGAGTGAGCGCATGGAGGCGGAACAGCAGCGTGCGTCGGCAGAAGTCGCTCGCGTGTCAGCAGAAAACAAGCGCAGCGAGAGTGAGGGTGTTCGCCATGCAGCAGAGTCTGAACGCATGAGCAACGAGGACGCTCGAAAGACAGCCGAGGCGCAGCGTGCTAATGACGAGAGCGAGCGTATCGAAGCTGAAAAGACACGCGCGACGAACGAAACCGCCCGTGTAGCAGCTGAAAAGCAGAGAGCAACTACTTTTGCCGAGCTTACGGCGAACGTTGATGCCGCTGTCAGCAAGGCGAACAGCGCAGCAAGTGCGGCGAGCACCG
>ERZ1034998.80-NODE-80-length-63247-cov-9.818980_pt1 | contig 63247 bp, 46 predicted proteins | sample MGYA00520621_ERZ1034998 | MGnify/ENA primary metagenome ERZ1034998 (study PRJEB33766, sample SAMN09781748) | gut metagenome | biome: gut microbiome | host: Homo sapiens | place: Madagascar | study: EMG produced TPA metagenomics assembly of the PRJNA485056 data set... | reverse complement strand
TCATAGTACCTGCTTGCGAATTAGTTAAATTTGCACAACTGTTTATCGTCAAAATAGCATTTTGCAATTGCCTAAGCAGGATTCAGGTGTCAAAACATGCTATACACAATTAAGCTCATAGAGCATGTTTTGACACCTGAATCATAAGTAGTGATGATATATTAAGAAGGGAGATTTGACCATGGCAAAATTAAATTACAGCCGTCAGCGTGAGGCTATACTGGATTATCTCTGCCACACGACCTCCCACCCGACCGCCGAGGAAGTATATACACATATTAAGGGCATATATCCTAACATAAGCCTTGGAACCGTGTACCGCAATCTTGCACTTCTGGTTGAGCATGGTCAGGCACTGAAGATTCAAGGTGATGAGTGCGACCACTTCGACGGTCAGACCAAGCCGCATTATCATTTCTTATGTGATGCCTGCCATCGTATGTACGATGTTGAAATGCCACCGTTTTCCGAGCTTGAACATGATGCAGCCTGCCGCTTTCCCGGCAAAATACGCGGACATAACGTGTTATTTTACGGTGTATGCGACAACTGCATGAATAATCAGCAGCCCGAATAACCGCCGCTGTAATCCCTATCCGTCTTTTGCAGAATAAAGTAATACTCAAATGTGAAATCGGATAGGGATTTTTTTTAATATATTGACAAAATAATTATCTTGTGCTATCTTAATATTAGTAATCATTACTGTTTTTTATCAATGATTACCGGAAACGGAACATAATAATTACGTCCTATCGGTGCAGAATATATTCTGAAACCGCATGTAATTATTAAATATATTTTATCTAAAAAAAGGAGAATGTGATTATGGCAAAGTTTGTATGTACTGTATGTGGATATGTTTATGAAGGAGAGACTGCACCGGCCGAGTGTCCGGTATGCCATGTAGGCGCAGACAAGTTCAAGAAAGTTGAAGGTGAGCTCACTCTTGCCGCTGAGCATGAGTACGGCATCTACGCTAAGACTGTTAAGAACAACCCTGACATCAGCGATGAGGATAAGAAGTACATCTTCGAGCAGCTCAAGGCTAACTTCGAGGGTGAGTGCTCTGAAGTCGGAATGTATCTCTGCATGGCTCGTATCGCACACCGCGAGGGCTATCCTGAGATCGGTCTCTACTGGGAGAAGGCAGCTTACGAGGAGGCAGAGCACGCAGCTAAGTTCGCCGAGATGTTAGGTGAGGACTTAGAGCCGAACATGAAGGCTTCCACCAAGGCTAACCTTGCATGGAGAGTTGACTGTGAGTTCGGTGCTACAAGCGGCAAGTTCGACCTTGCAAAGTGTGCTAAGAAGAACAATCTCGACGCAATCCATGACACCGTTCACGAGATGGCGAAGGATGAGGCTAGACACGGACGCGCTCTCAAGGGCATGCTTGACAGATACTTCGGAAAGTAAGTCAATTACACGAAATTTTGTAAATCCATAATAAAAGAAGCGGGCAGGCACATAAAGTGTCAGCCCGCTTCTTATTCTATTCTGTTGTTCCCTGCATCGCCTCGTAATCTACCTCACCGGTGCGCACCTTCACGACATTTCTCACATCATAGACAAATATTTTTCCATCACCGATATGTCCCGTGTAAAGTACTTTTCGCGTCGTGTTGACAACAAGCTCCACCGGAACCTTTGCGAGAACAATCTCAACCTTCAGCTTTGGCAGAAGGTTAATCTCCATCTGAGAACCTCGGTAATATTCCGACTGTCCAAGCTGCATTCCGCATCCCGCAACCTTGCTCACCGTCATACCTGTGACTCCGATTTCATTCAGAGCTCTCTTAAAGCTCTCGAAGCGCTCAAGCTTCATTATAACCTCAACCTTCGACAGCACGCCCGCTGCCCTCTCAACCGGAACTGCCAGATGCAGAGGTGCAAGTTCAGTGTTCTCCGCATTTTCACTATTTTCGCCCTTAACTGCATCATTGTTAATAATATCACTGTAATCGCTTAACACGAAGTCTCCATAAGCACTTGAAAGCCCATGTTCCTCATGGTCAAGTCCCTCTATCTCAACCTTTTTGTCAACGCGAAGCCCCATTGTCACTTTTATGACAAAAAATGCAAAGCCCATGACAATCAGCGCAAAGGCAGCCACCGCAGCCGCTCCCGCAAGCTGGACAAGAAGCTGCTTCCAGGCTTCCATACTCTCAAAGGCGGTCTCCCTGCTTCAGAGCGATGCCGAAATTCAGGCGCGCTCAACGGCAATATTAAGCCGCCTCATCGACCACGACATCGCCAAAAACACCGACTACATCGAGACACTGCGCACATATATCAACTGCAACTACAACATAAGCGAGACCGCACGCCTGTGCTCCCTTCACCGCCAATCTCTGTTATACCGCCTCGAAAAAATTGAAGAGCTGTGCGGGATGTCCCTCAAAAATCACGAGGATTTGTTTTTGCTTGAGCTGTGTCTGATGAGTTATTACAAAGAGATATAACGGGCTTCTCAAGCAGCTCCGCGGGGGAGCATTTAAGTGCGTTGGCAAGCTGCACAAGTGTCTCCGCCTGCGTCCTGTTGATGCTCCGCTCTCCCTGCTCAAAGAGCTGAATCTGCCTTATCGGAACCCCCGATGCTTCGGCGAGCATCCGCTGTGAGAGCCCTGCGTAGGCTCTGAGCCTTCTAAGCTGTGACGACTGTGCCGCGCTCATCTTTTCATCCATTACAATCACGAACCTTTCTATGTCAGCTTCGTGCATCGGATAGTACATGGAACATACCATATCAACGGACACGACGCGCTCAATGCTCTTAAATGTCTCGCATCGCTTCCACTGATAGTAGCCAAGCGCCCAGCCTGTCCAGTATTCAGGCGACTTGTCAAGATACATGACATCCTCCGTATCCGGCACCGAAATCCCGCTGCACCCGATGACCTCCTTCGCGACCTCACAGCCGTTCTTTCCGGCAGCATACGCCGGATTGCCAATCTCAAACTGCGCCGCTACCCCGCTGATTATAAAGAGCCTGTAGAATCTGCCAAGCTCGTAATTCAGCGTATTTACCGCGTAGTCAAGCATATCCCCGAGCACTCTCTGTGCGAGTGGAAGATATTCCTCATCGTAAGCACACATCGCCATTTTTCATGCCCCCTCTCATTATGTCAATCATATATATATCGTCGACCTCGGCAGAAAGCTCCGACAATCTGCGGTACTCTTTCCTCGCCTCCCTGTCCCTCCGCGTCTTTTTAAGAAAGTACTCCGCCGCATCCGCCTCTTCATACGACAAAAACGACAGCCTGTCAAACGCCCGTCTGCTCTTTAACACAATCTGCTCGCCTAATTTTCCAAGGTGCATCGCCTGTCCGAGCTGTGCGAGCGAAATCGTCCCCATTATGAAATCCTGCGCGAACGAAAAATAGGAATCGTCCGCCCTGTACCCCACAATCACATCGTAACCCGATATGTCCGGCAAAAAATTCTTCTGCAAATACTCCTTCGCCTGCTCCGCAATGCTCTTCTGCTGCCAATAGCTTCTGTACCTTGTCAAAAGCGCCAGCCAGTTGAGTATTCCGTACTCATCACCGTTGAGGTTCAAAACCGCTAGCCCTGCCATGTCAAGCTCATACATGTTCGCGTACCCGTCACAATTCTTGGCACACGCCCACTCCTTAGCAAGCTGCAGGCTCTCGGTGCAATAAAAGCCTCGCCCGAAATCGTTGGAATAGCCGCCCCTGCCGTACTCAGGCTTCTCTATAATATGGTCGGAACCATGATATATTGTCACGCGCCACACCTCCCTCAATTATTTTTTACAGTTCTATAACCAAATCCTATCCCTTATATGCGAATAGCTATATCGCTGTAGCGATATAGCTATTCTATCATTGTTTGGCAGATTATTCAACTAAATATTCGCGCACCATAATCCACTTTTCCGTCCCTGATGGCGTTGTGAAGTCCGGCAAACACTTCATCGTATCGTCCGCAGCCATCAAGCCTTGCATACGATACCCAGAGATTGAGCGGAATCTGCTTATCCTCGTACTCAAAGCTCTTTCCGTTCTCTGCCTTTACCTTCTCAACAACCTCTGCCGCATACTTTTCATCGGTGCTGTCGGTCAGGATGCAGAACTCATCCCCGCCTATTCTGAATACGACATCATTTTCACCGCAGGCGGCGGTCATTCGGCGCATCTGCTCTAAGATTGCGAGGTCGCCCGCCTTTCTTGAAATATCGTTGATAGTCATCATGTTGCGTATATCCGTCATGACAAAATAACACTCTTTTCTCTCCTGAAAAAGATCGTACAGCTCGTTGATGTCCACATGTCTTCTCTGCATAATATATTTTTCTCCTTCCTTTGGCGGCACACTAAGCCGCGGAAATAACTCGGTAAATTTCAGATTGCGAAATTCCGATGGTTTGCAGTTCCATACTGATTCAAACGCGCGCGTAAAGGATTCGTGTGTGCTGTAGCCATACTCGAGTGCAATATCTATAATCGGAAGCTGCGGACATTGGGACAGCTTTCTTGCCGCAAACATCATCCGCCTTCTTATTATATATTCATGCACCGAAACGCCATGTACACAACGAAAAAGTTTTTCGATTGTGGATTTAGAGCTAAAACATGCTGCGGCTACATCCGCCGTACTGATCTCATCGCTCAAATGATTCTCAATATACTCAAGCGCAGCCACAAGAAGCTTCATATTCTGCATTGTTCTCTCCATTCCTTACGAAAATCATCATATGATACTGTAACTATACCAGACGCTTCATGATGGCGCTTGACATTTTGAGTAAAATATATTTGCAGGCTCAAGCTCTGTTTTTATCTGTTCTCACCGTAATTTATCATAAGCTTTGCAAACAAATCCTCGAGGTCAAGTCTGACATCAAGCTTATGATACACACGGATTTTTCTGTTAGTCTCACACGGAGTGTAGGACATGTCGGGATTGATATGCGGAGCCGGAATCTCCGTGTAACCGTCGTTTCTCTCAACCTCCTCCAAAAGAGCGCACACGCAGCCCTCATCGCCCAGCGTCCATATATCACCGTGAGGCCATGAGTCGAAAAGGAGCATATTTTTGTTGAACTCGGCGAGCTGCCCATTCCGCTTACCGACGCGGAGGCGAAGGTGACGTTCTATGTGATATGCGCTATCGGCAAAAAATTGTAAAATTTGTCATATTGACACAATTACCTGAATATGATACTATTGCAACAGTTGACATATTAATGTTGACGATATTTTATAAGAGAACATAGAACAATAAATGTTCTTAACATTATTAAAAAGCTGGTAATGTTTATGGTGTGTACCATAAAATGTTTACCAGCTTTTTTCTTTACATTTTTAATTAAATATTAATCACCATTTTCAAGCAAATCTATACACATAACGCATCTTTTAAAATTCGTTGAGCTCATAGCTGCTTTTGTATCTGACATAAAAATAGGAATACATAATTTTCTTATCTCATCTGTTTTTAACACACCGATGTTCTTCAAAATCACGCCACATTTTCTGTTCGTATCGGGAACATTATCAATTTCTCTCTTTATATCATCAACAGATTCTAATATTGGAATATTAGACAATGTTTTTTTAATTTTTGTAGGTATTATCAATTCCATCGAATTATGCTTGTTAATATAGAGTTGCAATTTTGAATCCTCTGCTATTGGCGAGGTAGCTCTCTTTACATATTTGAAAACAGGCAGCAAACGTGATATGACAATGGAATGGTACCTTTCAAAACACATAGAATCCGCATCGAATTTTTTATTGTCTAGCAATATGTCTTCAAATATTTCCTTATCGTCAAAAAGACCATAGCCATATTTATTCAATATATTCTCTTTGTAACCTATCGCCACTGCTATAGGCTTCTTAGACAAATCTATATTACTAAGGTCATCAATACCGATAATTACCGACTCTGGTTCCTCCGTTGACACGCTCTGTTCAACAATAGTTTTTATAATACGTCTCGTCTCTCTTATTCTAATTGGTGAAATTCCGGGCATAATTTGATTTAATATGTTATAAACTTCAATAAAATTATCGGTTTCTATTTCTGTAATGGGAATATCAAAACCTTCCTTGGTAGTAATCGTTCGTTTACACTGTATCAGCTTGCTCTGATTAGCCTTATAACTTATAAATACAAGATGGTCAGATATGTTTTTTAACTCTTTTTCTGTTAAACAACTCAAAAAATCTACAATAATATTTCTTATATTTTCATCCGTGAATGAATACCCCATAAAAACTATCGGTGATTCTGCAAAAAGAGTAAGCATCTTGGCAATAATTAATTTTCTTGAATTTGTAAAGTTCTCATAATCACGTTCTGTTATGATTATAGACTCTGCATCCGTGACGCATCCATGAATTTTATAAATTTCTGCAGAATTATAGCTGTCCGCTGAAAACAAATCATTCTGATGAATAAATACACTATAATCATCCGCAAATATTGACTTTTCTAAAAGACAGTCATAGTTAGTTGTTATTACCGCAGAGACCTTATTTTTAAGATTTTTGAACGCCTCCAATTCTAAAGTCAACTCCGGATTATGGTTCAAATGAAGCTTTTTAAAAAAGTATGACAAATACATTTTAAACGGAGATACTCCCGTTTTTACCCAATTAGGATTTTTTGATTTACCAAACTGTAATTTTCTGTCATAAAACGCACTATTAAAACGTGACTCTATTTCACTTGCGAGTCTGATATTAACTTCAAACTCCGACTTACTGCTTCTCTTTAACTCATCTATAATCTTTTGGTATTGAAATGAATCCGGTTCCACTTTTTTAAAACAATTTTCAAGAAGCTCTCCCCATGTCGGAAAATTATATAAATATCTTTTAGATATTCCGGAACCAATAAATAATACCGGCATTCTTCTGCTCTCCACTATTTTTTCCAGTGCGTTTTTCTCCATAAACTCTCCCCTTATATTTAATTTATTATATCGTCACATAGTATGTTTTAAGAATAATCTCTCTATTAGCTTCTGTCAAGATGATGTCTGACACAAGTACAAAAAAGGCAGTCTAAAAGCACACGCCCATCGAGCATACACTAATTGACAGCCTTGAAGGCTTTAATTTATTTCGCCGTGATTCCTTCCAGCACCGTCCCCACATCCCCGTTAAAGCACACCGCCTGCTTCCTTATCTCCTCGGGTGCGTAAGCCTCGCCGTAATTGATGCAGGCGTATGTCGCGTTCGGATTCTGCGCGGTCATCCGCCAGAAAGGATATTTTATTATGACGGGCGTGTTCATCCCGACACCGAGCTCAAGAAAGAACACCCTCGTGCCCTCATGGCGTCTTATGAAATCATCGTAGCACTGTGAGGCGCGATACCAGCCGTCGTCCTGAACGAAGGTGTCATCGCTGCGAAGATTCATGGTCATGGGCGCACCGCACACAGGGCAGTTAGGAACAAGATCTGACGGAACCGACATTTTAGGGCTTACGCCCTCGGGTAAAGTGAGCTCACCGTTTTCCGCAATCTCATAGCCCTGCGCCTCAAGCATGCGCACAATCACATCGCGGTTGTCGTAGGTCTTGTCATGGCAAGGCTTACTGCACTGCCAAAGTCCAAAGTCGCCCTGCGTGTAGAACAGACGCTTCTTGTCAAAGCCTGCCTTCTGAAAACAGTGGTCAACATTGGTCGTCAGCACGAAATAGTCCTTGTCCTTCACAAGCTCAAAAAGCTTGTCGTAGACGGGCTTCGGTGCATCCATGTACCTGTTGACATAGATGTACCTGCTCCAGTACGCCCAGTGCTCCTCCAACGTGTCGTAGGGATAAAATCCGCCCGAGTACATATCCCTGAAACGATATTTCTTTTCAAAATCCGAAAAATACCTTCTGAATCTCTCACCGCCGTACACGAAGCCCGCTGATGTAGAGAGCCCGGCTCCCGCGCCGATAACAACGGCATCCGCGCCGTTTAACGCCTCTATAAATCTCTCACTCTTTGAGGAGTCCCTCGTAGATTTCTCTGTCGATGTCCTTAAAAACATTGAATACCACCTTCTTTACACTGCTTTCCTTCTGCATGAATTTTTTTACCGTGTCGACGGCGATTTCTGCCGCCCTGTCATTCGGAAAATGAAACTCGCCCGTCGAGATACAACAGAACGCTATGCTTGTAAGCCCGTTCTGCGCGGCAAGCTCAAGACATGAGCTGTAGCACGAGGCGAGAAGCTCACAGTCCCTTTTGCTCAGTCTGCCCGATATAATCGGTCCGACCGTGTGAATGACATATCTGCACGGAAGATTATAGGCGGAAGTTATTTTCGCCTTACCCGTCGGTTCCTCGCAGCCCTGACGCGCCATGATGTCGGCGCATTTAAGGCGGAGCTGTATGCCCGCGTATGAGTGAATACAGTTGTCGATGCACCTGTGATTCGGCGCATAACAGCCCGTCATTCCGCTGTTCGCGGCATTCACGATCGCGTCGACGCGAAGCCTCGTGATGTCGCCCTGCCACAGATATATGCCCTCCTGCGCCTTGGTAAGCTCATCAAGCTCCACAATCCCGTTTTCATTTATCAGCTCTTTTAAATACTCGTCCTGTATTTTCAGGAACTCGTCGCTTATCCTTTGCGGCATGCGCACGTTCATGAGCGCGCGAAGCAGAATCCTCTGCCCCTGCTCGTCGCTTGGAATCTCCACATCATTGTACGCGCTGTTCTCCTTTAACAGCTCCCGTATCAGCCATAGCCTGCGTTCACTCTGCGTCATTTTAAACCTCTTTTCCGAGCGCCTTCGCGCTCCATTGTAGCAATCGTCATTACATCTATGAGCATAAAATATCACGACCTTGTTGTAATGTCAATAGTTACATCTAACTTTTCACGGAGCACTTTGTGTAATAGCAACTTTTCTATTACAAAAAAACAAAGCTCCATTAAGGAGCTTTTAAAAATAAGCATATGTTGTTTTGACACAAAAGTGAAAATTATTTTTTAAGATATTTTTGAATGTCCGTCTTCACATCCTCGAGTGTAATTGAGGCGAGCTCCCTCTCCATCGCGCTCTGAACCCGCTGAAGCTTGTCATCAAGAATGTTGTGGATATTGCCGCCGACCGGACACTCAGGGTTCGGGTTCTCGTGAAAATGAAACAAGTCACCATTGTCGACGCACTCGACCGCCCTGTAAATATCAAGAAAGGTAATCTCACCAAGCGGCTTTGCCAACGTCGTTCCGCCCGTTCCGCGCGCGACATTTATAAGCCCCGCACCCTTTAGCTGCCCGAGTATCTTCCTTATAATAACCGGGTTGACATTTGCGCTCGCCGCGAGGAAATCGCTCGTCACCTTATTCTCGTCACCGAACGCCTCGATACAGGCAAATATATGTACCGCCAACGTAAATCTGCTCGAAATCTGCATACTGCCACCGTCCTAAATCTCTATCTGTACATATTCTTCTCGAGCCTGCCCGCCACCATCGTGTAGGTTATCAGCATGATGAACCATATAGCGCACACGACAAAAACAGGGAGCAGTCCGGTGTCGAACATGAACATGGATATGAAGGTTATGAGCCATATTGTCGTACATGCCTTTGTTCCTGCCCTGTACGCCCTGAAGCCCGCCTCATAGATAATCTTTTTCTGTGCCTCGTCGCAGCTATCCTCCCATGTGTGCTGGAAGTTAATCTCGAGGACATCTCCCCTCTTCTCGGGATTTATCTTTTTCTCAAGTTCAACGGTGAGCCTGCTCACAACCACAATCCAGATATAATTTGCCAGAAAAAGTATGATGCCAAGTACCTTGTATCCGTCGTCACATACCGTATCCTCGCAGATATTTCCCCACACATACATTGAAAAGAGCAGGCTGTTGATGATGGTCATGGCGTTGGCTATCACGATGGGAGCTCCGAGTCCCTCCTCAATCCGCGCTATCTCATCCTCATTCTCGCCATCCCACGCCGACGCCCTGCGGCTGTACACCAAATAAACCCCTATCGCCATCCCCGCCGAGACAACGCTTATGCCGATGTAGAACCATGGCAGTACCTTCATCACATAACCGCTCACATAATCTGCCATTCCAGCAAAATCAACACCGTTTTTCTTAAAGTAAGCTATAGCTGCTCCGATACAGAAGCCAAAAATCATGCTTGCAATCATTATCGCGATAAAAATCACAAGATTCTTAGTCCCCGAACTCTTTTTTTTCTTATCTTTATTATCCATTTTATCCCTCTCATTGCACTATAGTCCATTAAACAGTTCCCAAATCACTGCTTTTTCTTTTCAAAAGAATGTACCCAATCTGACTTGAGCAAAAATGTCAAGAACACTATGGAGCTCAACGTCCATGTGAGCGGATAAGCCCACGATATAACCGAGAAGTTCGGTATGAAATGAAGTGTCGTCGTGACATATATTATTCTCACACCACACCAGAATGCCAGCATCGTTATCATCGGCACTATTGATTTGCCGCATCCCCTGAGCACGCCTGCCGCACAATGCGAAAAAGCAAGCAGGAAAAAGAACAGACATATTATCCTCGCATGCCTCTCTCCTATCGCAACCGCTTCATCCACATTGACAAAGAAACGCAGCAGCTGTGGGGCAAACAGATAGACAATCACGCCTATAATTTCAGCGAGAACAACTCCCGATGCAATACCGAATGCAGCTCCCTTCTTTGCCCTGTCATACTTCTTTGCTCCGAGGTTCTGTCCGATAAATGTCGGAAGCGAAATCGACATGCTCGTTATCGGCAGGAACGCAAAGCCTTCTATTTTGCTGTATGCCCCCACACCCGACATCGCATACGAGCCAAATGAATTGATGTTGGTCTGGACAACCATGTTTCCGATACTGATAACCGAGTTCTGGACTCCGTTCGGAAGCCCCTGAACTATAACCTCACCCATATATTCCGGATAATATCTCAGCGCGCGAAGCTTAAGTCTGCCAACTCCATCCGTTCCGCACATTTTCACAATGCACATAACCGCACTTATTCCCTGTGCTATGACGGTCGCAACTCCCGCACCTGCAACGCCGTACCCTAACACTGCCACAAACAGCAGGTCGAGCAGCACGTTCACAATCGAGGACAGCACAAGATAATACAGCGGATGTATACTGTCTCCGAGAGCCCTCATTATAGCCATTCCAATGTTGTACATTATTATGGTGGATACACCGCCAAAATATATCCTCAGATATGTAAGCGACTCAGGCATTACCTCCGCCGGAGTTTTCATTATGGCGAGAAGCCACGGTGCAAGAAGCATCCCCACGGCTGTTGCCAGCACCGACGCAATGATTCCGAACAGGAAATTCGTATGAACCGATTTTTCAACCGCATCATAGTTTTTCGCCCCAAAGTACTTCGATATTACAACTCCTCCTCCGGTGGCAACACCGTTGAAAAAACCGATGACAAGAAATGTCATGCTCCCTGTCGAGCTCACGGCAGCAAACGCATTATTGTCGGCAAAATTTCCCACGACCCACGCATCCGCGACATTGTAGAGCTGCTGTAATAACTGCCCTAAAAACAGCGGTATGGCAAATGCCAGAAGCCCCCTTCCTATAGGTCCTTCCGTCAGATCTCTGCCACTGTTGTTTCTGTTTTTGCTCATTTCATTCCTCTTTTTTCCATTTATCATCACAAGGAGGCATTTCCTCCCCCTTTGTCATGTATATTCTGTCAAACCTGTTATCTGATGAAGACGTATATATTCCAATCTCATGCTCCCCCTCAGGAATCTCCTGCCTCCACAGCCTGATCCAGCGGTATACACGCTCGCCACAGTAATTTCCTATCCGCTCACCTCCGGCAAGCTGTTCCCTTGGAAGCATAACCCCGTCTATATCCGCAAGAAGCTCAGCTCCGTCGTAGCTTTCATTCTTCATCAAAAGCCATAAGGTATAGATTCCGCCATCACATGCAACCCTGTAATGAAGCGACGGCTTATCAGCCTCGTATGTCTCTCCCGGCCTTCTTATATACATGGCAATTCCTGTCCTGTTATATGATTCACTCAGACAGTAATCCCATACGCCATCTGCATACGCATTTCTATTATCTGCAAGAACAGCCCCCATGTCAATCCTAATTGTTCCGTTCCTTTCGTAGAAAGGCGTATCTGCCATGGAAATAAGCTTCTGTGCGGTGATTGTATATGACGGATATTCCATCGAATAATTCCACTCAATCACGCTGTTGGTATCAGGAAGCGTATTTGAACCCGGAGTTACACCTGCGACAAGCATTGCGCGCGGTTTCAACTTCACTCCGGCATAAAGTGCATCCCGGACTTTGTCGGACGCAACGTTGATACCCTGCCCTTCACACGGCAGCTTCTCATCTGATTCTGCCTTCATCCCGCATGCGCTTCCACCGAACATGCTCTCCTTTATATCTTCCGTATAAATCACAATACGGCTGAATGCAAAATACCTGTCCACAGCATAGACGTGAAGAATGTGCTCCCCCTCCGTGAGCCGAGGAAGTTCAACGGTAAGCTTATCAACATTGTTGAGAATATTGAGCTTCCATGTTCCTCTCCACTCATCATTTGACCGGCTCTCAACAAGAATTCTCTCTCCCCCGTCAATTGAAAGCTCCGCTCTTATTCTGCCCGTTGAGTTAAGTGAAGGAAATCTGTGCAGCTCAAGCGCCGCCTTATCAACTGCTTTCTTAATAAAGAACTTAAAGCCGGCTCCGGTTTTATATACATTCTTTCCGATTGCCGAAGCGTCCGCTTCAAGAAGAGAGCCATGGTCACGTCCAAGGCGTCTGACCTTATGCCAGCCCGTACCATCAAGCATATCGCCTGCACGGTCTGCCTCCATGACAACCGAACCGCCATCGTCTACAGCGCATATCCGGCTCATTTTAATAAGCTTCTCATTGACGCTGACCGGAATGTCAAAACTCTGTCCCGTCTCCTCACAATGCATGACTATGCTGCCGTTCAGTATACCAGGCATCCCCTTTTCGCCGCTGTCATATATCTTTTGCGAAGGCTTAACCAAAATCCTCTTCTCCGCTCCGACCCTGATGTTCACCCTGTTAACCGCAATGTTATCCTGCAGTATATCAATCCACTCAGGTGCCTCAAGGTCAACTGTAAGCTCACCCTCACCTGCATTCGATAATTCCAGCCATTTAACCGCAGCCTTAACAAAATAAAGCCCTTCATCATCATTCCACAATGTGACAACAAGCCTTCTCTCTATCTTATCAAGTGGTACAAGCGGAACGACACACGCCGGAAACATGGCCGTCCTTGGAGGCGGAAAATCCTCAGGTGTGAGTATCCCGGACCACTTGCCGTCAGCCATCACATTGTTATAGTAGAAGAGAAGCTGCCTTCTCCTATCGTCGTACTCTCTGCAAAGAGCCGCATACTTATATGCTGCCTGTGCCTTTTGCCGTTTCGTACACAGTGCGCTCCTGTCAGCATAGTAATACATACAATTAGTATAGTATGCCGCATGAATTTTCATAAGGCACATCTCATAGAAAGCATCCTTTTCATCATCCGGCAGTGAAGCATATACTTCATCGGCAGTCCTTACAAGCTCATGATACCTATTGATTCTCTCCGTCGCTTCATCACCGTAAGCCGTCTGTGAAAATACATCGCTGTCCATAAGCTCAATCTTGCGAACATTGGTGAGCTGTGAAAAATCATTCAGAACACATGCCATCTTTTCCCCATGGTTTCCCGAAAAAGTCTCATTTATCCACAGCTTCAGGTACTCATCAACATCGTCCGTTCTCCTCTGCGGATTTTCCTTTCCGACCTCCCACGCGAATCTGAGATAAAACGTAATCTCCTGCTCAAGAGGCTTAATCGCACCGACATTGAGCACCCACACCTTTCTTATTCCCTCGCACCACGCCTTATAGAGTTCATTTCTCGTGTGTGCAAGCGGGATGGAATTTATGAAAAGGTAGGACATCCCCGGACCAGCCCAGTAGGAGTTGTGGTAATATATTCCGTTGCCGCCCTTTCTGTTCTTCTCTTTATCGCCCGGATAACGCCTTATGTATCCGTAGTTGTCATTTGTCCATATAAGTGTCAAGTCCTCCGGCACACGAAGCCCGTTGTCATACAGCTCGAGCACCTCCTTATAGGGTACAAAGCTCTTTAGCGGTTCCTTATCAAGCGTCTCCGAAAGAATCTTCTCCTGTGCATCTATTATGGTCTGCAGAAGCTCAATCTTAGCTTTTCTGAGCTCATCACCCTGAAGTCCCTTAAGGCTCTTTGTCTCGAATCCCGAATCATGTATTCCTCTCATTCCGAGCGTATACCCTACCTCGAAGTCCTTGTTCTGTTCCACACTCTCACGCCAGTATTCGTTGAGCGCATCCCTGTTTTTCCCGGGAATAGAATAGTCGTACTCGACATCCTTATACCCTTTCTTTTCAAGCCACGGATACCACTCCCTGTTGTTGCTTCTCATAAGCATGTCACAATGTGATGTTCCGACGACAATACCCATCCTGTCCGCAAGTTCTCCGTTCTCACGTTTCACATTGAACGAATTGACATGCATCGCAGGCCATATATAGTTGGCACCAAGGCGCAGGAGAAGCTCGAAAATCTTCTCATACGCCTTAACTCCGATAGTCTCCTCGCCGAGGTGAAGTCTCACCCACTTATCGAGCTCCTCCTCATCGTTGATAAATATGCCACGGTACTCGACCGACGGATAATCGCTGTAAAAGTGTCCGTCAGGCAGCACCGCCTTGTCCCTGTGCTTAACCGGAACGTCGGCAAAATAATACCACGGTGACACACCGAGCCATCTGCTGAGCTCGTATATTCCGTAAATAATACCACGGCGGTCCTGTCCTTCGATATAGAGCACGCCGTCCTTCACGCTGTGCGAATACGCCTCCCGGTGTCCAAGCTCCGCCTGACGGATGACTATGACAGTCCCGCTCCCATTTCGGCAGGCATCATCTTCTGCTGTCTCTCCCGCCCTTCCGTGTGCCTCACCGCTAAAGCTTAATGTGACGGCAATTTTACCTGAAAAAACCTTCCCAATATCGTCTGCAAGATTGTGCGCGGCAATTTTTGCCGCCTCATTCTGCTCACTGCATAATATCTTTACCGCTCCACCTGATTGTAACTCCCAATCCATGATATTATTTCCTCCGAATTAGTATGTTTGTCTTACACGCTCTCTCAATTTCATATCACAAGGCTATTGTACCACAAATCCGCTCAGCATAGCTTAAAAATTGCCTGCGCAAGCCCTCGAAAGCTTTTCCTCCTGTTACTTTGAGGTAATACATGGTCTGCCACCCAGCCACTTGATGTTCCCAGAAGCCTCACCTCCGAAAAAAGTTTCCAATCAACCCCTGCATTCAATGACATTTCAAAATCTGATACTTTAAGCTCCGCACTCATACCCGTGTCCGAATCACAGCTTACCCTGACATATTTTTGCTCGGAATTTTCCTTAGCTTCATCCAAAACCGCAAGAAAATTCAATTCACAATCTGCATTCTGCACGGTATTACCGCGCTCATCGACAATGGCAGCATTTACGATTATTATATCATTTTCACCGTGTTCGAGCCAAAGCTTAATTTTCTCTGCCGCCCCACAGGTCACGCGCTCATCTCTCGCCGTACCGCCATCCCCGACAGCTATAAGCTTTCCCGTCTCATAGCTTACAGCCTTCCAGCAAAGATACCCGTAGCGGCTTCTCGTTCTTTTTCCGAGACTTCTCCCGTTCACAAAAAGCTCTGCCTGCGAACAGTTGGTAAACACAACCACATCCTTTTTCTCCCCCTCCGTTCCGTTCCATGAGCAGGCTATGTGAATAAGAGGTTCTTTCCTATATAATGCACGGAAGTAATAGTAACCGTCCTTCGCATTTCCCGACAAATCCATAAGCCCGAACTGCGAGCTGACCGCAGGCCACGCAAATGGTGTCGGCTCCCCGTAATAATCAAACCCTGTCCACAAAAATGCCCCCGACATATAATCCTTATCCACATATTCGCTCTGCTCTTCCACCGTCTCCATCACGGAAAGCTCAAGGAGACAATTCTCATCGTCCCTCTCATAACATCCCCTGCTTCCCTTTATTGTCGATGCCTCCGTGCAGATTAACGGCTGAGCCGGATGCTTATCCTTATACTCCTGCCATCTCAAATGATGGTAGTTAAAGCCGCACACGTCGAGCACAGTTCCTATATGTGCAATCTCCTCCACAGTGTCGAGCTTTCTTCGCTTCTGTAAATCATACAAAAGAAGCCCCATCGTCACAGGTCTTGAATCGTCCACAGCCCTGACATGATTTATCATGGTTTTTGCTATATATCCGCCCTGCGCTATGAGCTCTGACTGAGCCTCCTCATTTCCTATGGAATACATAATAACGCTCGGATGATTTCTTCCCATTCTGACAACAGCCTCAAGCTGGTTTAAATCCTCCTCAGCACTCGAGAGCAGTCTCGTCTCATCCATGACAAGAAGCCCCAGCCTGTCACACCAGTACAGAAGCTCAGGTGCCGGACAGTAATGTGATGTCCTGTACGAATTTACCCCCATCTCCTTCAATTTAAGCAGTCTGTAATGGTATATTTCTCCCGTCATGGCAGAACCGACTCCTCCATGATTCTGATGGCAGCACACACCGTTCAGCTTTACTTTTCTTCCGTTTAACATGAAACCCTCATCGGCATCAAAATAAATACTCCTCACGCCAAACTCCTGACTGCATCTGTCAATAACCTCTCCGTCCTTGTAAAGCCTGATTTCTGCCGTATACATAAACGGATTTTCTGTATCCCAAAGCTTTGCACGGCTTATATTACTCCTTAAATTATATTTAGTTACACCATAGTTAATATTTTTTAAATCATAAACTGTATGATTAACAGATGTGCCTTCCTGTGAGTTAATCATTATTTCCAGGCTGTAATCTGCTGTCACTCCTACTGCTGACGAATCATTTTTTACAAAGTTTATCTTCTCTCCTTCTCCCATGACATACTCACATGAGGAAATTTCGACAGCTATATCAAGCTCTGCCGACACTTCCTCACTCTCCTGCAGATTCTCCTCCGGTTTCGGAACCGCCTTCACGAACACGTCTCTCACATGCACCTGCGCGGTCTTGTAAAGCCACACGTTGCGGTATATTCCTCCGCCCTCGTAGAACCAGCCCTCGGCTTTTCCCGCGTCGACATATACGACTATCACATTATCTCCGCCGTAATTCAAGAAATCGGATATATCATACTCAAAAGGAGTGTATCCGCTCTGATGTCTGCCTACAAAGAAATTGTTGACATAAACAATGCTGTCCCTATATACACCGTCAAACGCTATGTATATTCTCCTTCCCAAATCGCTTGCATCAACAAAAAAGTGTTTTCTGTACCATCCGACATCCTTCTTAAACGAGCCTGCCGTCGTATGAATGTTCCTCACTGTATCCATCTCGGGAATAGCATTGTCGCTCCCGAACTCCTGCACCGAATATTCATAAGGCGTACTTTCTATCACAAAATCATGCGGAAGCTCAACCCTTCTCCATGTGCTGTCATCGAAATCAGCCGACTCAGGTCCCTGATTCCACGAACCCGATTTGCCCCAGCCCCAGCGGTTGCGTACCCCATCAATCTCACCCTCGTAAAAACGCCAGCCGCCATTCATTGAAATTCTGTCTCTAAGCATATCAAACCCTCCATAAATTGTTATTTATAAATCCATTATACTTCTGAGAATAGTGTTTTTATTGTAATATATTGCTCTTTTTTATGTTTTATTGTACTATATTAATATCTTAATATTGTGATTCCTACATCATGTCTTCAATTTAAGGAGTATATCATGGATGCCATTCACTCACTTCTTGGAAACAATCTCATAATAAAGGATGACATAAAGTGCAACAGCGCAGACCTTCCGTACTATCACTATCATGATGTATACGAGATATATCTGCTTTTAGAGGGCAGGCGCTATATAATTATTGACGGAAATGTCTTTGAAACCAACGGCGGCGATGTCGCCATCATAAGACCGGGAGCGCTGCATAGAAGCTGCGGAGATGCCAGCTACAGCGGGATTTGTTTTAATTTTTCCAACAATTACCTTAACAGATACTACACGCCCGAGGCAAAATCCGCCCTTTTGCCATGCCTTAACACCAACATAATTTCTCTCCCCGGCAGTGTATCGGACGAGATAGTCCATCTGCAGGCAGCATGCAGACAGCGCCCTGAGCTTGGCTTTGCCTACTTTTCAACCATTCTCGGACTGCTAAGTTCTCAGACTGCCACTCACAAAATCGGCAAGCCCCTGGTCGGAAACAACAAAGAGCTCGCCAAGATTACCTCCTATATCAGTAGTCACTACGTTGACATAAAGGGACTTGACGAGCTCAGCCGTGAATTATTCATTTCAAAAGGATATCTGTGCAGTTTCTTCAAGGCACACACGGGCGAAACCGTTATCCACTATATAAACAGTCTCAAAATCCAACATGCCTGCGTCCTTCTGTCGGACACGGACAAATCCATGAACGAGATTGCGGAAGAGTGCGGCTTCGATTCAACCGCATACTTTAACCGCGTGTTCAAAAGCTATGTCCGTCTGACTCCTGGTGCTTTCAGGCGAAGCCGCACCATCACATCGGAAATACCGTAATATACTGAAACATAAGTATGAAATGGCATATGCTTCCGCCCATCACAAAGAGGTGAAAAATCTCATGCGAACCGAACTCCTTGTGCTTTGCGTCAAAGGCGGGAACCTTTAGTGCGTAAATCACACCCCCGACCGTGTAAATGAGTCCTCCGGCAAGCAGCCAGTAAAAAGCCGCTCCCGAAAGTGCCGTATATATCTTTGAGAATGCTATCAGGCACACCCATCCCATCGCAATATACAACACGGATGAAAACCACTTAGGGCATGTAATCCAGCACAACTTTATCACAATTCCGGCAATCGCAATTCCCCACACCAACGCAAGCATCACATATCCGATTGTCCCATTTAACACGACGAGGCATATAGGCGTGTATGAACCTGCTATCAACACGAAAATCATGGTGTGGTCGAGCTTTCGCAATATGGTCTGAACCTTGTCGGATGCCTTCACCGAATGGTAGGTTGCACTTGCCCCGTAGAGTAAAGTCATGCTTACCACAAATATTCCCAGTGAAATAAAATGTATTCTGTCAGGCGCCTTCGCCGCCTTTATAAGAAGCGGAACCGCTGCAAGCATCGTCATAAGCATTCCGATAAAATGCGTGATTGCGCTCCACTTGTCCTTAAGACCCTTCTCCTCAATATTCTCGATTAATGTTCTCATGTTCATACTCCTTTCCAAATCTGAAACCGTTCAGGTAATTGCGAAACTATATATTTGAAAGCGGACGTTGTACAAATTTAACAATTCACCGCAGGCACGCTTTCGCTACAAGAATCACGCAACGGTACATAACGCAGTAAAATATCTGAATTTTGTTTTAGTATAAGTATACCCGTTTCATGGTTATTTATTCCGTGTTTTGCATTTTCTTTTGCTTTATGATGTAGTTTTTAATACTACTTGTTGTATATTTGTATGCTATCACATTTATTTTTAAAATGCAACCTTTTTATAAAATAAAGTAAATCCAACTTGAAACGTCACGAAGAAAGTAATAAAATATATTTGATATTTTTGTTTTGATTACCATAAGGAGGACTATATGAATTACGACGAGAATGCCTTTAAAGAGAAAGCCAACCGCAAAGCGCGGCGTATATGGCTGATATTTGCACTTCTTCTGTCAGCCAATTACGGAAGCGACGCGGCAAGCGGTGCGTATCCTGCATCTGACTACATTGTTTTTCTTATACTTTGCTGGCTTCCTTTCCTTTCAGGAGAAATTCTTCTCCGCGTGAAGGGCAAGGCTACCGACAAGTACAGATATGATTTGGTAATCGGATATGGTATTTTTTATACCTTTGTATTATGCACGACCGAATCATCCATCGCCTTCACATATATTCTGCCTGTCACAAGCCTCCTTGTTATATATAAGAGCAAGAACTTTATGATAAAATGCGGAATTGCCAACACAATAATAATTGTTGCTGCTGCTGTTTTTCGTTATATGTCCGGCTTTAACTCGGCAGCCAACATGAAGGATTACCAGCTGCAGCTCTCCTGTATCATCCTGTGCTATATATGTTATGTAATGTCAATCAAGCATCTTAATGAATCTGATGGTGCCATGACAGACAGCATCAAGGCTGATTTAGACAGAGTCGTCACAACGGTTGAGAAGGTCAAGACCGCAAGCAATACCATCATGGACGGCATCACCGTCGTAAGCGAATTGGCTTCAGAGAATAAGCACGGAGCCGAGGTCGTTGTTCTTGGTATGAACGAGCTCACCGACAACAGCAGCCGGCTTATGAACAGCACCGCATCATCTCTTGATATGACCACTGATATCAATTCACAGGTTCAGAATGTCGGCGGTCTGATAGAGCAGATGGTATCCCTCACCGGCGAATCGATTGAACATGCTACCGTGAGCGGTGCAGACCTTGAGGAGCTTGTAAAGACTGCACATACAATGTCGGAGCTCTCATCAGAGGTCGACAGAGTTCTTCACGATTTCAAATCCGAGTTCGAAATGGTTAAGCAGGAGACCGGAACCATCCAGAACATTTCGGGTCAGACCAATCTTCTTGCACTTAACGCATCCATCGAGGCAGCCCGTGCAGGCGATGCAGGTCGTGGTTTCTCTGTCGTAGCTGACCAGATTCGTACGCTCAGCACCGAGACAAAATCATCCTCAGGACGAATCGAGGACGCTCTCATCCGCCTCGACGAGACATCCGCTAAGATGACCGCATCCATCGAGGAGACGCTCAAGCTTATTGCCCTGACTCTTGATAAGGTTACTATCACAGGAAAAAATGTAGAGAAAATTACATCAGATACAAAGCAGCTCGGAGACCACATTCAGGTTATCGATAATGCCATGAAGGATGTCGAGAACTCCAACCATCAGCTTGTCGATAACATGGAGCAGGTATCCGGCATAGTTAAAAACATGAACAACTGCATCTCTGACTCCGACGAGACCAGCAAGAGAATGCTCAGCAAATACGATGAAAGTGCAGCCAACATCGATGAAATCGAGGATGTCATCGAAGCACTTATGTGTGAGCTTGGAATCGGAGGTTTCATGGGCATCGAAGATGTATCTGCCGGAATGAAGGTTATCGTCAAGGTTGATAATACTGAGTATCATGGAGAGCTTGACAGTCAGTCCGACAACGGCATCACCGCTCACTTTAAGAACATTCCCGTGGCAAAGAAGTCTCAGGCCTGCAATATAAATGTCACTGTCGGCAATGTGCTCTACTGCTGGGATAAAGCAGAATTCGTTTCGACCGACGGAAAGACAGCTTCAATACGAATCAGCACAAGACCTAAGATCACCAACCGCCGTAAATACCCAAGACTCGATATGTCCAATCCTTGTAGAATTACCGTCAAAAAGACCGGAGAGGTCTACAACGGCAACCTCGATAACATCAGTGCCAACGGCTTTGCCCTTGTCTGCCACGACAACTTCTTTGCAGACAGCAAGGGAGCCGATATCTCGGTTGAAATTGAGAATTTTGCACTTTCGGCACATAATATCGTCGAAGGAAAGATTATCAGATGCACCGACGATGACGGAATATACCTCGTCGGCTGCCAGATGCCTGAGGATAATTACTATATAAGAGAATATGTAGAAGGTAAGCTGCACAAATAATACCATGCAGTGAGTTTATGTCAATGAGCTTGAACCCGGCAAAAGAGAACCCCCATCACCCAAGTGTAATGAGGGTTCTCTTTTATATACAATTAAAGCTTATATTTAAAGTGCACTATTCAGCATCAATAAAATCCATCGGATTTACACTTGTATCCCCCTTATCAAGTCTGAAATAGAGATTACTTCCCTCAACCGTATAATACTGACTCGGAGCCGCAACAGAGGCAATCACATCGCCGCGCTTTACCTGGCTTCCAACGCCCACCGTAAGATTCTTAAGCTGTCCGTAGGTCATTACATAATCATTTCCGAGTGCAATCTCCATTGTAAGACCTGTCTCATTGGTCTCATACACCGCAATTACGATTCCATCAGCAGCCGCTGACACGACCGAATCCTCATCAGCACTTATGATAATCGCCGGATTGCATCTGTACACATCAAGTGTCGGAAAGTAGATTGTATTGGTCATATTATAATTGAGTATGACATTTCCTGATGCCGGCCACATCATCGTGCTATCCTCGTTAAAGCTGTAGCCTAATATAGTGGCTGTGCTTGCACTTACCGGAGCCGCTTCACTGTCAACATTTTCGGAAGCCGGAACATCTGCCGCTGCAGGTTCACTTACATTTTCTACTGACGGCTCCTGTGTGTCTGTGTTTGCTGCGACCGCCTGTCCTTCATCTGCTGTACCAGACGGCACAGCTTCGTCTCCGCTTTTATCAGCAGTTTTCGTACCTTCGGCATCATCTCCTGTGCTTGGCACTTCAAGTGCCGTATTGATTTCCGCATCGATTTCTCCAGTGACTTCAGCCGCTTTTTTACCGCCTTTGACATCCTCTGCATCTGTGGTGTTTTCAACATGTCTGTCATCCCTGCTCTCCTCCTCCCTCTCATCTGCCTGCATTATCGTCTCATTATCAGGATTCTCACTGCTTAAAGCCTCGTTAATCTCGTTGAGGTCAATATAATTATGCTTGTTTTCCCCCTGTGAATTATTGCTTTTAAGTATAGATACTACTCCTACCACCAAAGCAACCATGATGGCAAGAGAGATGACGGTGGCAAATACTTTCTCCATGTCCACCTTATTCTTTCTTCTATTCAAGGCAACCTCCTCTTGCTGAATCGGTATATCGTGAGCATGCTCATTATTCACATACACCTTTTCGCATTATCAATTTTCCTGAGTTATACTCAGAGCTGTGCTGTCTTTATCGTTACAGCTCCTTTACTCTTGATAATAGGATTGCCACCGCTTTTTATTTTATACATGTTATATTTTCAAAATAATAGTTAAGTATTTCCTTATATGATGCCCCCTGTTCCGCTTTTTTTGCAGCTCCGGCAACGGATAAGCCGTAACCGTTCCCATTACCTTTTACCGTAAATCTTATTCCCTCATCCGTCTTTATATATGTAAATGAAGGTGAAGCAAGCCCTGTCATTGATGCAAATGTATCTCCGTCAACGACAACATTTCCCACCTGAATAAGCACAATGTAACCGCCTGTTGTCTTTTCAACCACCTGAAGCTGCTCTGCAGCATTCCTTTCGTCAAAATACACATCCTTGATATTTTTCTTAATCAGAGCCGCAAACTCCTTGTCCGCAAAATCATATATATTGATGTAATCATCCTCTAAGCTGTCCTCCGTCTGCATTACCTCACACAGATAACTGCATTCGTCACGCAGATTTCTGGTATATCCGCTCGTAAGCATGTGGCAATAAGGATATATCGTCGTACCTCCGTTAGTTATCTTCTCTCCCTCTGTCCGGCGTACTGCAAGCGTAACAGCCGCCTTCTTTTCCTGCCACTCCTCTCCCCATCGCTCTTCAAGCTCAATATCATTAAAGAAAACCGTGTCATTCTGCAAATTGTTTTCGTTACACCATACAATATAAGTACGGCACATTACAGCCATTGCTTTTAAAAATTCTTCATTACTGCAATAATCGTAAGCCGGTGCAATAACGCCGGCAATATACTCCTCGATATCCATACTCTCACTCCCGACAGCATAGTTCATGCTTACCGCCATCTGTTTGTCCTTCCCCGTAAGCGACTCCGTCAGGGCAAGCCCTATTCTTTCCTTATCAAGTCCTACTCCGCTTAGGATTAACGTGATGGTAAATGGTATAAAAAAAACTGCCGCAAGACAGCAGACTGCAAATTTAAAGGTTCTCTTCATGCAAAACACCCCCTGCACATATTGTATGCAGAGGGTGATGTTTTTATTTCATATTATTTGATGCATTTTAAATGCAGTCAGCATCCGTAAGTTCAACCTTGACTTTCTCAAGATGCCATATATCGCGGACATATTCCTCGATGGTTCTGTCTGAAGTGAACTTACCGCTGCATGCTGTATTGAGCATTGCGGAGCGTGCCCATCCTTCGGTATCGCGGTACTTCTCCTCTATCTTCTTCTGAGCATCGGCATAGGAACGGAAATCCTTCAATATAAAGTATACATCCGCACGGCTGCCGCCCTGAGCATGAAGAAGAGAATCATATATCTCACGGAACATCTCCGGATCCTCAGGTGAATAGAAGCCGTTAATAAGCTGCATGAGCACCTGTCTGATATCCTGGTCATTGTTGAAAATATCCATCGGATTATATCCGCCCTCGTTCTCGTAGCGGATAACCTCATCTGCTCTGAGTCCAAAGATGACAGCGTTGTCCTCTCCTACCTCGTTCACAATCTCAACATTGGCACCGTCCATTGTTCCGAGCGTAATTGCACCGTTTAACATGAACTTCATGTTGCCTGTACCTGATGCCTCCTTAGAAGCCGTCGAAATCTGCTCACTGACATCGGCTGCCGCGAAGATAATCTCCGCATTGGATACACGGTAATTCTCTATAAATACAACCTTAATCCTGCCGTCAATCGACTTATCGTTATTGATAACATCAGCAACATTATTGATAAGCTTGATTGTAGCCTTGGCCCTCTTGTAGCCTGCCGCTGCTTTCGCACCAAAGATAAATGTTCTTGGATAAAAATCCATCTCCGGGTGTTCCTTTATCTGGTTGTAAAGGTACATTACATGAAGTATATTGAGGAGCTGTCTCTTGTACTCATGAAGTCTCTTTACCTGAACATCGAATATGGAACGCGGGTCAACCTCAATTCCGTTGTGCTCCTTAATGTACTCGGCAAGTCTGACCTTGTTACGGTACTTAATCTGCATGAACTCACTTCTGCTGAGCTCATCATCAGCATACACCTTGAGCTTGCTAATCTGCGGAAGGTCTGTAATCCAGTCGTCGCCAATCTTCTTTGTTACCCAGTCTGCAAGAAGCGGATTGCCGTGAAGAAGGAATCTTCTCTGTGTAATGCCGTTGGTCTTGTTGTTGAACTTTTCAGGCATCATCTCATAGAAATCCTTAAGCTCCTGCTTCTCAAGAATCTCTGTGTGAAGCTTTGCAACACCGTTTACCGAGAAGCCTGCAGCGATTGCAAGGTGAGCCATCTTAACCTGTCCGTCGTACACGATTGCCATCTTGCGGATTTTCTCCTGATTGCCCGGATACATGGCCTTAATCTTCTCTACAAAACGTCTGTTAATCTCCTCGACAATCTGGTATATTCTCGGAAGAAGTCTTGAAAACAGCTCGATAGGCCACTTCTCAAGTGCCTCCGCCATGATTGTATGGTTAGTGTATGCACATGTCTTTGTTGTGATATCCCATGCCTCATCCCACTCAAGTCCCTCGTCATCAAGAAGGATTCTCATAAGCTCTGCCACCGCAACCGTAGGATGCGTATCGTTGAGCTGGAAGCATACCTTCTCAGGGAACTGATGAATATCGCTGTGCTTTTCCTTAAACTTGGCAACCGCTCTCTGTACACTCGCCGAAATAAAGAAATACTGCTGCTTGAGTCTTAACTCCTTGCCCGCATAATGATTGTCGTTAGGATAAAGAACCTCAACAATATTCTTTGCAAGATTCTCCTGCTCTGTAGCCTTCTGATAATCTCCCTTGTCAAAGAAATCAAGATTGAAATGCTGTATAGGCTCTGCATCCCATATTCTGAGTGTGTTTACCACGTTGTTGCCATAGCCGACAATAGGAAGGTCGTATGGAACTGCATTTACACACTGATAATTCTCCTGCACAAAATGATCTCTTCCGTCATCTCCTCTGTAGCATCTTACATAGCCGCCGAACTTAACCTCAACAGCATACTCGGAACGCTTAACCTCAAACGGATTGCCATCTCTAAGCCAGTCATCCGGAACCTCGAGCTGATAGCCGTCTCTTATCTCCTGCTTGAACATTCCGTACTTATACCTGATACCGCATCCGTAAGCAGGATAGCCGAGTGTTGAAAGTGAATCAAGGAAACATGCGGCAAGTCGTCCGAGACCTCCGTTGCCAAGTGCTGCATCCGGCTCCTGGTCCTCAATCACATTGATGTCAAAGCCAAGTTCCTCAAGGACCTCCTTAACCTCCTTATAGCAGCAAAGGTTGATCATATTGTTGCCGAGTGCTCGTCCCATAAGGAACTCCATCGACATGTAATATACAGTCTTTACGTCCTGCTTCTCATATTCCTTCTGTGTCGCAATCCATCTATCGATAATCATATCCTTAACGGCATACGCAACAGCCTGAAATACCTGCTGCTTGGTGGCCTCATCAATATTCTTTCTGTAAATGTTCTTGACATTGTCTAACACTGACTTCTTGAAGTCCTCTTTGTTGAAAACAACGGTATCCATACAACACCTCCATAAACTTTATAATAATATCTGACCCGTAGACTCAGTTTCTATCATGACGTTGAACAATTTTAATATATTACCGCCGGACACGCTTCCGCTTCATTACAGCACGTAATGGTGCATAGGCAGCAAAAATACTGCTGCCAAACACCAACGGCTGTAAAGAGTCCGTCTTGCAATATAGTAAAACTGTTCAACTGTTTTGTCACATGTTATTAAAGAGTACAGGCAGATAATCCCTATTCATAATAGTATGCCAAATATCCAAGTTATGCAAGGTTTTTTATTCATTTAATATGTAAAAATACAGCCAATCCAAACTATAAAATGTGCAAAAAATAAGGTGTCATAACATATTCATTATCTGAAATATGTTATGACACCTTATTTATATGATGTTAAGGTCAAATAGGCTAAAAATTTGCCATGTATAACGGGATATATTTATGCGTATCGCGACTTTAGTGAGAAGCTTAGTTGTTCTTAGGACTCTGCTTATTCCCCAGCCACAGTCAGCATGGATGCTGACTGAGTTGCAAACAGCCACGGAGGGCTGGTTTTGCAACGGTGTCGTACCATTTCAGTACATAAATCAGAGTCCTTAGAGCACCTTGCTTCGAGCAACCGGAGTCGATATGCATAAATATATCCCGTTATACGTTCAAAACCTAATACACCTATTTGACCTTAACATCATTATATGTATTTATTTTTATGCCTGCTTTATCATGCAGTACTGCGTAAGCCCGAAGTGTTTCTGTATCGTGTCATACATCTGAAACCCGAAGTGCTTATACATGTCCACATTTTTCGGATTATGCGTCTCTAATGATATCATCATTTTATGCTTGTCAGCATAGTTTACAACCTCATCGATAAGCTTTGCCGCTATTCCGTGATGCTGTAATTCCGGATTGACGGCAAGGTATATGATGTGGAGTCTGTTATCCTGATGAAGCTGGTCTGTCCAGCTTGAATTGAGGTAATCCCGTCCTATGATAAAGTTCTTAAGTGTCTTCATTGACGGATCTTCTTTCATGAGATAACCGTCGGTCTTAATCTCCGCAAGTGCTTCCGTCAAATAAAAATGCATAAGATTGTACGGCTCTGCCTCGTCGGATACAACGAGAATACCATTGATTTCTTCGCTGTCGGCGAATATCTCGCAGGTCTCATAGAACTCGTCAAGGTCACACTTAAAGAGCTCAGGCATCAGTCTCTTTCTGACATCCTCATCCGGTATCATGCTTACATAAAGCGGATCCTTCTCAAAACACTTAATCAACAACTGCTCCAACTTAGGAAAATCTTCCTTTTTCACTCGATATAACGTGTCACTTGTCATAAAACTTCCTCTTTTTGATTTTTTATGTTATGCGCCGGGACATATACATTTGACAGATATGGTGCTTTGTCTGCACGCAGCCACGCAGCATACCCGCCAACGGGGTTATTATAGCACATTTTCTGAAAATCAACTACCTTTTCTCATCAATATACAACTGCACCCTGTTCTGAATTATCGTCACGGTATCGTCAAGGCTTCTGCTGCCTGCAAAGTATGCCTGCGCCTCCTCGTCGATTATCGCATAGATGGCACTGTCATAATCTCTCATGCCTATGCAGTTGTCGAGAAGATACGCTGTCCTCTCCTTTATGTACTTCACATGAACTCCTGCAAGGTCCATGTTCGGTTGAGTCCCGCATACGGTACGGCACCCTCATGTTTTTTCATAATGTTTAGTAAATCCGTGTAATTCCACGACTCCGCATCGTCAAATGTCGATGCCTTTCCCGCAAAAAACGTAATCTGCGGTTCAAAATACAGCGCGTACAGCTTTCCGTCCGTCTGCTCCATCTGCTTTAACAGATTCGGAACAAAATCTTCGCGGTAATCCTTGATTTATCCTGATAGTTGTCGGTCTGATTCTTACCTCCGTTTACCACCGTCATCTCCGCCGTTGTCCGGCTTACCGCACCCGCTCACTGCGACCGTGCACGCCAGAACTGCTGCCAGCATGGCCGTTGCAAATTTCTTATTTTTCATTAGCTCTCCCCTCTTAATCTCAGGTTAATAAAGGCAGTTATGTATAATCTCCGTTATCTCCTTTACATACTGTGTCGTGTTTTTCACATCAAGTGTAAGATATCTCTGCTGCCGTGCTCTCGCCTCGTTCAGTACCTCAAGCTCGCGTGAAATGTCAGCCGTTTCATCATCGGCATTAAGCCGGTCAATAAGGCTTCTCACAACATCATATAGATTTTCATGGTGGATTATCCTGCCGTAGCCCCATTTCAGCCTGTCACGCGGCTGGTCGAGCACATATCCCGTAAAGTACTCATACACCGCCTTCTCAAACTTGAACGCGTACTGATTGTTATCGATTCTGTATATCCAGTTGAGTGCGTTCTTGATTCTGACAAGCGGTCTTTCGGCATCCTTTTCAACGCTGAGAGCGTCAACGGCCTTTCCGAGGAACACTCCATCGTTCATCGCCGTCTCATAAGGGAACAGGACATCATCCTGCCAGTTGAGCGTCACAAGTGTATCCTGCGCATATGCGAATGCCTTTAAGAGCTCAGCCTCGATGCGTATGTCATCCTCATTTCTCACACTATGTGTCTCATTTTTATACCCCTGCATACTGCAAGCATTGCTTGCAGTACTGCCACCAATAAGTGGTTTGAAAGTTTTTCTTTCAAACTTCCCCGTCTCTTCAGCACCGTCATCCATATTTCTCAATACATTGCGTCCCTCCACGACCGCATTAACCCTCTGCGCCTCCGCTTTTAAGTCGGTGACAGCCTGAATGAATTCATCCGCCGCCTCCCTGTCCTCACATATCTCCCTGTCAAATCTGTGTAAAAGCTCATCCGACAGGATTGTAAAATCCACGGGAGCAACATTCAGGTTATCAAGCCTTAACAGGATATAGGCGTAGAGCTTATGGTGGAAAAGGTACACCTTCTCGTCGTAGAACTCGTCACTGTCATACTGTGAGTGATAATGGGATTCCATGAACTTGCCGCCTGCGAACTCATTTACCGTCGACGGAATACCCGATATGGCAACCGAGAAATCGTCCGACCACGTCTGAATAGGTGCCTTGGTCCCCACACCGTCAGGGTATGCCTCATGCAAATCTCCCGGGTACTCCTTTAAAATTCTTCTGAAAAAGTTCCTGTACTCATAGGTCGAGCGCACATAGTCCTTGTTGCCGTGTGCAAATGCCGGAAGTTCGAAATTCAAGTCAGCAATGACCTTTCCCTTCCACTCAGGGTGAACGGTAAATACCTCCTCATAGGCTCCCGTAGACCAGTCGTACTTCGAGTTGATCACGCCCCACTCTTCCGCCGCCATCGCGCACAGAACAATCGTGTTGCGCGGCTTGTAATCACTCTTTATGAGCATTCTCCCTATCTCGATAAGCATGCTTACCGCCGTGTTGTCATCCTGAAAGCCTGAAAAATACGAATCATAATGTCCCGACAAAAGTATCATTCTGTCCGGATTCTCTCCGGGAATCTCACCTACGATATTGTATGTTTCAGCTCCCGGCATAACCTTTGTATATGCGTCAAAGAGAACCGTACATTCTCTTTTGCTGCCATCCTGCATACACTCCCGTATGAACCGGGCATCCGCTCTCGAGATTGAGAATGCCGGTGCGTCCGAAGGTCCCGCTATGTCCTGTGCGTTCAGTGCATTCTCAGCCACCTCGCCGTAGCCGCCCGCCTGAACGGCTATAAATCCTCTTGCGCCCTTTAACTTTGCCTGATATACGGGAAAATTAATCCACCACTCCTCGCGCTGGTTAATCTCCGCCATGACAAGCTTGCCTTCAACCGATATTCCGAGGCGTTCAAGCTCCTCGTAGTCCTCAAGCGTTCCCTTTCCGGCATCCACAATCTGAACACTCTCAAAGCCGTCCGTCACGAAATTCGTCTGGTAAGCTCCGAGCTGAAGCTCTCGCTCTGCTCCGTCAGCACACGCCTTAATCACCGCACGCCTGAACTCCCATGAATCCACATCAACCCTATCCTTGCGGACATTTGCAAAGCCCGCCTCTTTCATTATGTTGAAAATCAGCTCTCCTGCCTCATGCTCCGCCTGCGAGCCCGCGCTTCTGTAGCCCAGCACGGGGTTGCTGCGTATGGTCTCAAGCTCCTTCGCCAGATTGTAGGAATACCTCACATCTGCGCTGTCCAATATATTCTTAATACGTTCCTCACTCAAGCTGTCCATGTGTCTACCTCGCGTTTTACAATTTTTTCCACATCATTATCTCATCACGGTATGTGCCGTCATCATATTTCATGGCGTTCTTACTCTCTTCAAATCTCATCCCATTACCTCCCCTGCCTGATTTTATCGCGCTATGTTGGTATTATAGCACTGTTGAAGGGATTTGGTTACTTTTCTTCCCAAAGGCTGTCAGCCCACAACCATTAATATTCTAAGCTCAAACCATCCGTCCTCGGCATTGACGGTCACGGAGCCATTATATTTTTCAACTATCTTTCTTATGCTCTTCATTCCGTAGCCGTGATACCTTTTATCCTGCTTTGTTGTTTTAGGCATGCCGTTCTCAAACTCAAGGTCTCCCTCATAGCAGTTCTCAACTTTGATACGCAGAAAATTCTTCTGTCTTGCGACTGAAACATGTATGAGACGTTTCTGTCTGTCACTTATCTTCTTTACACTCTCAATGGCATTATCAAGCGCATTCCCGAACAGCGCACTGATATCCATCGGCTGCATAAATTCCAGTTCCTTGCCATCCGCCACACAGGTAAGGCTGATACCATGACTCTGACACTGTATGGTCTTTGCTGTCAAAATTGTGTCAAGTATGCGGTTACCTGTCTTATTCTGCGCTTCATAGCACTTGATTTCATGCTCCATTTGGTCAAGGTAAGCATCTTTTTCTTCCTCTGTTGCCGTAGCACGCAGAATTGCGATCTGATGCTTGAGGTCATGATATTTCTGATTTACAAGTGCCACACTCTCCTCAGACAGCTTATAATTTTCATACTGCATACGAAGGGTGTTTGACAGAAACTCATTCTCAACCTTCGTCTTAACCTCCTGAAGCTGCATGTGATATGCAAACAGGATGCCTACGCCTCCGAGATCGACAAGCGTTCTTATGATGAAAATTTCTCCGGGAAGCTGTCCGCTGAACGGAGTATTTTCAAATATGTAGCTCATATTGCTCATCAGATACACAAGCAAGCCTATGAACAGGCATATTCGCAAATCCCGCCCTGTAATGTCTAAACCGGCATTTTCCCTGCGGTAGCTTTTCTCGAGAAGATACATTATAAAATATACCGCCCCGTAGGAGGACACTACGAATATTGTGCTCCACATCAGATTGAGTTCCACATTCCAGTTGTTCAATCCATAATAAAACAGCTGCCAGTTGAGTGACGCGGCAAGTTCTCCGAGAATGAATGCCCTGACACAGAAATAAGCCGCCTTTTTCCGGTTCATTTTGCAGCACAGATATAGGGATAACCCAATAATAAACACCTCAACCGCCATACACGGGATAAAGAAAATAACATTAATCTGGTCAGTGAGGCATATAAAAGCCGTGAGCACAACAAATATAAGTGACTGTATCCCCACAGTCCGCTTTATACTGCCCCTTCTCTCATTCATGCTTATATACAGACAACTGCTGATAAAATATGCTATGGAATAATATATACCGGGCGTGTTCGTAAGATTGACCGCTTCTCTCGGCATCATTTGCTCACCTCGCTCATATAATTGTTAAGTGCATCGAGCAATGCCTTTTTCTTTGCGCGGCTCACCTGTATCCACACATTTCCCACATTTACATCAAAGTCCTGCACTGTCTCCACATATTCAAGGTTCACAATATAGCATTTATTGCACCTGAAAAAATTCATGTCATCCAGTGCATCTTCAACCTCCGTGAGCGAGCCCTTCGTCCTGAAATCCTCATCCTTAGTGTGATACACAAGGTCATGGTCCTGAACCTCTATATATGTAAGCTTTGATACATCGAACTTCTTAACGCCTCCGCGTATCGGAACCGTGATATATTTCTTGGTTCTGTGCTTCATTCTCGACAATGCGCGGTCGATCTTCTGCGAAAAAGCATAATAGCTTAAAGGCTTTAACACATAGTCAAGCGCATCCACCGTATAGCCCTTCATGACATACTGTGGCATATTTGTGATAAATATTATGACAACCTCCGAATCATATTCTCTGATATGCTCCGCTGCCGTCATTCCATCCATAAATTTCATTTCAATATCCATCAAAATAATGTCATAGACAGCTTTGTAATTCTCAACAATCTCATCTCCATCCGAAAATACGGATATATTGAACTTTTCTCCGCTTTCTTTCTCATACGTTTTCAGGTATTCCGTTAATTCTTTTTGATAGTTTTCGTCATCTTCCACCAGTGCAATTTGAATCATGCTCAGACCTTTCTCCGTTCTGTATTATTCAGACCTGTAATATCAAAATCGGGGTATCAAAGCCATATTTTTCATACGACCTCAATACCCTGATTATATCAAAATAATTCTGCTGTTAAAAGTATTTAAGCATTTTTTCTGTTTTCTATCTCCTTCTGTTCCTCAGGAAGCTTCTTTTCTATGGTGAAGAAGAAAATAAGTATTGCACATATCACATACGCTATTGTCTCAACCCATATATAGCTGACAGAGATTGCCGTCTGCGCTGCCTGTGTCTGCCCTAAAACTCCAAGAGCCACATCTGCATTCTGATTATATCCACTTCCCTTTAACACGGCACTGAATATCGCGTTACATATCGGTGTTCCGGCAACCATGATGGAGCTGTATATTGACATGGTAAGCCCGTCCGTTCTGATATGGCTTTTGTACTCGATGTGGTCTATCACATCCGCAAGAAGTGCAAGTATCATATAACACGCAGGTGCGGAACCAAGGCATTTGAGTGCAACACCTACTGCAACCGGAACAATATTACCATTTCCAATGATGGCAATAACGCCTCCGACAGCTCCGAGAAGCATTCCTAACATACATATAATACGCTTTCCGTATTTATTACACAATGGAATAACCACAACTGCCGCAACTGCCATCGGAATAGCTCCCATTATTGACAATAGTGACTGTGATGCACCCCATGCGTCCACACTTCCGGTATACGAATTGTCGAGTACCCATTTACAGTAATATGACATTGAACCGTTCTTTATCGCTCCGCTCCACTGAAAGCCTATGTAGAACAGCATGACAATCCACCATGTCTTTTCACTTGCAACTGCCTTGAGCTGCTTTACAAGCGATGGTGCACTCGAAGCATTGCCCTCATTCTGCTCCGTCACGGTATTTGCAAGCTCTTCCGTAACCCTCTCTCTTGTAAACATGAACTGAAGCAAAATTGTAAGCGCGGCAAAAATCGCTATTGCAAGCATCGCAACGAACCAGAGATGCCGGTTTTCCTTTAACACGAACGATACGAGAATAGGGAATACCATGGATCCCGCTCCCATGACGCCAAGTCCTGCCACGTTGGTAAATGAAGCAAGAACACCTCTCTGCTTACTGTTTCTCGTCGACAGAGGAATAAGTGTTGAATTAGCCGTATTGTATATAGGATAAGCCACTGCATAGAAAAGATTGTACGCTATCGCAATCCACACCATCTTAGCCTTTCCCTCGAACGGAACAATGAACATAAGTACGCTTGCAACAGACATGGTAAATGCCGATAAGAGAATCCACGGCCTCGCCTTTCCCGCAAGAGTTCCTGTGCGTTCAATAAGCTGTCCGACTACAAGGTTGGCAATCACAATAAGAATTGTTGAAATCAGCTGTAATGTCGTAAGAAACGTCAGATTCATCTTCAGAACATCGGTAAAATAATTCTGTAAAATGCTGGTAAATATACCTGATGCAAGCAGTGCTCCGAACGGTCCTATAAAGTACCCGAGAAGCATTTCCGGTGCTTTTACGTTATCCGATTTAACTCTGGTACGGAGAAACGGATTATTCCATATTGTTTTTTTATTGTCGCTCATAATGTTGTACCTCTTTTCATCTATAAATTTCTCTCATAGCTTCCGCCGGTCAAGCGCTCTACACTTCCATCCGGAAGCTCAAGACGACACTCAGTACCGACAGGCACATGCACATGTATGGTAAATCTTCCGCTGTCCATCTTCCAGTCAGAAACTATTTCGCCGTAAGGTGTCTCAACACTTCCCCTTGCAGAGCTGATCCGATTATCCATAACAGGCTTAATTCTGAAATGCCTGTATCCCGGCTCCGTCATCTCAATTCCTGCTATCCTGCGGTACATAAAATCTCCCACTGCTCCGCTTGCATAATGGTTATACGAAATCATCATGTCCGTGCCGTCGTCGCCTATAGGACACTCTCCATTCTCATCAAGTCCATCCCAGCGCTCCCATATAGTGGTTGCCCCCTGCTTAACCTCATAGAGCCACGACGGACATTTCTCATTAAAAAGCATCCTGTACGCAATATCTGCCCTTCCGTTATCAGCCAACGCAAAAAGGATATACGGTGTTCCGGGAAAGCCTGTCCCGATACAGTAATTATTTTTTTCAACAAGCTTCACCAGATTTTCAACGGCATTCTCTCTCTCCTTGCCATCAAATATACCAAAATATAATGGCAGTACATACGCTGTCTGAAATTCACTAAGGAGCTTTCCATTACCGTCCGTAAGTATATCACGGTATGCCTTTGCTGCATTTTCACTTACCTTCCCGTACTTTTCCGCATCGCCATCATGTCCAAGAATCCGCGCTATATCCGCGAGCATGCCGCTTGTATTTTTCAGACTCGCCGTAGCCGTCCATTTGCTTCTCTTCTGCCACTGAGCCATCTTATGGACGTCAGGTGCCACCCAGTCGCCAAAATGCAGCACTGACGGTGTATTCCATAAATATCTGTGCTTTCCCACACTCAGCATTCCAGCCCAGAACCGACACGCATCCACATATTTTTTCATCATAGGATAACAGCTCTTTAAAATATTTTTATCCCCGTATGCCTGATACTCAGCCCAAGGCACCATAACGCACGCATCGCCCCAGAACTCGATTGCCATAGAAGGCATGGTTGTCGGAAACCCGAAACCCTGAGCCGGAACGGTATTTGGTATTCCCCCTGTTTTCAGCTGTTCTGCTCTCATATCTGCAAGCCATTTGTTCAAAAATCTGCTCATATTAAAATTATAACATGCCGTCGGCGCAAACACTGCTATATCTCCCGTCCACCCCATACGTTCATCACGCTGCGGGCAGTCTGTAGGAATATCCATGAAGTTCGATTTGGCACTCCATATAATATTCTCCTGCAGGCGGTTGAGCCTATCCGATGAACATACAAAGCTTCCGGTACGTTCAATATCCGAGTAAAGCGCATACGCTGCCACCTCAACATTCTCTTTTTCAATTCCCGATATGCAGATATAGCGAAATCCCATGTATGTGAGCCGTGGCATGTATGTCTGCTCCCCATCATCACAGATATACTGAGCAGTCGCTTTTGCCGTCCTCAAAAACGCGGTGTTTAGTGTACCGTCGGGTTTTAATATCTCTGCATGGCGCACCGTCACCTTCTGACCTCTTTTTCCTTTCAGCTTCAACTGAACAACGCCCGCAAAATTCTGACCAAAATCATATACAAACCCTTCCTTGGTTAAATTACATGAAACCGGAAGCATTTTCTCGTGTGCACGCACGGGAGCACCGCACGCCGCCGATATAATCGGATGTATGTTTACTTTTTCAATAACAGCTTTATGGTAATCAATGTCATTCAGCCGTACCGTTGCATCATAGGTTTCACCGTCATAAAAATCTGCCGCCCTGTAGCTGCCACGCATCGTAACATCCCAGTCAGAATCTGTTTTAATAATCTGAATTGTACCGTCCTCATACTGAATGCGCACCTCAAGAAGCAATGCCTGTCTGTCCGCCGTGATACGGTTTTTCCTCGTGTAGATAAATGAACCTACCGCCCATCCTCCGGCAACAGTCACCAAAAGCTCATTGTTTTCCCTCAGAGCCTTAGTCACATCATATGTCTGATATTGCAGCCTTGATTTATACGAGGTAAATCCCGGTGCAAAGAACTCATCGCCCACCTTGCTCCCATTCAACGCGAGCTCGTATATACCGATTGCCGTCGTATATATCCTCGCCGACTTGACATTTTTATCGAGATTGAATTTTTTTCTGAATGTCATCGGTACCGGTGATACCTTTTTTTCGGTAAAATGATACTCTCCATCCGTAATCCACTCTGCATGCCATGGCTCTGACATTCTTCCGGTCTCAAAAGTAAGCTCAGCCTCCGCCGTCTCATCCGCATCATCCCATACCTTGAGCTTTGCTGTATATGTGCCAAACGGCTTTAATTCCATGCCGCCATACGGCACTCCCGTCTGCTCAACAGTCGTTACGCTCCAGTCTCCCACCGAGATTACCGCTTTTTTAATGTATGCTCCCTGCCTGTCACTGTCCACCGAAAAGGCAAATGACGGTGTACAATTATCCGTCACACAGCCTTCTGCCATATTTTCACATGTAAATCTCCTTATTTTCAACATCTCTTCCTCCTTTCCCATCCGTATACACGGGAATCTCTAAGCCATGTTCTCCCATCTCATCCGTCACAGTTATCTTAACACGGTCGGCTTCTTCTGCCCTCACAACGGCAAGTGCCTCCCCGTAATAAGTTTTTGTAGTATTTTTCCAATATCCGCTCTCATTGTACGGGCAGGCATTTCCAAAGCCTTCAAGCTTCCCGCCGTCCACCTTGATTGTGATATGATGCTTTTCCATAGGTTTTAAAATGCCGTTCTCATCGGTATAGGATAACCTGATATAGCCAAGCTCTCCTTCCCTCAATGAATTTTTTTCAGGTTTCATTGTAAACATTGTGTTTTCCGATGCGGTCCTAAGTATGCACCGTCCTGTTTCCACACCGTTTTCATTGTATGAAACAGCCATAAGCTCACCATTCTCATAAGGAACCTTGAAATTAATATTACAGCAGTTTTTCAGCCGCTTCTTTCCGACACTTCTTCCGTTCAGAAAAAGTTCAACCGACGCAGCCCTCGCATATACCTCAACCTCCGCCTTCAGCCCTTCGCATCCGCGCCAGCTCCAACTCTCCATTGCATCCGTCATTTTCCATGCCGACGGTGAATGTCTGCCCCTCTGGTATACCGGCTTTACTGCGATAAACGGTCCCTTCTCCTTCTCAAGAGCAACCTTGGTATATGCCGCCTCTCCGCCTGCAAATCCCAAAATGTTAATTCTTCCGCTTCCTGCCGTGAGCCATCCGCATTCCTTACCGTCCGCAGGCGCATAGTCCTCATACTCCCACGCACCGATTCCTGCTTCTCCTATATAGTCCATGCCTGCCCAGACGAAATCTCCCACTATTCTCTTCTCACGCTTTGCCATCTCGTAAAATGTATATGCGTCCTTGCAGAAGGTCTCACTTCCGAGAATCAGCCTGTCAGGATACTTTTTCAAGTCATGCCTGTATCTTAAAATTCCGTAGTTATATCCGGCAATATCCATGTTGGCATAAGCGTCCCTTGTCTTGACATCACACGCATGCAATGTCGCTCCAAGCTTCATGGTTTTATCGCCCAAAAGCCCAGCGAGTGTATTGTAAAACTCGCTTCCGACCGTTTTCTTCTTTGATTTATTTCCTGCTTCCTTTTTCGCCTTCTCATCGCTGTACACTCCAAATCCCATCGAGTACAGCAGATTGAAAAATATATTGATTCCACAGCTTACAGGTCTTGCTGCATCCAGTTCATGAAGATAATCAGTCATTTGACCTGTCAGCATGATACCCTCCTTCTGACCTGTCTCAGCCACTTCATTACCTGTAGAATAAAGAATCACACACGGATGGTTGTAATCCTTATCAACCATATCCTTTAAGTCCTGCCGCCACCAGTCTCTCATATATGACGCATAGTCATATTCATTTTTATGAATATACCACATATCCGTATACTCATCCATAACCAGCATTCCAAGCCTGTCGCAGGCATCCAAAAGTGCCTTTGAGCACGGATTGTGCGCACATCTTACTGCGTTATATCCTGTTTCCTTTAAAATCCTTATCTTTCTCTCCTCCGCCTCAGGAAACGCACATGCGCCAAGCACTCCATTGTCATGGTGTATACATGCACCCTTCAAAATTACATGCTCACCGTTTATCGCAATTCCGTTATCTGAAGTCCATGTCAGCATCCTTACTCCAAAATGCTCACGCACTTCATCCTCACCACATCTCACAATACATGTGTAAAGCTGCGGAGTGTCAACATTCCATAGAGACGGGTGCTTCAATTCAACTTTTATTTTCTTTTTCTCCTGCACCTCAATATCTGCACGCGTTAATGTTTCACTGCATACAGTCTTGCCGTCAGGAGAGTTTATTACAACCTCAACCGGTGATGTGCCGGTGGCTTTTACTTCAACTTCAATCTCTGCTTTGTCACATTTCTTATCATATCCTATGGTTTTTATTCTGACACCATTAATATCCACATAATTATTTCTTCCGATATACATCCATACAGGTCTGTATATTCCCGAACCTGTATACCAACGGCTGTTAGGCTGGTCTGAATTGTGGGCGATAACCTGAATTTCATTCTCCTCACCATACTTTAACAGCTCTGAAATATCCACATAAAAATTCGTGTATCCGTAAGGTCTGTATGCTGCCTTTTCTCCATTCACATACACCTCCGCATTATGATACACACCTTCAAATTCAAGCACTATTCTATTGCCCTTATATCCGGCAGGAGCATAAAAAAGCTTTTTATAGACATAATCACAGCCCTCAAACCAGCCGATATTGTGACGTCCCCTGCTGTCCATTGAACGCACCTCATGGCACATCGCATCATGCGGCAGTGTTATTTTCTTTTCCTTCTCATTCGCATCGAGATGTCTGTAATACCAGTTTTTGTTAAAGTCTATTTTTTTCATCTATATTCTTTCCTCCGCTCTGCGGCAATACTTTTTTTATTGCTCTTAATTAAAGATTCCTCCCGAGGTATTTATCCCCGGGAGGCATCATTATTATTTCTGTACCTTTTTAATACTAAAGAATGCAGCTATCATTGCCGCTACCGCAGTAACACCGAGTAATACCATATTGGCAATCGTTCCATGTGCCGATGACATATTCTCTGCTGTCTGCACCTCATGAAGAACTTCCTCATTTGAAAAATAAATGAATGCAAAACCCTGTACTCTGCTTGAAACAAGTCTCAGGAGTGCTGATATAAAGAATACAGGTGCACAAATCCTCATTATGTCAGAAACGATTGTAAGCAGCTTATCGACAATTCCACTTAATGGAAGCTGTGACAACACCAAAATGACTGCAAGAAGAACAATACCTATCACATTGTAAAGCACTGCTTCCGGAACCGCAGCATTTTCAAAGTATCCTACACTGTTTATATTTACAAAATATACAATAATGGCAGCTATTGACAGAACAAAAGCGACAAATGTGATACCGCTTCCGGCGGTCTGTTTTTTCATAAAATTCGTTCTTTGTTTTTGCATTTTTATGTGGTATTCTTTCTTCTTTTCAGGCATGAGAGAGAACGCAAGCCATGCGAGAACAAACACTCCTGTAGCCACACCGCTCACTGTTCTTGTTGTCTTGAGTGCCTTATCCCACCATGTATCAACTCTCACTGTGGAAACATTCATTACTGCGCTGTTGGCAAACGTATATAACTGATACTTGAGGTTCTCACGAGCCTGGTTTACAAGTGTTGCATCATTCTTAACGGAATCCTCTGAAATATAAGCCCATGTTGCATCTACACCGCCCTCACCGAGGTTGATATGGTTATCATTTCCGCCGAAGTCAGCTACCTGTGTTACTGTAGCCATTACCATTGCCTCAGGTGTGAAATAATATGAGTTGTTCATCATATCAGTTGAAATTACACCTGTGTATCCCCACTCACCACGGAGAATTGTCTTTAACATACCCACATGATGTGAAGCGTTGGTTGCACCGATACGGTTAAATGCAACCATAACTGCCATACCCTGTGCATCCTCTAATGCGCCCTGGAAGCCTCTGAGGTCTGTCTCACGCATCTTCTGCTCATTCATGTATGCAGCAACACCGTTACGGTTGTGCTCCTGATCGTTGAAGCCGATATGCTTTGGTCCGTTTAAGATGCCCTTCTCATTGCATCCCTTGATGATGCCGTATCCGATTCTGTTAGTGAGCATCGGATCCTCTGAAATATACTCATAGTTACGTCCGTTGTAAGGTGTTCTTCTGAGTGTAAGACCTGTTCCCCATACGTCGTATCTCTCAAGCCAGAGTCCTGAATTTCCCTCTATAAGTCCCCACTCGTAAGCAAGCTCAGGGTTAAAGGATGAACCTAAGAGTGTCTGTGAGTTAACATTGAAGCGGTATGTCTTTCCTGTAGCTTCATCTGTATATGTAGCTGTGAAACCATTTACACCCTCGTTCTGTAACACGACAGGGTTGTCAACATTCGTGAGGACATCACTCTGGCTTCCGCCGTGGATAACCGCACCGACTGCCTCGTCGATGGTGATTGACGATACAAGCTTATCCCAGTACGGATCATTAATGTTGCTTAACTGCTCGTACTGAATATCCTCCGTGCTGAATCTTACGCCGTTGTCCTTGCCCTCCTCGGCAGGGTTATCCGTCTGTATCGTATACTGCATTCCTCTGAGTGCAGAAATCCATTCATCCTTCCTTGGGCTGTCAGCGATTGTAACTGTCACATCCTTATTGTAACTTATCGGATATGTGGCATCCCAGTCCTGTCTTGAAAGATATGTAACCGTCTCCTCTCCTGTCCAATAGTTGAGGTCTGCGTCGTCTGCCACATTCGTCACAACCGTATCATGTGATATTGAAAAGGTTGTAGTATCAAGTGACTTATTACCGTTCCATACAACTGCTGTTCCGACTGCATCTGCATCCATTCCGTCTGCAACGGTCTTACCCATTGCACCGAGCACATTGTTTACCGCCTCATGTGATCCTGCTGCCGCTGTGAAATAATAATCACCTTCATCTAAGATATATGTCTTGGCATTTGTATAGTCATAGCTTGCAAGATACTTGGTAGGAACAGTTATGGTTACCTCCTTTGTCTGACCTGCCGGGATATCGACCTTTGCTGAATTTAAGAACATGATTGCCGACTTTTCAACATTATTAGCCTTGTCGTAATCAGTGTATGGCTGCTGTACATATAACTGGGCAAGGAATTTTCCATCCTGACTGCTCTTGTTCTTCACATCGATGACAGCAGTTATATTTCCCTCTGATGTCTTATCCACAGTAACACTCTTTACATTCTGTTCATAGTCAAGATATGAAAGTGTGTGTCCGAACGGATAAATTACCTCGTCATTGTAATTCCATGTGCTGCCCTGAGTAGAACCTTTTGCCGAATCAGCGTTCGAGGACGGATTTACAACTGAATCAAAATATCTTGTCTCAAAATACTTGTAGCCTACATAGATGCCCTCAGCCTCGACAATGTACTGTCCGGCGCTGTAGGTTGCATCTCCGCCTCCGAAGGAGCTTGCGCTGCTGATATTGGATATATCAGTCTTAGGATAACGTGAATCAAAGCCGTTCTCTGAGTTAGCTGCCACAATATCTGCGTCTGCATAGTAGTCACCACCGAAGTTCTGTACGGCAGGAATTGAATTGTTGTCAACTACATATGTGTCTGTAAGAGCACCTGTAGCATTCACCTTACCTGTGAGAACATTCACAATACCTGTGCACTGGTAATCGTTGATACATCCGATGTATGCGATACCATCCACTTCATGTGCACTGCCCTCAGCTATCTCAGCAATTCCCATTGTATTTCCTGAGTTTAATAAAACTACAACCTTAGAGCATGTCTCCTTAGCCGCATCAATAACGGCAAGCTCCTCCTCTGAAAGTGCGAGCGGATCTGCTCCCGTGCTCTCACCTGCCGAATTCATAGCCGAACCCGGCGCGTATGTATTTGACTCTCCACCCGGACGTGCAAATACACATATTGCAGTGGTGTTCTCCTTATCTATTGATGATTTCCAATCAGCAGGTATACCTAACTCCGTAAATCTGTCAGGTGAAACTTCATTGATTATGAAATCCTGCATATCACCCACCGATGTTGTATAGATGTTGTCGTAGCCCGTTACAATGCTGACGGCACCCGTCCAGCGGTTAGTCTGTTCTACATCGTGAGGGTTAAGAATCTTGTTCATGTACATATCTTCAAGCGTGCTGTCAACACTGATGCCTGCGTCCTTGAGTGCCTGTGCAAGGTCTACTGCGTCATCATTGCCTGCGCGAAGGTCACGGCTGTTGTATGGGTATGGTGCGTAGGCTGCCAGACCGAACAGTGCTACCTTCTGAGTTGAAGCGATAGGAAATACGTTGTTATCATTCTTCATGATAACAGTTCCCTCCTCACCTTCTCTGATGGCAACATCCTTTGCAGCCTGCGCCATCTCCTCAATAGTTGTGTAATCACTCACAAATCTTGCCGAGCTTGCATCGGTAGATGTTATATAGCTTGTGGTTCCAAGCTGTTCGTCAAGATTTTTTCTGTAAGAATCTGCAATTCCGCTGCCAATCACGGAAAGTGCAAGTATGGAGGCTGTAACCGATGACACGCCTCGCATCACATTTGACAATCTTCTTGTCTTCATTATGTCTCCTCCTTTTGTGTTAATTGTATATAGTTATTACTTTTGATGCTGTTATATTAGCACTTTTTCACAATGCTGACACAGTATTAACGTGAACGGTGCTTTTTTCAACGTAATCCGTCAAATATTTCTTCATTTTTCATGCTTTTTTAGTCAAATTTACTACATTTCCTTAGTTTTCTCTCAAACCTTCTGTTTTTCACCCCGTTGCTTATGAAACCGCCTATAACCCTGCCAAGTCCCCTGAAGAACTCTCCGTTTACAATTTCTACCATTCCATGAACCATATCCATGCCGACCATACCGTTGGTCATCTTAGCGATTGCCCTAAGCGGCATATTGTAGATAAAAAGAACATTGAGATCCGGCTTTCCCGTCTGCTCACTTTTCTTCTTTTTATCCGTGAGCACCTTATAGACAAATCTTGCAAGTCTGCTCTTTGCGTAATACATCTGACAAATTGCATCGTTTACTCCGAGCTGTCCGCTCCATTCTCCGCTTGGTATCTTATGTCCTAAAAGCGTCTCATACTCCTCATCCGATATTTTCTGTACCAGACCGGTATAATAATATGGAAGTAATGCCGGATTGTATGGCATCCCGATGTTGTTTCCGGTTCGCTCTATGGTTCCAACAAGCCTTATGTCTGCCACACTTGAGCCTATCATTACATTATATGTTCCCGTCTCGACCTCCCAGCTTTCAGTTTTGACATTCCAATATCTGAAGGTCTTATCGTCAAACGGAATCTTTACCTTCCTGCTCTCGCCCGCCTTTAAAAATACTTTTGCAAAGCCTTTGAGCTCCTTCTCAGGACGAAATACTATGGCATTCGGAAGCCCTACATACATCTGCACAACCTCTGCCCCATCTCTGTCTCCGGTATTAGATACGGTAAGTTCTGCCCCGGAATCATCCACCTTCAATCCGGAGTATGTAAATTCCGTATACGACAAACCAAATCCAAACGGATACTGAACGCGAACCTTGGATGTATCATAGTATCTGTATCCCACGAAGATACTCTCCCTGTATTCCGATGTTCTCTCGCTGCTCGGATAATACCTGAATGATGGTGTATGCTCATACGCTATAGGATATGTCTCTGCAAGTCGTCCGGACGGATTAACGGCTCCCGTCAAAATATCCAATGTTGCCGACGCTCCCGCCTGACCGTTGAGATAACCATTCAGGATTGCCTTGCAGCAGGACTGCCATGGCATCTCCATCGCCGAACCCGCACTTAAAATTCCTACCACATTCTCGTTCACCTTGCTTATATCCTGCAAAAGCTCAATCTGATTCTGTGGTATTCTCATGTGGGTCCTGTCAAGTCCCTCTGATTCGCTGATTTCATTGAGTCCAAAGCAGAATATTACAATATCTGCCTTCTCTGCCAGATCCAGTGCAGCCTTTTTCTCTGCCTCATCCACATCTCCGTCGCGCTTATACCCCCTTGTCATTCCAAGTATATTAAGCTTGTAATCCCTTGCAATACCCGCAACAGCCTCAACCTTAGTCGGATTAACCATTGATGAGCCTGCCCCCTGATACCTTGGTGCAAATGCAAAATCACCTATTATCGCAAGCTTTTTATTCCTGTCAAGCGGAAGAATTGAAGCTTCATTTTTCAAGAGCACCATGCTTTCTGCTGCTGCCCGCTTCGCCAGTCTGTGGTGTTCTTCCCTGTTAAAGCCGCTATGCTTTTCATCCCTGCCGGTGTTTTTGTGTTCTTTTAAATCCATAATCACTTTCACCAGCTCACATACCCTCTCATCAAGAACACTCTCTGACAATGTACCGTCCTTTACCGCTTTCACTATCTCGCGGGCAGAACCGTATCCGCAATTCGGCATCTCAAGATTGGCTCCTGCCTCCACAGCCTTTACAGCATCGTTGCTGCCACCCCAGTCGGACACAACCATGCCGTCAAATCCCCACTCATTGCGTAGAATATCAGTTAAAAGATGCTTGTTCTCGTTGGCATAAGTTCCGTTGACACGATTGTAGCTGCTCATAATCGCCTTGCTCTTCCCCTCTTTTACGGCAATCTCAAATCCTGTCAGGTATATCTCCCTGAGTGTTCTCTCGTCTACCACGGCATCCATAGCCATTCTTCTGAGCTCCTGACTGTTTACCGCAAAATGCTTCGGACATGCCGCAACCCCCATCCTCTGTATTCCTCTTATATATGCCGCCGCCATCTTTCCCGAAAGATACGGATCCTCCGAAAAATACTCGAAATTTCTTCCGCACAGCGGGCTTCTCTTGATGTTGAGCCCAGGTCCAAGCAGAACATCAACGTCCATGCTCGCAGCCTCCTCGCCGAGTGCCTCACCGAGCTCCTCGCCGAGCTTCTCGTCCCAACTATTGGCTATCGTCGCCGCCGTCGGAAAACAGGTCGCTTCGAGCGAGGCGTTGAGTCCGAGATGGTCTCCCGCACCCGCCTGCTTTCTCAGTCCATGAGGGCCGTCCGAGAGAAAGATGGACGGAATAGAGAGCCTCTCGTTCTCTCTCGTCTGCCAGACGGTCTTTCCGCCGAGGAGGGCGGCTTTTTCCTCTGTGGTCATCTTCTGTAACAGTGCGCGTATCTCATTTTTATCCATGGGAACCTCCAATGTGTACAATATTTCCTAACTGTTTAATCTCGAAACGGCGTTTCATAACCAGCTATATATTATTAAAATCAAAAAAACAGGCATGACAATCCATACTACAAATTTATACTATGTATAACCATGTTCTGAGTTCTTTGTTATATTAGCACATCATTGCTTCACGTGCGCTTTGTGGCATGAGTTGCGGGGATATGGCATGAAATGCAGGGGATAATATAGATTGTATTATAAGATTCAGGTGTCAAAACATGCGGATCTGATTTTTATGTGTTTATCAGGCGGTAATTGTTTTCTGAACAACACCACTATATCGCGGGTAAATAAGCTGTAGAAAATTGATGGGCAGTCAGCGCTGCCCATCGGGTATGAGTATTGTCAGATAGAACCAGTCGTTCTGCTGTCCGAAATCGACTGCGCCGCCATATTTTTCTGCGGTGGCGCGGATACTTGACAAACCGAAACCGTGATTGTTCTTGTCGGCTTTTGTTGTCTTTATGAGAGACCTTTCGTCCTTCTGTATCAGGGTGTCGCAGTAGTTCTCCACCTTGATAAAAACAAAATTTTTTCTGGAGGATACGGTCACATGGATAAGTCTTTTCTCCGGCTCGGGTATCAGCGCCACATGCTCGATGGCATTGTCGAGCGCGTTGCCGAATATGGAGCAGATGTCCGTCACATGCATAAAATCGAGGAGACTTCCGTCAGCCACACAGGTGATGCTTATGTTATTTTTGCGGCAGTGGAATATCTTGGCAGCGAGTATGGTGTCGAGCACCTGATTGCCCGTCCTCTGCATGTTTCCGAAGGTGCTGACTTCCTCCTCCATGGCATCGAGCCACTTCTTTCTCTTTTCCTCGTCCGTCTCAATCCTAAGCCCCGCAATCTGGTGCTTCAGATCGTGATATTTTATGTGTATGAACTCCATGCTGTCCTGATAATTCCTGTACTGGTCGTACTGGCTTTTCAACAGCACATTCATGGCGGCGAGTTCACGCTCCACAATATAGTCGTAAATGCGGCTCTGGTAGATAAAGAGTATGGCAAGACCACCGAAATCCACGAGTGTTCTTATAAAAAATATATCGGCGCGGGTCGAGCCCGTGAATGGAAGCCCACTGTATCCGGTTCCGTCGTAGAGGAAGCTTAAATTGCTGAAAGCAAATACTGCCACCGCAATTCCAACAGCCGCCAACATCTCCTTGATGGTAAGTTTTTTCAGATAATCGCTCTCAAATACCTTCTTCTCGAGCCTCACCGTCGCCGCAAAGCCGGTGCCGTAAATGACAGTTATCATTAGAATATTAATTATCCTGAATAGCACGGGCTTCATCTGCTGCCCGCCAATATACATCATCAACTGCCACTCGAGCGAAGCCACAAACTCGGCTAACAGAAACGCCTTGACACAACAGTACCCGGTAGCAAGACGGGTTTGTTTTCCGGCGAACATGATAAAAATATACATCAGCCCCACCGCTGTCACCATGCATATAAGCCAGAACACAAGCCGAAAGCTTCCCGACCACACCAGAAAAAAAGCCTGCACCGCCAGCATCGCGGCACTGCAGACCCAAAATTTCACTTTTTTAAATAGTTCCCTTTTAATCAAAAACAGATATGTCATGCACGCTCCCCACTGGGCAAGCGCCGTACATATTCTCGGGATATCGGGATAATACTGCATACCAATCCTCATTTCCGGGCTAAACATATCGGAAGAAAAAATACGCTTTTACACATGTTTTCCCCTGCTGCCCTCTATAACAGCCCAAGCTCCAAACTATCAACTATCCATATATCTCATCAGAAGCTCCATAAATTCCTTTCTCACACTGCGGCTGACGGGAATTTTTTCACCGCACACAATACATTCGCCGCCTAAGAGCCCGTCCACATTCGCCATATTCACAAGAAAGCCCTTGCTGCATCTGAAAAATCCATAGCCCTGCAGCTCTGACTCAAGCCCTTTGAGAGCAGCTCTAGACACAAAATCCCCCCTGACGGTGCGGTATCTCGCATAGTGCCCCTGACTCTCAATATAATAGATTTCCGAGGTTTTAAGCTTCAGAACTCCTGATTCGGTGGCAACCGACACATACACCTCGTCCGGCTTTTTCATGCGGTCAAACGCCTTGTCGAGCTTCTGCGAAAACGCGAAATACTCCACGGGCTTTACCACATAGTCCATCGCGTCCACCTCATATCCGCGCACCGCATAGTCGAGCCTGTTGGTGATGAACATGATTATTACCTCGTGGTCAAGACTGCGTATTCTCTGCGCCGCCGTCATTCCGTCCATGAAATGCATCTGAATGTCCATCAGAATTATGTCGTAAGTCCCACTATAATTCTCTACAATATCCTCACCATCGGAAAAAAAAGTGATATTTATTTTTTTGCCCCGCTCCTTCTCATAGCGCCGTATATACTCCTCAAGCTGTTTCGCAAAAAGAGGCTCGTCCTCCACGACCGCGATATGATATTTTTCCATAGTCGCTCCTTATATGCTGATTTCTATGCCGATGCCTTGGATGTATTATGATTTCACACTATTGCCTTTCATCGGTCACAATATGCTCTATCCCAGAGTGTTCCCTGCCAAGATAATCTTTGAGGAAGCTCGGAAAAGCCTTATATCTGCCAAGCTCCTCTATCGGAACCCAGTGCATCTCCTCCTTCACCCCGTAGGTGGTGCTGTTGCTGTGAAGCTCTTTCGTTCCCCTTGGCTTCATAATAAAATAGAAGCTGATTTCATGGCAGTTCAAGCCCTTCAGAGTTCCTTTGTTCTCATTAAAAAAGTTCTCATGGATAACCGCAAGCCTTTCTATCTCGTAATGCACACCCGTCTCCTCAAAAACCTCCCTAAGCACCGCAGCCTCGGCTGTCTCACCCATATGTACGCCGCCGCCAATCGAGTACAGATAATCTTCCCTCTCATTTCCCGCAAACAGCACACAGCCGTCCTCTATAATAATTGCCGCTGCGCGGTATCTGAACCAGTTGCTTTCCCTTGTAAAACCGCAATCATACGTCATCTCTTGTGCCTCACCGCTAATCAGTTATAACCGTCTTTCTTTTGCCGTTCTTGTTCGTAGGATACTCACGCAGACGTATCACATAGTCCAGATTCACAACCGATTCTGCACCATTCCTATCAATAACAACCGCGTTATCAACAACCTCCTTCAAAATACCGTCAATCGTCCCCGATGCCACCGTGTTAATCAGCACGTCCTTTCCAATAAATCGCTTTGCAAGCTCCTGCATATCCTTATCTCCGTTTCTTCTTTTTATTTTTGCCTCAATATATTTTTCGGTCTGTTTTCTATTACTAAACAGCATCCAAAAAACAAATATGAACAGCAAATAGTAAATTAACCAGTTACTCATTTCAGCCCTCCGTGTTTTTCCCACTTATGCCATTATAGCATGAGTGTAGGATTTTAAAAGAAAAAATTTATACCTCTCTATCATTATCCCAAAATGGTCTTCCGCCATTCTACCTTGTGTTTTACCTATTATAAGCATGGGGTTATAGAACGGAATTCCCAACGCAGCTAACTGAATTTTATTTTATCCCTTGTTTCGGAAAAACATCCGGATTTCAAAATTCTTCATAATCCTCATAATCAGTACTATTGTCTGCCCCGAACGCCCTGCCGTTGGCTTGGATACCACAAGCAATGCTCATAAGCAACGCTATAGGAGACGCCATAGTACTGCCGCCAATAAACATTATGAAAATTTTTCAAGCATATTACCCAAAATGCACTAAATCATCATTTTGATGGTTTTGTACTATATTTCCTTTATTAAAAAAGACCCGGAAAACATTAATAAAACATTTTCCAGGTCCTTTTCTTTAGATATTCATATCTCTTATAAGCTTCGCCGCCTCAACCATATTCCTTAGGCTGGCATCTGTCTCCGGCACCCCTCTTGTCTTTAAGCCACAGTCAGGATTTACCCATAATTTGTCGCGGTCAATCTTGGCAAGCATTGTGTTGAGCGAATTGACAATCTCCTGCACGTCCGGTACACGCGGAGAATGGATATCGTACACTCCTGGTCCGACCTCCGTCTCAAAATGCTTCTCCCTCAGCGCATCCAATATCTGAAGGTCTGAACGTGATGCCTCAAACGTAATCACATCCGCGTCCATGTCGTCAATCGCCGGAATAATGTCCGTAAACTCACTGTAGCACATGTGAGTGTGTATCTGCGTCTCCGGCTTAACTCCACTGTGGGTCAGTCGGAATGCCGGGATTGCAAAGTCAAGGTATTCTGTATACCGGTCCGATTTGCGAAGCGGCAGCTTCTCCCTCAATGCTGCCTCATCAATCTGGATAATTCTGATACCGTCAGCTTCAAGATCAAGCACCTCGTCCCTGATTGCCAGTGCAATCTGCGCTATTGATTCCTTTATCGAAATATCCTCCCTTGGAAATGACCAGTTCAGGATAGTGACCGGTCCTGTGAGCATTCCCTTCATCGGCTTGTTGGTAAGCGACTGTGCATATACTGACCACTCAACCGTAATAGGGTTCCTGCGGTACACATCGCCCCATATAATCGGCGGCTTCACGCAGCGTGTTCCGTAGGACTGCACCCACGCCTTCTGCGTGAACAAAAAGCCTCCCAGTGCCTCACCGAAATATTCCACCATATCATTTCGCTCATACTCACCATGCACCAGCACGTCCAGACCTATTTCCTCCTGCCATGCCACGCACTGTGCAATTTTCTTCTTATTAAAGGCTATGTATTCCTCCCTTGAAATATCTCCACGCCTGTAAGCTGAACGGTTTGACTTTACATCCTGTGTCTGCGGGAATGAACCGATTGTCGTCGTCGGAAACTCAGGCAGACCGAATACTTTTTTCTGTATCTTCTGACGCTCACTTCTCTTCGGAAGCCTCACATAATCCTCTTTCCCGACCCCTGCAAGCCTCTGCTTTACCTGTTCATTGACGCAGTCTCTCTCCGCAGTGAACAGCTTCTGATTATTTATGTAAGACTCCGCCGACGTATAATCCTCCAAATCAGCAAGAACACTCAGCTCATGCAGCTCAGCAAGCTTTTCCTCCGCAAACGCAAAATATGACAGATAAGCCTGTGAGAGCTTGTCCTCGTGCTTTAACGTGTAAGGGACATGCAGCAGTGAGCAGGAAGTCGATAGCACGACATTTATATTCTTTTCTTTAAGCTGCGCCAACGTCTTTAATGTGCGGTCGTAGTGATTTCTCCAGATATTTTTTCCGTTCACAAGCCCCGCAAACAGCAGCTTGTCCTGTGGAAAACCATATTTTTCAATCAGTTTGACCGTCTCCCTGCCCTCTATGAAATCAAGCCCTATTCCGTCAAACGCCATTCCGGTCAGGTTCGCGTAAATATCCCTCACATCTCCGAAATAGGTCTGGAGCAGTACCCTGCAGCCGTTTTTGCAAGACAGCACCGCATCGTATATTCTGCAAAACAGCTCGATATCCTTATCATCCATATCCTGCACAAGCGCAGGCTCGTCAAACTGTATCCACGCCACCTGATTTTCGGCGCAGCTTTTAAGAAGCTCCTTATACGCCTTTATGAAATCATCCACATAATCAGCCGCCGCCCTGCTGCCCGTAAATCTGCACAGCCTGAGCATCGTATACGCGCCGATTACTACGGGCTTTGTATCAACTCCAATCGACTTCGCCTGCTTATACTCGTCTAAAAGCTTACTTCCATACAGCCCGATAACCGTGTCGTCCTCGACCTCCGGGACAATATAGTGGTAATTGGTGTTAAACCACTTCTTCATGGCAAGCGCCTTCACATCTCCCGAGTCCCCCTGATATCCGCGCGCCATCGCAAAATATGTATCCAGCTCTGACAACTTTAATTCCTTGTAACGCCCGGGAACAATTCCAAGCATCACCGCCGTATCCAGAACCGCATCATAGTGTGAGAAATCATTGCTGGAAATATAGTCAATCCCCGCATTTCTCTGCGTGCTCCAATGAATTTTCCTCAACTGTGCTGCTGTCTGCAGCAGCTCCTGTGCACCGATTTCCCCTCTGAAATATTTCTCGGAAGCGAATTTTAATTCTCTTAATGTACCAATTCTCGGAAACCCAATTACCGATGTCTGCATAATAATCCCCTTTTCCGGGCAGGCTGCCGCACCGCCCTCCAACAATATTTTCTCTAATTATAATGGGCGGTCAGGTTATTGAAAAATATATAATTTTATACAGTTGTCATAGTTTAAAACTATGTCAGTCAAATGCAGCTCTCTGCCTTCTAATTTTCCCCGTCCAAATTATCCCTCTCCTCAAGCAGTATCTTTTTAAGCTTCTTAGCCGCAACACTCATAGGACGTTTTACATCATAGACCATACAGATATCGCGCCTTGGAATTTCCTCGTTCAGGCATATCTGCACTATCTCATGCCTCCTGATTGCCTGCTCCGCCATCGGCTGCGGGATAAATGCAAGCCCCAGCTCGGCTTTTACCAACGGCAGTATCTGGTCCGTGGTAGCTGCCTCCGTATCGAGCTTCATCTCAAGACCGTGCGCCATGAAAAACTGATAATAGAACTGGTAGGTCATCGTCTCCCTTCCAAGGCATATAAACGGATAATTCAAAATCTCCGCCAGGCTGAGCTCCTGACTCCCCAGCGCCGTGAAGGTCTTTCCTCCTACCAGTATCTCGCTAAAAGCCTGCAGTTTTACCTCCCTAAGCGGCTCCTTTGCGGTCGTCGGTGTCGTCACAACCGCGAAATCAATCTCCCCGCTCTTGACGGACTGCACCGCCTGCGGGGTTGAATGATTATATATCTTTATCCTTATTCCCGGGTATTCCATATGAAACCTTTTGAGTTTTTTGAGAAGATATATATTAAGCGCCGTCTCGCTTGCCCCGATTGCGATGCTGCCATGCTCCAAATCCGCATACTCCATCATCTCGTCCTCCGCGGTCTGTAGAATGGACATCGCCGCTGCGACTCTTGTGTAGAGCCTTTCCCCCTCCGGCGTCAGGCGCACTCCCCTGTTCGTCCGGATAAACAATGTGCATTGTGCCGCACTCTCAAGACAGTTCATTGCCCTCGTGATATTGGGCTGGCTGTTCCCGAGCGCATGTGCAGCCTTTGTGAAGTTGCTGTATTTTGCAACATAATAAAAAATTCTGTAATACTCAAAATTAATATTCATATTCGCCTCTGTGATAATTTAAAATTATTGCTGTCATATCAATAATACTTTTTACATATCTCTGTACGTTCATTATAATGAAAGCTGGTTAAAAAAACAATGCAAAGAAGCACAATAAAGGAGGACAAAACATGCTGACAGCAGTAACAGGCATAAACTGGGGCGACGAAGGAAAAGGCAGGGTCATCGACCTGCTGGCTGAGAAGGCTGATATAGTCGTCCGCTACCAAGGCGGCAACAACGCCGGACACACCGTCGTAACCGGGCAGGGGAAATTTATTCTCAATCTTCTACCCTCCGGCATACTTCATTCCAAGGTAATCTGTATATTAGGCGATGGTATGGTGGTAGACCCGGAGCATCTGTCAAAGGAGATTGCACAAATCCGTGAGAAGGGAGTGCTCGTAACCCCTGACAACCTGAGGCTCTCCTCAAGGGCTACCATATCCATGCCTTGGCACCGCGCACAGGACGAGCTTGAGGAAAGCCGTCTTGCAAAAACAGGCGCAGCCTTCGGCTCGACAAAACGAGGAATCGCCTACGCCTACAGCGACAAATACAGGAAAAAGACAATCCGTATGGGTGACCTGCTCCACCTCGATGAACCTCGCATACAGGCGCGCCTTAAAATGATGCTCGACTCAAAGAACCTTGAGCTGTCGGGCTGCTACCATCAGGAGCGCATGTCCTATCCGGCTCTGCTCTCATGGTGTGAGAAGCAGGCAGCTCTTTTTGCTCCATATATATGTGACACAGGCAGCTACCTTGAAGCCGCTCTCAAAAACGGAAAAAATGTGGTCTTAGAAGCCCAGCTCGGCGCAATGAGAGATATCGATTACGGTATCTTCCCATACACCTCGAGTTCATCAACCATATCTGCCTATGGTCCTATAGGTGCAGGCATACCGGGGGAACATCTCAATCAGGTTGTCGGTGTACTGAAGGCCTACTCAACCTGCGTCGGTGCCGGTCCATTTGTTGCCGAGAGGGCAATGCCTGAGACATGGATGGAGGCTCTCAGAAAATCCGGCGGTGAGTACGGAGCTGCCACCGGCCGTCCGCGCCGTGTAGGTCCGTTTGATGCCGTTGCAAGCCTTTACGGGCTGAAATGTCAGAAAGCCGACAAGATTGCCCTTACCAAGCTTGACGTACTCAGCAGCCTGGACGTGATACCGATAATTGTAGGCTATCGTCATGGCGATGAGACGACCACCTGTTTTGACCCTCTCGAGGATCAGGACTCATGTGAGCCTATAGTTGAATATCTCCCGGGCTGGAAGGAGGACATATCGGCATGCACTGACTATAACGACCTTCCCGACAAGGCAAAGGCATATATAACCCGTCTGGAAAAACTGCTTGAACATGAAATACAGTTTATTTCCGTAGGCGCAGAACGAAACCAGTATTTATTAAAGGGAGAATGGCTATGAGACACTTGATTGATCCACTGGATTTTACACTTGAAGAAACTCTGAAAATATTGAACCTTGCTGACCGAATTTCAGCAAATCCATCAGCATATTCACACGTCGCTGACGGAAAGAAGCTGGCAACACTCTTCTACGAGCCGAGTACGAGAACACGCCTCTCCTTCGAGGCAGCCATGTTAAACCTCGGCGGTCAGACCTTGGGCTTCGCCGGAGCCGGGCAGTCCAGCGCCACCAAGGGCGAAACCGTCGCTGACACTGCGCGCGTAGTAAGCTGCTACGCCGATATCATAGCCATGCGCCATCCAAAGGAGGGAGCACCTCTTCGCGCCTCGATGTACTCTGGCGTACCTATTATAAATGCGGGCGACGGCGGTCACAATCACCCTACACAGACACTTATCGACATGATGACGATACGCCAGCGCAAAGGGCGCCTGGATCATCTCACCGTAGGCTTCTGCGGCGATTTAAAGTTCGGACGCACCGTTCACTCGCTCGTGAACAGCCTCGTCAGATACCCGGACAATCAGTTTTATTTTATCTCCCCAAGCGAACTTTGCGTGCCCGAATACCTGATTGAAGACACATTGAAGCCGGCAAAGGTTCCCTATCACGAGGTTGATGACCTTGAGGACACTCTTCCCAAGCTCGATGTCCTGTATATGACGCGCGTACAGAAGGAACGTTTTTTCAACGAGGAGGACTATGTCCGCCTAAAAGGAACATACATGCTCACCAAGGAAAAGCTTGAGCTTGCGCCGGCAGACATGCCCGTGCTTCACCCGCTTCCGAGGGTAGATGAGATATCACTTGATGTCGATTCTGACAAGCGCGCAGCTTACTTCCAGCAGGTGCAGAACGGTGTCTATGTCAGAATGGCGCTTATCATGGCACTGCTCGACATTCCCGACCCGGTAACAGGAGAGGAGGTTTTATCATGTTAAATGTGGAGTCCATTCAGAACGGAATAGTAATCGACCATATTACTGCAGGAAAAGGTCTTGAAATATACAAGTTTCTCCATCTTGAAAACATCAGCCGTTCCATTGCACTTCTCCAATATGTGAAAAGTGAAAAATACGGCAAAAAGGATTTAATAAAAATTGAGGGCTCGAACACGCTGCCACAGCTTGATATTCTCGGCTATCTCGATGACAAAATTACACTCATCTATATAAAAGACGGCAAGGTCGTACAGAAGCTTCACCCCGTCCCGCCGATAGAACTGCGGAATGTCATCAGGTGCAAAAACCCGCGCTGCATCACCAATCTCGAGGCAAACTGTGAGCACATATTCAGAATGTCCTCGTCAAAGAAATACAGATGCATCTACTGCAATCAGGAGATAATCACAAGGCAATAATTGTCAAAGGATAAACATTCAACCGTTTGTAGTAGGGAATTTCAACAATTTCCTCATTATATAAAAAACGCAGTCCCCAAAAAACGGGAACTGCGTTTTTCACGTCCGTATTATATGATGGCTGCTTTCACGAAGCCTCAGGACTTAGTCTTAATTTTTCTTAACTCCGAGTGTTACCTGCTCGCCGTTGATATCCCACTCCTTGGTATATCCGTCAAGCTCGCCTGTCACAACCTTGGTAGCAAGAATCTCGGTGGTAATCTGGTCAGCCTTCGCATCGAGAAGAGCCTTAATCTTGTCGCTTCCGTCTGCGTAGATTGTGATGGTATCCATTACTTCGAAGCCTGCTTCCTTTCTCATGGTCTGAATCTTGCTCACAATCTCACGAAGGAAGCCTTCCTCGATGAGCTCAGGTGTGAGGTTGGTGTCTAGAACTACCGTCACGCCGCCCCATGAGTCTGATACATAGCCCTCTGTCTGTGCTATCTCGATGAGGAGGTCATCCTTGGTAAGCTCTACCTTCTGACCGTCAAAGTCAAACTCAAGAGCACCCTTCTCATTGAGCGTATCCATAGCCGCATTGCCGTCAATGCTCTTTAATGCGCCCTGAATCTTGCCAAGAAGCTTGCCATACTTAGGTCCGACAGTCTTAAGCTGCGGCTTGAAGCTGTAGGAGCTGTATGCCCTTACATCATCTGTGAACTCAACACTCTTTACATTAAGCTCGTCCTCGATAATCTCGACGAAGAACTCCGAGAGTGTCCAAGGTGCCTTAATGTACATCCTGCCGATCGGCTGACGGTTCTTGATGTTGGCTGCATTTCTGCACGCTCTTCCGATTACAACCGCTGAGAGGACATCCTCCATGCTCGCCTCAAGATTCTTGTCAATCCAAGCCTCATTGGCAACAGGGAAGTTGCAAAGGTGAATACTCTCAGGAGCGTTCTTATCCTGCTTTGCAACAAGATTCTGATAAATCTCCTCAGTCATGAACGGAATCATAGGTGCTGCTGCCTTACAGAAGGTTACAAGTGTGGTATAGAGTGTCATATAAGCGTTAATCTTATCCTGCTCCATGCCCTTAGCCCAGAAACGCTCACGGCAGCGTCTTACATACCAGTTGGAGAGTTCATCTATAAAGTCCTCTAATACCTTGGCTGTCTCTGTAATCTTGTAGTTGGCAAGGTTGTCATCCACGGTCTTAACAACAGTCTGAAGCTTGGAGAGAATCCACTTATCCATTACAGGAAGCTTATCATACTCAAGCTTATAATCATTGGCATTGAAGTTATCAATGTTAGCATACAGTACAAAGAATGAGTATGTGTTCCAAAGTGTTCCGAGGAACTTTCTCTGTCCCTCAGTAACCGCCTTATCATGGAAACGATTAGGAAGCCATGGTGCAGAGTTCTCATAGAAATACCATCTGATGGCATCTGCTCCATGCTGTGAAAGAGCGTCAAACGGGTCAACCGCGTTGCCCTTGGACTTACTCATCTTCTTACCCTCAGCGTCCTGAACGTGACCGAGAACGATAACATTCTTGTATGGTGCCTTGTTAAACAAAAGTGTCGATATTGCCAGCAGTGAGTAGAACCATCCTCTTGTCTGGTCTACAGCCTCGGAGATAAAGTCTGCCGGGAACTGCTTTTCAAATAAATCCTTATTCTCAAACGGATAATGATGCTGTGCAAAAGGCATTGAGCCTGAGTCAAACCAGCAGTCGATAACCTCAGGAACCCTCTTCATCTGCTTGCCGCACTTAGGACACTTGATTGTCACGGCATCAATATATGGACGGTGAAGCTCAATATCGTCAGGGCAGTTGTCAGACATGCTCTTTAACTCCTCAATGCTTCCGATGGAGTGCATGTGTCCGCACTCACACTGCCATATATTGAGCGGAGTACCCCAGTAACGATTACGGCTGATGCCCCAGTCCTGAACATTCTCAAGCCATGCTCCGAAGCGTCCCGTACCGATTGTCTCAGGTATCCAGTTGATTGTCTTGTTGTTGGCGATAAGGTCGTCCTTAACCGCTGTCATCTTGATGAACCAGCTCTCTCTAGCGTAGTAGATAAGCGGTGTATCACATCTCCAGCAGAATGGGTAATCATGCTCGAACTTAGGTGCGTCAAAGAGCTTACCCTCTGCGTCTAAGTCCTTTAATACCAATGGATCAGCCTTCTTTACAAACAATCCGGCGTAAGGTGTCTCCTTGGTAAGCTCACCCTTTCCGTCTACGAACTGTACGAACGGAAGGTCATACTTACGTCCGACCTTGGCGTCGTCCTCACCAAATGCAGGTGCGATATGGACGATACCTGTACCGTCTGACATGGTTACATAGCCGTCACAGGTAACATAATGTCCCTTCTTGTTCTGCTTAGCGGCTGCCTCGCCTGCACATGCAAAAAGAGGCTCATACTCCTTATATTCAAGGTCACTTCCCTTATACTTTTCAAGTACCTCATAAGCAGGAACGGCAGGTGTGCCCGCCTCCTTATCCTCCGCCTTTGCAAGTCCGCCGAGAACCTTGTCAAGAAGTGCCTCTGCCATATAGTAGGTGTAGCCGTCTGCTGCCTTTACCTTGCAGTAGGTCTCATCCGGGTTCACACAGAGAGCCACGTTGGAAGGAAGTGTCCAAGGTGTTGTTGTCCATGCGAGGAAGTATGCGTCCTCACCCTTAACCTTGAAACGAACGATTGCCGAGCGCTCCTTTACCGACTTATAGCCCTGCGCAACCTCGTGTGATGAGAGAGGTGTTCCGCATCTTGGGCAGTAAGGAACAATCTTAAAGCCCTTGTACAAAAGTCCCTTGTCCCAAATCTGCTTTAAAGCCCACCACTCGGACTCGATGAAATCATTGTGGTATGTTACATAAGGGTTGTCCATATCAGCCCAGAAGCCGACTGTTGCAGAGAAATCCTCCCACATTCCCTTATACTTCCATACGCTCTCCTTACAGTGATTGATGAAAGGCTCAAGACCGTATTCCTCAATCTGCTCCTTGCCGTCAAGACCGAGCAGCTTCTCGACCTCAAGCTCGACAGGAAGTCCGTGGGTATCCCAGCCCGCCTTACGAGGCACAAGGTAGCCCTTCATTGTTCTGTATCTCGGAATCATGTCCTTGATAACTCTCGTGAGCACATGTCCGATGTGGGGCTTGCCGTTTGCGGTTGGCGGTCCGTCATAGAACATATATGTCGGGCAGCCTTCCCTGATTTCCATGCTCTTTTTAAATACGTCGTGATCCTTCCAGAACTTCTCGACAGCCTTCTCGCTCTCGACGACGTTACGATTTGCCGATACCTTATCGTACATCTTTAATTCCTCCATTTTCTAATTTATAGTGTGTATGAGCTTCCAGTCTTGCTCCGTGCTACGCACTCCCGCAAGCCCTGACATTCATTCGGAAATCGCACCGCTGTCGCAGTGCTGTTTTCCTCATTACTGTTGCAGCGTCAAATGACGAAAGAGCCTTACATGCAAGCATGACGGCTTTTTCGTCACCTGACGCCGGCTCATACACTAAAAAAGACCTCTGCACATTCTCATGGCAGAGGTCATAAAATACTTATCATATTCACCGACATACCATCATATGCGTTCCATGTAACGTATGGAATACGTCCGTATCTACTCGTGCGCGCTCATATAAGAATCCCTAACCGCATTATCGGCGATTACATGGCACTCTATACAATATACACTTTCGTACGGCGACTGTGGAGTGATATTCAACATCCCCCTAATTGTACCGCAATCTCAGCACATGCGGCTCTCTGTGACTTTCAGATGATGTCTACTGTCTCCGTCGTAGTCTTTAAATCTGTGATTATTCTAGTATAGCTCATTTAAAATTGCAAGCACTTTTTCACAAAATAATTCTTCACTCATTGTAAAGCTGACATTCGCAATCCGCTTTCGCTACTTGCTCATAAACGCAGTCGCTTTGCGAACTGTCAGTGGGAGCTTTTAACTCCCACTGACATAAGCATCCCCCTTACCCCCGCTTAGTGCTCTACACACTTTAAGCGGGGGATTGCTTATTCTGCGTTCATGCTGTGCATACAATGAACCGGACACAAACATGCAAAGTAATGACATCACAATATGGTACACAATTAGTACTTTTAAAACCTTGGATAAGTCTTTCACGCGCACCTCCTTGGTGTGTCACTTCAGTTCATCAAGATACAACTGCACCCTGTCCTGTATGACTGCCGTTACAGTTTCCTTTGTCCTGCTGCCTGCAAAATAACCGGCAAGCTCTTCCTCTATAATATTGATTATCTCACTGTCAGCCGGAACAGACAACTCAACATTTTCTATCATGTGCATTACTGTGTCTATCTCTTCCTGAGTTGCGTAATGGTAATTAAACTGTCCCTGCTCTGTGAAAAACGTAGAGAGCTTCTCTTCACCGGCATGCGAAAGCTCTGCAGCAATCAACTCCTGCAGCTTATTTTTATTTGGAGAAAAGGATGAATCGGAATTATCATTTTCAAGACTGAACTTAATAAACTCCCATGCCGCATCCTTACATTTCGATGTTGAAACAATTGAATACGCATCCTTTATTCCTATGTTGTGACACTCTCTTCCGTCAGCGGTAGGATATCCTTTTACTACAATGTCATCACCATATTGAACATAGTATTGCTGTATACTTTCAAAATTCTGCAGGGAAATATCTGTTATAAGACTGGTATTCTCACCCATCATCGAATAATTAACCTCATCAGGAAGCTGTCCTATTATATCTAACAGTGCATCGAATGTGTCAGTTGTGAAATCGCAGATTCCATTATCACTATCTATAAATGCATCAACAGAATAAGCAAGAATACGACCTAATGCATATTCCTTCGACCAATATGATGACACTACACTGCCCGGATTATTGATAAGGCATGCATCCACGTCTTCTATCGTCCATCCCGCACTCCAGCCTACCATATCTGCATTTCCAAAATATGAATATATATAATACTCCAACGGTACAGCCGTAAGCACTCCGTCTATGGTAAATGCCTCTACAACAGAATCAACGTAATCCTGTATATCTGTTTCAGTATCTCCGTCAAAATATGGTCTAAGATCCTCTATTGCATTCTTATCAACAAGGTTGTATACATCTAAATATTGAAGGTTAAGCATATCAGGTGCATTTCCGGATGCAAGGTCGAGATAAAGCTTTGTTGTCGCCTCATCCGTAGTTACCTCATTGCTTCGGTCATTATATGTCCTTATTGATACATGATATTTTTGCTGACTTTTATTAAATTCCACTACATTACGTTCAAGCAATACCGGCATATACATACAGCCAATTACAAGTTCTTCCCTGTCGTCTGCGGCAACAGCTTCCCTGCTCACACGTTCTACAAACTCGATTCCATAAGTCCTGCCCGTCTCGTCATTTCTATCATTATATATAACTGCCATACATGAATTATCTATCAGATAAACCTGAACCACATCATTGCTCACGATGTCAATGTCCGTCCACATAAAAAGTGTATCCGTAGTTTCTTTTTCCACATCATACACTAATATTCCATTCATACCTCTCACTAATATCCTGCCGTCAACACTTCCTAACACATCCCCTGACGGAAACCCGGACTTTCTTTCTGTCACGCTGCCCTTCTCATCTATTCTGAATAATCCATAACCGTCCACATAGTATGTCACATACCATATTGATGAATCATAACTGAATATACGCCCATTTACCTCTGATACCTTGGTTACATTACCTTCCGGGTCAACTATATTAAGCCCTTCATAATCCCTGACATAATAATGCCTGTCAGACGCAGCTACAAATTCCAGTGCGGGATTTGGATGCCTTTGATTGTTTCGCTCCGGCATATCTGCACTCAACCTCATAGCTTCAAGCACCGCTTCTTCAAAATTATATGTCAAAATAAATGAAGTGTAGTTATTATTTACATCAGATACCTCTGCAAGCACACACAGTCCGCCATTGGGTGCTTCACAAAATTTATCGATATACAGATATGAATAGCTTCCAAGCTCATCATTTATCAGCTTTTCAATAGCAGAAAATTCAAGCTCCACTGATTTCTTATCCGTCAAAGAATATACCGATATCGCACCGCTCTCTCCCGCATCAAGCTTGGCAAAACCCTTCTCACTGTAACAGAGCCTGTCCCCGATAAAGACTGCATCATCCACATCGATATCCTCAGGCAATCCCCATTTTCCCTCGGTCTCGGGCTTCCATGTGTATAAGTCTGCATTCTCCCAATATGTACTATCCTCAATGGTATCACCTGACGATGTCTCATTAATCTCCGTCTGCACATCCGTGGTGGTCTCATTAACGCTTTCCTTTGCATTGCAGCCAGTCAGCGTAAATGCAAAAAGACATAGCCATGCAGCTATGTACCTTAAGATGCCGGAAGTTTTCTTACAGCCTTTCATGATGATTTCCTCCTCGTATAACATTTTAAATGCGGTTTTACCATACAATCAGGTAAAACCGCAATATTTTTATTTAAACATTAAGACACCTGACCATACTCATCAACATAGTATGAAATATCACTACTTCCTACTTCATTCCCATTCCTAAACAACACAACCTTAAATCGTATTGTACGTCCCGTAGTACTCATATGACGAACCTCTACCGACCAGCCATCCGATGCAATACCATCAGGTATGGAAGTAACTGACGCAGAACCGCTTCCTGATGTAAACTGTGAATCATAGCCTTCATCCCACTCATAATTAAGTCGTATTGTTCCGCTGACACCTATATGAGCACCATATACTCCTGTTGCCGTTATAAGCATGCTGAAATCCTTGCTGCAGCTATCATGCTGTCCATAACCCAAAAGCATAATTCCATCATCTGTATCGGACATTGCAAATACATTTACAGGTGTAACTAAAGTAACAATTCCAACAAGCAGCATAGCTATAACTTTTTTGAACGTTTTTACCATTCTTAAACCCTCCTGATTTTTATGTATTTTATTAACCTTCCCCTAATAATTTCACTATGAAAATTATGCTGCAGTCATCCTTATCATATAATAGATGTGATTTCTCCGTTCTTCGAACTTTCGAACCCACAACAGGCATTCGCAAATTGGTCTGCTGTCCTGTTTTGCTCATGTCTGTTTATCCATCTAATATATATAGTTCTTTGTCTATAAACAGCCACGCAATATATATTGATGGATTTATTATACCATAGTATTACACATCCCACCCGACTTATGATTTAAACCATACATATATGTTATACTATTTAGTCATATTTGTC
>ERZ1034998.78-NODE-78-length-63982-cov-45.843806_pt1 | contig 63982 bp, 54 predicted proteins | sample MGYA00520621_ERZ1034998 | MGnify/ENA primary metagenome ERZ1034998 (study PRJEB33766, sample SAMN09781748) | gut metagenome | biome: gut microbiome | host: Homo sapiens | place: Madagascar | study: EMG produced TPA metagenomics assembly of the PRJNA485056 data set... | reverse complement strand
ACATATGATACGTATAAATTCAATGCGTGTAAATATAATACATATAAATTTAATATGTATAATTATAGCGAATATAAACTATATATTGTTGTTTATATTTTAGTATGATCAGAAATGATTATATTACCGATTAAAAAGATTGAATTTTAAAATTTATCTGCTAATATATTGATGAAAATATTTTGAAATATACGAGGATATACATACATGAAAGACCTTACAAAAGGAAAACCATCAAGACTCATACTGGCATTTGCCATTCCAATATTTATGGCAAATATACTCCAGCTCACATACAGTATAGTTGACACGAGAATAGTCGGATCATATCTGGGAGAAAATTCACTGGCAGCAGTCGGAGCCACCACGACACTCAGCAATCTGATGATAGGCTTTTTGATGGGCTTGTCCAATGGATTTGCCATAATAACAGCCCAGAAATTCGGAGCAAGGGACTATGCCGGTGTAAAGAAATCGTTTGCGCTGTCGATTAAAATGGGATGCACCATAGCACTTGCTATAACGGCGTTGTGTCTGTTATTTTTGCGTCAGATTCTTGGATTTTTAAATGTGTCAAAGGATTTGATGGGAATGTCTGTGTCATATATTTTTATCATAATAGCAGGGCTTGTAGCAACATTTTTATATGATGCATGTGCGGCGGCACTCAGGGCGCTGGGCGATACAGTTACACCGCTTGTCATACTTGCCGTCTCGGTCTGTCTGAACATGGCAGGTGATATTTTCTTTGTGGTCGTACTGAAGGCAGGAGTCGCAGGCGCTGCGATTGCCACTGTACTTGCACAGGTTATTGCGTTTATCGTGTGCTATGTATATATGGTAAAAAGATATGAGCTTTTGCGCTTATCCCGCAGTGATTTATTTGACAGTCATTTACTGCGAAGAAGTATGAAATTATGCGGCGAAAATTGTGATATCGAAGGCGCAGAATGTAAAGACAGCGAGAATAATATGACTCCTGAAGTAATAGCCGTGATGAAAATGACGATGCTTAAGGCCGGTCTTTCCATGGCATTTATGAGTTCACTTGTCAATATAGGCTCGCTGACCCTGCAGACCGCCATAAACCGACTGGGACAGGATATTATAGTAGCTCACACGGCTGCCAGAAAGATATCGGAGATATTCATGGTCATGTTTACCGTGTTCGGACAGACAATGGCGACCTTCTGTGGGCAGAATATAGGAGCGGGAGAAGTAGCCAGAGTGAAAAATGGCATAAAACTGGCAATATTCTATACCTGCATATGGTGTACGATGGCAATTATCGCAAGCTACACTATAGGCCCGTGGCTGGTGAAGCTTGTAACAGGCACTAATAATCCTATTGTCATAAAAAATGCCACAAATTATCTCAAATTTGACACTCTGTTTTATTATGTGACCGCTGTTATATGTATAGTGCGAAATGCAATGCAGGGGCTTGGAGAGCAGATTACACCGCTTGTATCAAGCTCACTTGAGATGGTAGGAAAGATAATCATTGCATTCACGCTTGTGCCACTGCTTGGCTATACAGGAGTGATAGTAGCAGAGCCGCTTGTGTGGTTTATCATGGTGATACCGCTTTTGGTGAAGATATACACCATGCCGGTGCTTAGGAAGCAGGGGCATGGGATTTGAAAAAAGAGTGAAGCAGGCTTTACTCTAACACCAGAAGCAGTCCCATTTTGAACCTTCCGTCAGCGGTTACGCTGTGCAGTCCGTTTTTGTCAAAGCGGAAATTCTCGCCTGCTGAGATTGTGTAATCTTTGCCCTCGTAGCCTATTACAGCCTTGCCCTCAAGTGCGAAAATTATTGCATTTCCCGGAGCGCGATGCGGGGTGAGAACGGTGCCCTCATCGAATGCCATAAGCACGAATTTCATTGTGTCGTTGCTTACCACATCAATGTTCGTGATACTGCCATCCTCATATGAGATAAGATCCTTAAGCTTCATGACCTCGCCTGATTTGATAATTTTGTTCATATTGTTGTTCTCCTTTTTTATGATGATTTCGGTGTAAATACAGCCGGTTTCTGTTGTTACTCCGCAGAGTGTTTTCGAAGGGACTACCAGCATATCACCTTCTGATATGGTATGCTTTGCAGCATAAGCTCCGATAAGAAAATCAGCGCATCCTTTTGCAACGATGTATACCGTGGTATTATCGTAGGAATCCTGAGAGATTGACGTGCCCTTACCGAGAGAAAAATAGGTTATGGGTGTTTTGTCACTTAGCCTTGAATTTCGTGAGATGGTCATCTCGTCGCGGATAGGGCGTAAATCTTCTATTTTGAAAACCTTGTCCATAGGATTTCTTGTCCTTCTTTCTTGAATGTTGATTTCATTATTTATAATACAATATTACTATAATTTTGTCCAAAAATATGTTGCATATACAACAAAAACAATATAATGATAGAAAATACATTGATTTTTATAATGACAAAAGAATATCCCTATGTTACAATTTAGTCGAAGCATTATATTTCTGTAGAGCGTCACCACATAACACGTCAATAATTGGTGCATATCACTTTGAAGAGGGCAGACCACTTCGCATCATTCTACAAAGGACATGGAAATTTTCGATGCTTTAAGATACCAGTAAATAGCAGGAAAATAATATGTCAGGTGTAGATAATGCCATATTTTTATGTAGGGGTACGTAGAATATATTCAGATTGTAGGCAAGTTACTATTCTCATTTGATATCATTTCCTGCTCACACAAGTGAATAGGAGGAGAAAATTGGGCGTAAAGGATTCAAAAGCCAAAGAGTATCTGTCGGACAATATCAGATTTAGTGAAATCTGCAACTACATGTTGTTTGGCGGTGACAAGATTATCAAACCACAGGATTTGAGGGAATGTGATTCCACAGAGGTATTATCCATATTTGGAATTGACAAGAAACAGATTGTCAGACAGAAATGGCGGGATTTACTTAAGAGTGTTTTAGTCAAATATACGGGAAACATGTATATTGTATTGATTGGTATAGAAGCACAGACTAATGTGCACTATGCTATGCCTGTAAAGACCATGATTTATGATGCTTTGAATTATGGTGACCAGGTCAATGGAGCGAAGAAGCGACATCAGAAGAACAAGGATTATAAATCATCAGAGGAATTTTTGTCAGGATTCACGTATGATGACAAATTGACTCCGGTTATAACCATAACATTATATCTTGGTACATCAAAGTGGGATGGACCAAGAAGTCTGATTGAAATGATGCCACAGATGGATGAGAGAGTATTTCCACTCATCAACGATTATAAAATTAATCTGTTGAATCCACTTGAGCTGACAGATTTTTCGATGTTTGAGACTGGACTAAGACCATTATTTGAGGTGTTGAAAAATGCGTCAGATGAAAGAAAACTAAATGCTTTAATCACGACAGATGACATTTTTAAAAAAGTCGATGTTGAGACAATAGCAGCAATGAATTTATTTGCAGGAACGGATATTGAGTATGAAGAAAAGGAAGAGGTGATTAATGTGTGTAAAGCATGGGAAGATCATAAAAAGCTTGGAATTCAGGAGGGAATGCATCAGGGAGAGACTAAGATGTTGTTTACTCTGGTAACAAAGGGCAAGCTCGATATTGATACTGCAGCAGAGGAAGCCGGTGTCAGTGTCAGTGAGTTTGAAAAATTAATGAGTGAAGCAGGCTATAAGGTGCCTGAGACTGTGTAGCATCAGGCAGGAATAATTTATCAAAATGTAAATAGCAAAAATCCGCTAACCATTGTATTTGGTATAGCGGATTTTTTGTGTAGGAAGGTATTACATCCGGCTGTTATTGTACTGTTCTATTGCATCGACACCGCCTAACAGCACTATGATAAGTATAGCTCCAATCCATGGAAACAACACCGTAAAAATTCCAAACCATGCGCCGAGTGAATCGCTGCTATAGTCCCAGAAAGGCTTGTTCGGGTCATCAAGCCAGTACACATTTATGATAGTCCTAAGCTTAGAACGTGTGCTATGTCTGTTATCGCATGAAAAACGCTTGCGGTACTCCTTTCCGTCTACAGTATATGTGTACCTGGCAGCCCAGTAGCTGTAAGCGGATTGTGAATTATTGACAACGAGCCTCTTTGCATCCTCCTTCACAATCATGCCTCTCGCCACATGTCCGCGCTCCTTTGCAAGTGCTATCTTGCGCTGTAAACCAATATTTAGTTTGCAGAAAAACTTAAAATCTATGATGTACAGTGGTATTAGTGAAAGCACACCCACATTTACCTGCCACGGGTAGCTTGCGATAGCCTTAAAAACTTCTGAAAAAGTGTCCATTGAAAATCCCCTTTCTTTATATGCTGCATTTGAATATATGGTATGAGAATATTATAGAAATAAGTAAGGGGATTGGCAATGGAAAATTATTTTTTATTTATATTGTCTTTGATTTTATCATCATCTTTTGTCATTTCAAGGTAAAACTCAGCTAGTTTCATAGCTCTTTCAAGTTGTCTGTTTTCATAACTATCATTTAGTCGGTTAAAAGTCATTTGCAAAGGATCACAATTGGGATCATCTCCAAAAACGAGATAATCTAGGGTGACGTCTGTGAATTTTGCTATATGAATAAGTAAGTCGAGATTAGGAACTCTTTTACCAGACTCTATAAGTGCTAAATATGAAGAAGAAATATAGAGCATGTCAGCAAAGTATGATTGTGTTTTATTCCTTTTTAATCTTAATTTTCGTATTCGTTCACCTAACTCCTGTGGGTTTAAAATAATGTTGTTCATGTAAAATCCTCCATAACAAATATGTTGCTATAAGTAAAAAATATTATGACTTATTGTATATGATATTAAAATTATTAACTTTCATTATGAAAAAAGACATTTTACAATGTGTAAAAAACGTGAGTCTTACAAATAATATTGAAAATATTAACAAGCAGTAAATAATATATTGACATATAGAAAAAATAGTGGCACAATGTAAGTAATAAGGACTATAAGGAGGTCAAAAGATGAAAAAAAGTATGTGGAAAAAGCTGATGTCCACAATACTGGCATTAGTCATGGTATTGGGATTATCGGGTACACTAGGTTTTCAGCATGTAGATGCATCTGAGAAGGCTAAACTTTCAGTATCTGTTGATAAAACAGAGGTTAAAAGGGGTGATATAATCACTTATTCAATTGATTTGGCAGGAAATGAAACGGGAGTTGGATTAACATTAAGGATGTTGTTTGATAAAAACGTTTTAGAACCCGTAGAAGGAAATGACGGCATAATAAAAGGTAATGTCATTGCAAGTGCTTTTATGGGGGATCCGTATGCATTAAAAGAAAACGGTAGATTTGGAGTGACTGTAGGAGCAAATGATCCTCTTGAAAATGGTAATATTTTTAAAGCAAAATTCAAAGTAAAAGATTCTGCAAGTGGAGACTTTAAATTACAGACTTTAGTACATGATCTGACAAATTATAAAGGGGATTTGCTTGATTTTAATTATGATGAGGCTCCAAGCGTAAAGGTTGTAGTTCCGGCAACAGGTATCACAGTTGATAAAACTGCAACGACAATCGTGAAGGGTGCTACAGACAAACTTACAGCTACATTAGTTCCGGCAGATGCAAATGGAACAATCACATGGTCAACAAGTGATTCATCAGTAGCAACTGTTTCAAGTGATGGAACAGTAACAGCAGTTAAGAATGGTACAGCTACAGTAACAGCAAAATGCGGTGATTTATCTGCACAGACAAAAGTTACTGTTATTAATCCTTTAAAGGCAATTACAATTACAGGAACAACACATAGCATTAAAAAGGGACAGACAACACAGCTTGGACTTACATATGATCCGGCAGATACAACAGATAGTGTAGCTGCAACATGGACATCAAGCAATACATCTGTAGCAACAGTCAGCAAGACAGGTCTTGTAACAGCATTAAAGGATGGTTCAACAACCATTAAAGCAACAGTAGGAAATGTGAGCAGTACATATGATATTGCTGTAAAGGAAGTAAAGCTTACAGGAATTAAAATGGAAGAAAAGGCTCTTATTCATAAGGGCGACACAAAAGCTCTTACAGTAGAGTACACTCCGGCAGATACAACAGATGATAAGACTGTAGCATGGTCATCAAGTGATAGTACAGTAGCATCAGTTGAAAACAATGGAATCGTAACAGCAGTTAAACCAGGTTCAGCAGTAATTACTGCAAAGGTAGGAAACTATCAGGCAACATGTGCAGTAACAGTTGATGCTCCTTTAAAAGAAATTGTGCCTGAAAAAGCTATAATTGATATGGTAAAGAAGCAGACAGCAAATATTGCGTACTCAGTAGTACCGGCTGATACAACAGACAGCAAAGATGTAACATATACATCTTCTGATGAAACAGTAGCTACAGTTAATTCAGATGGAAAGGTTACAGCAAAGAAAGCCGGACAGGCAACGGTTACCATAACCGGTGCAAATGGTATTAAAGCAACAGTAACAGTAAACGTAAGCGAGATTCCTGTAAATGAAGTAGTACTGAGTGCACAGGATGAAATCATTGAGGCTGGAGCAAAGAAAGCTATTACAGCTACACTTAAACCGGAAAACAATACAGATGATAATCAGGGTGTAACATGGACAACATCTGATGAAAAAATTGCAAAGGTAATTGTTGATAATGAAGATAGCCATAAAGCAACTATTGAAGGTGTTGCAGCTGGTTCGGCAGTTATCACAGCAACAGCAGCAAACGGAACAAAAGCTGAATGTACAGTAAAGGTTCCTAAGCATATTACAAGCATTACATTACCGGGGGCAGTTGAGCTTACCAGAGGTGCATCAACAACTCTTAATGTAACAATTGCACCGGCAGACACAGATGATGATACAGAAGTTACATGGAAGTCATCAGATAGTGATGTTGTAAAGGTAGATGAGAAAACAGGTATGGTTTATGCAGTAAAGGCAGGAAAGGCAGATGTTACAGCAACAACAAAGGCTGTAGATAATGCAACAGCTAAGCCATTTACAGCAACAACAACTGTAACTGTAAAAGAAAACAATATGACAGATGAAATCGGAAAGAAACTTGCATTTGATGAGTTTGATGATTTATTAATCGGTCAAAAAGATAATGCAAACAATTACTTTAATCTTAGTGATTTAATCAAGGAAAACAATATCACAGATAATATTAATGTCGAGTTTGCATCAAGTGATAAGACAGTAGCAACAATTGATAATGATGGAAATGTGTTTGGTCTCAAAGCTGGAAAAACAACAATAACAGCAACTGTTATCGCAACAGCCGGAGATGGTTCTAAGAATGTTTATACAGCAGAAGGAGAGCTTACAGTAAAGACCATTCCACTTAATTCAATTGCATTTGATAAAGTAATCAAGGAAATGAAGCTTGGTGCTACAGATATACTTAGCATCATATATAATCCACAGAATACAACTGATGCAAAGGATGTAACATGGACAAGCTCAAATCCTAGTGTGATTTCAGTTGAGAATGGAAAATTAACAGCTAATGCTGTTGGTACAGCAGATATCACAGCAAAAGTTGGTGATAAGACAGTAACATGCACAATCACTGTTAAGGAAGAAAAGAAAGCTGAGCAGCCAAAGCCGGTTATCACAAATAAAAAATCAGACAATAAGCCGGCAGCAAAATCAGTTTCAAAAGCAAATGATGCAAAGAAAGCAAAAACAGGAGACAATAATAATGTTGTTCTGTTCCTGGTAATGTTTGCAGCAGCAGTAGCAATGATTGGAGTAATTACAGGAAAATCATTAAGAAGAAATAGAAGATAGAAAATAGGTCAGAAATACAAGTATGAAGAAAATAATTAAAAAGGCCATATGTTTTATCTGTGCTATATTATTTTTTCAATCTGGGTCAATACCTACATATGCTGATGAGAGTGCCGCCTTTTATGTTCAGACAGCGGCGGCACTGTCTGATGGCATGATCAGGGTATCTGTTTATTTGAAAGATGCAGATAATCTGGCTGGTATTGACGCAGAGCTTTTTTTTGATTCTACAAAGGTTTCATTTGAAGGAAGCAGCCTTGGAGATTCATATTCCAGCTCGTATTCAGATATAAATTATGACAATGAAAACTCTAAAGTTCACTATGTGATGCTCTATCCTGATGGAAATAATAATAATGGTATTTTGTTTACTGTTGACTTTAAGGTAACAGGAGAAAAATCATATCAGCCGGAATTAAAAATAAATAGTTTGATTGACAGCAGTGATGAAATGAATGAAATACCGTATAGTATTGAGTATCAACAGGCTGACGGAAGCTGGAGTGATAATATAGATCGAAGCGGAAAAATAGCAGAAAAAAAAGTCATTGATAACACATTAAAAAAATATGGCTCAGAAGCAGATATTAAATCAAACGGAAATCCCTCTAATGATTCGGTTAGCATAGATAGTAATAATAAATCAAACGGAGTCATTACTGATGATGCTGCTGACGGAAATGAGGTGTTTAAAGCCTCTGATGATAATTACAAAGATAGCACAGAGCAGATTAGTGACAAGAATAGTACAGAAGGTACTGAGTTGGTCGACAACTCTGAAATAAATGAAAATAAAGATAAACAACGAGAACTGACTATAGATAGAAAATATCTAATCGTTGGTTTCGTTAGTACATTTTTTATTATCTTTGTTGTATTTTACATAGTGTTTAAACGGAGAAACAATAGAAAAAATTAAGGAGATAGCATATATGAGAAAACGATCAAGGCAATTAATAGGTGTATTAATGGCATCAGCAATGGTTATATCCACCAATGTTGTTATTCCAAATGAGTATACATATGCACAGGAAGATACTTCTAGTATAAAGAGTAGTGGTACATATGGAAATAATATAACTTGGACATTACAGGATGGTACGTTAACAGTTAGTGGATTTGGAAAATTAGAGAAGATTGATGATAGTGATTTTCCATGGACTGGGAATGATGAAATTAAGAAATTGAATATAAATAAAGGAATAACAGATATCGGGAATCAGGTTTTCTATAATTTAGGTAATCTGCAGGATGTAAATTTTTCGGATGGACTTAAAAGTATAGGGGATTGGGCATTTACAAACTGTGATATAAGAAGACTACGTATACCTGATAGCGTAGAAAGCATAGGAGAATTTGCATTTAGTGGTAATAGTTATTTAAAAAAACTAGTATTGCCTAATAATTTAAAAGAAATAGGAGTTTTTGCATTTTCAATTTCAAATGGTGGGTGTATGTATTTAACAGGAAATGCACCTAAAATTGAGGATGAAAATTATGTGGATATTCCGGGTGCAGTATCGGGAAGAAAATTGACTATTATATATCCTAAAGATAATAAGACTTATACAGAACAATTTAAAAATCATTTTACGCAGTCAGAAGTAAATTGGGTGGAAGAAGATGTAAAAGACATGAGTCTTGATATTGATGAAGGAGATGATAAGGTTGAGTCAGTAACTTTAGATGTGCAAGGAACAACAATAGAGACGAATGATGAAAATAGGGGAAAGTGCAATATTTCTATAAATATAAAAAATTATTCGGGTCCAGTACTATCAACTTCATATGTATATGTATATTTAAAATCTGAAAGAGATGATTCTGAATCCAAGCTGATGGCATCGTATAATGACAAGACTGGTTCGTATGAATTAAATATGTCAGACTTATATGGAACTATTGGAGCATTTACTTGGACATATTTTAGTGGAAAAACATGGATTGAAAAAATAGAAATTCAATCTGATTCAGGAAAAAGGAAAACAGCAGGAAATAATAGTTGGTATGTAATTCCAGTTTCGTCATATGGAGTTGTATCTAATGGAAGTAATCCATATGTAGCAGAAAAGCCTGAAGATGCTAAGTATTGGTTTAATATTCACAGAACATATAGTATGACATTCTATGAGCCTGATTTATCAGTTAAGTCATTGAAAGATAATGGTGGAGAGATATATAAAGAAGAAAAGACTATTGCAGTTGAAGATGGAATATCAGCCATTGGAATGAATGATGTTTACAAAGCAAAAGATTTAGGAGATTTAAAGTTTAAAAGGTGGTATTGTCCGTTTTTTGATTATATGGAGGATGAAGAGTTATACGATTGTTCATGTGTCCTTTATTCTGAATATGACAAAGATATTTTGGTTTTTGATGTGAAATTTGATGATGGAAACGATGAAGTAGTAGACATAAAAACAATAAATTATGATGAACTTGATGAGGATGATTTACCTGTAGTTGAGGGATACGAGAATTATAAATGGCGTGTAGTTAGAGATACTGGTGCAATTTATTATATTATGGACGTTGATGGGAATAAACCTGATAAACCATTAAAAATTAAAAACGCGTCAACGTTATCAAAAGATAAGATTGAAGCTGCTGTTAAAGATATTTCTAATGCGGCAGAAAAAACTAATGTGTCTGTAGAAATGAATAATGCCACAGTTATTCCTAATGAAATTTTAAAAGCTGAGCAGGGAAAAAATGTTAATGTGACATTTAATACAGCAAATAGTGCTTGGGCGATTAATGGTAAAACTATTGTATCTGATAATATAGAGGATGCAAATATTTCTCTTACGAAAGAGGCAGGAAGTGTTTCAGATTCAAATCTTAGTGATTTAATTGGTAAACGAAGTGCAGAGAAAATCATATTTGGAAACCATGATTCATTTGGATTTAAAGCAGATATAAATTTAAAACCAGAGAATGATATTACTAATAACAAAGCTGTTTTGATCCAGAAAAATGCAACTGGTTATGTGTATAGAAGTTCATCAAGTGTATATAACAATAACTATAGTATCAACGTTGATAACGGAAATGAAAGTTATGTTATCTATGGTGATAATGGAGATTTGAATTCTGATAGTAAGATAGATATCAGAGATGCAATGAGTTGCTTAAGGCATGTCAGTGGAAGAGAAGATTTGGACTGTGTAAGAGAAGGTCTTGCAGATGTCAATTTTGATGGAAAGGTAAATATTCAGGATCTCATAAAAGAAATACATGTTGTAAGCGGAAGAGAAGACAATTTTTAAATGACAGTATGATTAAAGCAGCACGCGGTAAAAGGACGCGTGCTGTCATACTATATGGAGGGTAAAGAATGAAAAATACAAAAAAAATATGGAAAGTAATGATAGCAATATGTCTAATAGGTATAATTCTATTGGAAAATTTATATACATATAAAACTGTGACATATGCTAATGATACGAAAAAATATATTGGCAGCTTTAATTTGTATACTTATAGGGCTGATAAGTATTTAGAACAGAATTCAGTGTGTAGAACAGTTATCAATAATATGATGAATGCATCATTTCCAGCGCAGAGAATTGTAGACTCACTAAGTAAAGATAATTCATTTCAGAAAAAAGTTGATGCATGGAAATATATTCATTATACGGATTCCCCATCAAAATTGGCAGATGATGTAATGAAAGAGAAGGATTTATATTCTGCAATAATAATCAGTGTGTTTATATCTGAGGCTACAAACGATAATACTGTTATGGATTATACGAAACTAATTTCAAAAGAGGCCGATGATGTTATATCGAGTGTTAAGAAATACATTTCAGTAGATGAAACACAGAATCTTACAGCTTTTTCTAAAAATGATATTGAGAAAATTTTAGAAAAAGCATCAGAATCTTTTGAGAATAATCACCCGAAACTTGATGCTTTATCAGATTATAGTGAAAATATATCAAACCTGTTTGAAGCGGGAGGAACTCTGATAGAGGCTATACAGAGAATGGCAGAGTATACGCGAATTTGTGAATTATCTGTAGAGATAAAAAGCGTTTTGCAAGATATGTATAATAATTGTCAGGCAGATAATGGGCAACTTAAGTCGGCATTGAGTGAAGTGATTGAAAGTATGAAGAGCTTTGATTCAGGAATATGTGCTAATATCATAAATGCGACGGAGAAAACACTATTTGATGTGGTAGGAACCATTTTGGATGAATGCTGGAAAGATTTTTTGAAGGATATGCCAGTGGTATATTATTTTTGTGTTGGAGCAGATATTGGTATTAAATTTGGGGATCTAGTGTGTACACATCTGTTTTCAACGGATAAAACAATTGAGCAATATGAAAAAATGAGATGTTTATCTGAATTTACAAATTTGTTAAAATTATCAATTCATAATATGGAAAAGGAATATGTAAAAAATAGAACATCAGATAATGCAAGAAATTATTTCGCTTCAGTAGATGCATTATTTTCAATAGCAAATTTAAGTTGTAAATATGCTGTAGAATATGCAGATATCATCTATACAGATTCAGTAATTGGAAATGTAAAGTACTTTTTTAGTAAGAAAAGCCGAGAAAATTGTGATAGTTTTATAGCAGCAATTAATGACATGAAACGTAGCTATAATGGTGAATCACAAAGTCTGATTAATAATTATTTGAATAGGTTAGATGCTGAGCACCATGATATATACAATATTCTTATGGGTGAAAGTGATCCTGTAGGTGTTACGGGAATATCATTTGTGAATAAGAATATTACAATAGGCATTAAGGATGAATATATTTACAGTGCTGGAATTGTGAACGTAGAACCAAAGAATGCAACTAATAAAATTTTAAGTTATAGTTCATCAGATGAAAGTATATGTGGTGTTGAAAATAGTGCAGGATGGCTTATTCCTAAAAAGGCTGGTGATGTAACAATAACAGCTTCGTCTGTTGATGGAAATTATACTGATAGTGTACATGTTCATGTAATAGATGGGTATAGTGATGCATGGCAGGATATGGGAATGTTTAATTGTGTATCCAGTGGTAATTGTGGTGACAATGTTAGTTGGCAGCTTTGGAGTAATGGTAGATTGTTAATTAATGGTCATGGAAATATGACTGATTATGGCTATAATGAATCACCATGGTACAATAATACATTTATAAACTATGTTGAAATTGGTTCCGGAGTGAAGAGTATAGGTGATTGTGCTTTCTCCGGATGTACTAATCTTCAAAATATATATTTTGTGGGAACACCCGAAAAAATAGGAAAAAGTGCATTTTATAATACAGGACTTACGGATGTTAGTCTGCCAGATGGAATGAAATCTATAGATAATTATGCTTTTGCTAATTGTAAAAATCTAAAATCAATCCAAATAGCTGATTCAGTTGATACAATGGGACTTGCTGTGTTTTTAAATTGCAAATCGCTTGAAAAGATTACACTATCCAAAAAGATGAACTGTATTACGCAGGGGTTATTTATGAATTGCACAAAATTATCTGAAATTTCAATGACTGATAATATTATAGAAATTGATGATAATGCATTTTATAAATGCGGTAGTTTAGAAAAAGTTGAAATATATAATGATAATGTTGATATCTGGGATGATGCGTTTACAAACTGCGAATCCAAATTAATCTTATACGGAAATGCAGGTTCTAATGCAGAAACATTTGCAAAGAATCATGGTATTTCATTTGTAGCGTTTGATGATATAGATAGAGATTTATATGTAAAAGATTTTACATTTGATAATTCTAATACATACAAAACATTTGAGAAGATTAATATTATAGGGCAGGCAGCAGGAGGTACAGCTCCATATAAATACAAATTTTATTACATTATTGATGGAATAAGACACAGTATTAGAGATTATACTTCTAGTGGAACTACATCATTTATTCCTATGAAAGGTGGGATTTATTCATTTGGGGTTGAGGTGAAAGATGATAATGGAAAAATAGCTTCAAAACAAATAAATGAAATAAGAGTTAAGGGATTTGAAGGTTTTGCAGGAGGAGATGGAACAAAAAATAATCCATATCAAATTAGCAATGTACAAATGTTTGAAGAAATAGAAAATAGACAAAATGATAATTATATTCTTATAAATGATATAGATTTATCGTGTGCACCGAGAATATCAAAATTTAATGGAACTCTTGATGGACAGGGATATACTATTAGATGCACTTTTTCGCAGAATAATGGATTGTTTAATTATTTATCGGAATCATCTTATATTCAGAATTGTAATGTCGTTATTATTGATAACCACAATTCTTTTCCAGAGCAGTTCGGTTCAATTGCTATTGAAAATTATGGAACTATAGAGGGCTGTATATCTCAAGGAGATATTGCTGTAGTTGGATGTGGCAATGATTGGTTTTGTTATGGTGGAATTTGTAGTTTTAACCGTGGAACTGTAAAAAGGTGTAGGAATGATTTAAACTTTGCATTAAAGGATTGTAGCAGTGGATTTAAAGGAGCAGCGTGGATTGGTGGAATATGTGGACAAGGCGGTGCTGATAAATGTCTTAATACTGGAAATATTAGTGTAGATGTTTATTATTTGGGAACATATTCTGTAAATGCAGGCGGAATTAATGCTGTTGAAGTAAGTAATAATTGTGCTAATGTTGGAAATGTTTCAGTAAAATGTTTAGCCGATTCATATTTTTCAGAGGCACACGTTGGCGCGATTAATGGTGCAGCTGCTCACTATTATGATACAATTATGAAAGAATACGGTAAGAATAATATGGTATCTAATGATGCAAAATTTAATCTTGATGTAGAATTTACTAATGTTAATTATGAGATTGTACATAGTAGTAAAATTTATGAATCAAGTGAAATAGAAGGTATTGCGGTAAAATCAAAGGATTATATCATGAACTGGTGGGATGAGAAAGTGATTGGTGATAACGCTACTGACATATGTAATAAAATAAAAAATGCAAAAGAAGGAGATTCAATTACTTTAAAATTAAAGAATGGGATTCTTGATAAAAAAATAGCGAATGCATTGGTGGACAAAAATGTAAATTTGTTGATAGATATGCAGAATGGACTAAAGTGGAGCATTAACGGAAAAAATGTTAAGGAAAATATCAATCAAAATATAAACTTAAATGTTTTGCGTTCTGATGTAAGAATATCTGATATTTCAATAGACAATGCACAGAAAATTATTGGAAATAGAACGGTAGAACAAATAATATTTTCAGAAAACGGAGCGTTGAAATTTGATAGTACCTTAATGGTTAGTGGTGTAAAGGACAATGTGAATAAAGTAGTACAAGTGGATATAGGGAGTATGGTATATACCGATGCAGAGGTAGTGAAAAGTAATACGTTTACCATAAATATAACTAATAGGGAAAATCGTCTGTTAATATATGGGATAAATGGAGATTTAAATTCTGATAGTAAAATAGATATCAGAGATGCAATGAGCTGCTTAAGGCATGTGAGTGGAAGAGAAGATTTGGACTGTGTAAGAGAAGGCTTTGCAGATGTTAATTTTGATGAAAAGGTAAATATACAGGATCTTATAAAAGAAATACATGTTGTAAGCGGAAGAGAAGACAATTTTTAAATGATGAAACATAACGGTGCTCGGTTAATATCAAACTAAGTGCCGTTTTGTTTTATTAATATTCACTAATGGAAAAAATATAATTGACAAATAGTAACATAAGAAGTATGATATAAGAAAAAGGTACTAAGGAGGGGAACAATGAAAAATGCAGTACGCAAAATGATGACATTATTACTTGTAGGCGTTACAACCGTTTCTGGTTTAAATTATTCTACAGTGTATGCAAATGAAACAGTAAATGATAAAGCTCCGATAATTGATGATATTTCAATTGATAAACAGGGTCAGACAGTAAAAGTATATGATAGCGTGGGAGAATATTACAATAACCCACAGGATTTATTTACAGTGTCTGTAAAGGCTCATGATGATCAGTCCATTAGAAAAGTCGAAGTGAAAATAATATCTCCATCAGATACTAAAGGATATCAAACATCAACATATGAATTAAAGTGGAATGAGGAAACTGAAAGTTATCAATGTGTTGTAAGAGGTTTGTATACATACAGACCTTCAATGAAAAAAGCATATGTTTCATCAGTTGATGTTACAGATAATGAGGGAAATACTACCAAAGCATCAGATACACAATTATACACAGAAACAACTACGGTATTAAATCCTAAATATTGGGTAGACCTTGATATGTATCATCATATTTCACTTAGAGAATGGAATGAAACAACTGGGGAAATGGATTATAGATCGTATTTTGTCAAAGATGGAACTACATTAGCTCAAATAAAAGAAATATATCCACCACAAAATAATAATCGTGGATTGAATTTTAAAGAGTGGAGGGCTATATATAACGCATATATGGGACAGAATGATTCAATTAGATGCGGATATGCATTAATAGCGTCATATGACAAAAGTATTATAGTCTATAGAACTTTAAATAATAAAGATGGAAAATATATTTATACATATCTACAATCACAATATATTAACACTAAAGATGAAATAAAGTTTCCAAAAGTTTCCGGATATACAGACAGTGATTGGCAAGAAGGTGAAACAGCACCAGATGAACCATATGGGGTATTCGAATTACCTACAGATAGGACATTGATTATGCCGGATGATGAGATAAACAGCATTGTCGATGATGTAAATTGCGGCAAGGTAACAGGAAATATAATAATTGATATGGGAGATGCAGTGTATGCACCAAAAGAAATTCTTGAAGCAATAAAAGGCAAAGATATTAATGCTGTTTTTAAAATGAATGATGGTACATGGACTATAAATGGAAAAAATCTCTCTGGTGTAAATGATGAAACAGATATTAATCTATCATTATTGAAGGAAGTGTATGATCAGAATGATACAGAGATTTCAGATATTGTTGGTAAATTTAATGTAGAAAGATTGACGTTTGGAGAAAAAAACTATAGTTTTAATGCAAACATCCTGACTACTTCAGCATTGGCAGATAATGAGGAGAAGGTTGTTATTATTGGTAAAAATGAAAATGGATATAAATTGGATAAGTCCGAAATTATAGAAAACTCTAGCTACAATGTTAATAATGACTTTTTAGAACTTTATGCTGTGTATGGTAAAAATGGAGATTGTACCGGTGATGGTAAAGTTGATATTAGAGATTTGATTATGTCTATGCATCAAGTAAGTGGAAGGCAGGATATAAATCCAGTACAGCAAGGGTTTGCAGATATAGACATGAATAATAATGTTAATATACAAGATCTCATAAAAGTTATCCATTATGTAAGCGGAAGATCCGATGAACTCTAATGAAGGATAGTGAGGTATACATATGACAAAACAAATCACAAGAAAAACTCTAATACTCTTTATGGCACTGACTGTTTTTATGACAACAATATGCAGTCAGACAAGTGTAAAAGCAGCAAATAAAGTATATAAAAATGTTAAGCTGATATTTGAGGACAATCAGGGAAATACGATAAAAACATTTACGAAAGATATTACTCAAGGAGAAACATTAGGTCAGATTTTGGGTGAACAATACCCAACAATGAAAGCTGACGCTAAACTTGGCAATTTTACCGGCTGGTATAGCAGTGATTGTCTTTACGGATTGTATTCCGGAAAAAGATATGAAAAAAATACACCGGTAAATATAGAGTATGATTATGAAGAGGATGATTACATACAAATTTCCTTCAAGGCTGCATATGAAAAAAAGTCTGTTCTTATAAAGTATTATTATATGGATAATACTGGTTGGCAGGAAAAAGATGAAGAAAGTATTTTAACTCCTGGAACAGGTAAGAATGCAATATTGAGTTGCGCTCCGGCTATTGGCGATGTAAAGCCCTACTGTCATTTTGAAAACTGGAATATTATATACGGAGAGGATGTAATAGATGATAATCCGGATCAGTATTATCTTGTAGAGGCTGCGTATGATAATTATCCTGTTGGAGTTAAGAAAAGCTATATTGATAATACAGGGAATGTAAAAACCGTTGAGGAGACAAAATACTATCCGGCCGGAAGCAAATATGAGGATATATTAGTTGAATTGAAAGCAACACCGGATGATGCCTCAACAGAAACCACAATTACAGGCTGGAACATTTTTGATCCATATGGTGAGACTGATGAAGAGGGAACAATAGGAGTTCACAGTGACGAGAGAGGTGCATGGAGAAATGATTTTGATTTGATTGCCGAGTATCAGAATGTGGAACTTAATAAAGTGTATTATAAGATTGTCGGTGAAGATCAGAAGATTCATGAAACTGATAAAGTGGTAAGCAACGCAAAAAACAGCAGCGAGCAGGAGGTCTATAATGAGGCTGTAAAGTATATACCTGATGGTCATATGAAGGCTTTAGAGTATACGGGAAATTGGCATATAACAAGAATTACATCAAATATGAATGATGATGTGTATTATTCTATGAGGCCAAAATACAATAAAATTGTCGTAGAAGTGGATATGGCAAATTATGATAATAGTGTAGATACAATAATATATGCAGCAGCTCCGGGAGATACACTGGACATTCCTGATGGATATTTTATGGCTGCATATGATGAGGAAGGTAATACTTTATATGTTACTAAATATACAGTTCCAAAGGATGCAAAGGAAAGTGTTTTTGTTACATGGTTTTCAAAGAAATTCTTAGAAGGTAATTCATTAGAAGATAAGATAAATAATGCAAAAGACGGAGAAAATGTAGAGGATACTCTTTCAAAGGATGGTATTGTTTCAAAAGCTGCATTAAATGCACTTAAAGGCAGAGATGTTTCATTGGTATTATCCATAGCAGATCAAAATGCTAAGTGGATTATCAATGGTACATCAGTTAATGATGTTAGTGATGATATAAATTTATCAGTTACAAGAAGTGGTGTTGATACCGGAAATATATCGTATGATAAGATAAGCAAACTGTTAAGCAAAAGACAGGCTGAGCAGATTGCTTTTGGAAATAGTGATAGATTTAATTTTACCGGAAAGCTTGAAGTTAGCACATCCGGTCTGGGTGGACAGGATAAAGCAGTTTTGATTCAGAAATCAGATTCTGATAACATGGAATACATAAATTCAGCTAAAATTAATGATGCATCCACTGCATTTACAATTGATAACGGACATGATGGAGTCATCATTTATGGAATAAATGGTGATACAAATGCAGACAGCAAGATTGATATCAGAGACGCGATGGAATGTCTTAGACATGTAAGCGGAAGAGAAGATATTGATGTTGTTAAGCAGGGATTTGCAGATGTGAATTTTGATGACAAAGTAAATATACAGGATTTAATTAAAGAAATTCATGTTGTAAGTGGACGTGAAGACACTTTTTAAATGAACTTTTATGAAGCTTGATTAAATTAAATGTGGGCTTTTCATTAGGCAAGGTGATAAACATGGCATTATTAAATTATGAATTCGACAGGCAACTTGAGCTCGAGAGAGCCGATGCGTATGCAGAGGGCTTCCTGAGAGGGTATAAAAAGGGCTTTGAAAAAGAAATGCGTAAACAAATGGTTTTTAACATGTATGAAGAGGGATATTCAGTTGATCTGATAGCAGATATTGTGGTGGAATTAACCAAAGAAGAAATAGAAGATGCTATAGAAATAAGAAAGAAATGATTTGGTACAAAAGAATATCTGCTATGATGGGAACATAGACTGTGATGGTATAGAGGGAACAAGGCAATACAGAATATTATGGCAATTCAGATAATGCGAGACATATCAGGCACAATGGGAATTATCCTGACTGTGCCGATTACATCTCTAATCAATCAAAAGCACGTTACAACAAGATATATCACACCAAGCACCCAGCTTGAAAATATACCGTACAGTATCACAGGACCTGCAATCCTGAATATCTGACAGCCTATGCCAAATACCTGCCCCTCCACCTGAAATTCACATGCGGATGAGCATACTCCGTTTGCAAAGCCTGTTATAGGAACGAGAGCGCCTGCGCCTCCCCAGTTTGCGAGTGGTGCATACAGGTTTAGCGCTGTCAGTATGCAGCTTATGAGAATCAAAATCATGCTGCACCAGGCAGAGGCTTCATCGTTGCTTAACCCAAAGTATTGTGTGCAGGTATTTACTATGAGCTGTCCGATAGTGCATATGATGCCGCCGAGTATAAATGCCTTAAGCATGTTTGCAGAAAGGCAGTGAGTAGGTGTGACGCGCTTTACATATTTGTTATATTCATCATTTCGTTTTTCTTTTTGGTCAGTAGTCATGTTTTCAGACCTCCTTTTTTATAGGATGACCGTATTTTTTAAATGTATTCATATATGTGATTTTAGTTATTTGATTTGGGTATAGTTACTTATTAGAATTAAATATGAAGGATATATCAAATAATCCTTGCCACTTTCTGCTTTAAATAGTAGAATTGTAGCAAGGATTATTTTTATGCGGTAGCGCATCAAAGTAATAAATCACAGCAAAGCATATAATTGCGATAAATAATGCAAGTATTTTGCAATAAAGAAAAGGAGACATATATATGTATACACTTGACGACATCAAGAAAGAAGATCAGGAGATTGCAAGCGCCATCACAGACGAATTTGAGCGCCAGAACAGCCACATCGAGCTTATTGCTTCTGAGAACTGGGTAAGCCCTGCTGTTATGTCAGCTATGGGAAGCATTCTCACCAATAAGTACGCTGAGGGATATCCGGGAAGAAGATACTATGGCGGCTGCGAGTGCGTGGACGAGGTAGAGGAGCTTGCCAGAGAAAGAGCCAAGAAGCTTTTCGGCGCAGAGTATGTAAATGTACAGCCGCACTCAGGTGCTCAGGCCAACATGGCAGTACAGTTCGCCATCTTAAAGCCGGGCGATACCATCATGGGAATGAATCTTGACCACGGCGGACACCTCACACATGGTTCACCGGTCAACTTTTCAGGCTCATATTTCCATGTAGTGCCTTATGGAGTAAATGACGAGGGCTTCATCGATTACGACAAGGTAGAGGAGATCGCCCTTGAGTGCAAGCCAAAGATGATTATCGCAGGTGCATCTGCATATGCGAGAACTATAGATTTCAAGCGTTTCAGAGAGATTGCAGACAAGGTAGACGCAGTGCTCATGGTTGATATGGCTCATATCGCAGGACTTGTAGCCGCAGGACTTCATCCAAGCCCAATTCCATATGCACATGTCACCACAACCACTACACACAAGACTCTCCGCGGACCTCGTGGAGGAATGATTCTCTGCAGCCAGGAGATGCAGGATAAGTACAATTTCAACAAGGCTATTTTCCCGGGAATCCAGGGTGGACCTCTCATGCACGTTATCGCTGCAAAGGCAGTCTGCTTCAAGGAGGCATTACAGCCTGAGTTCAAGGAGTATCAGAAGCAGATTGTAAAGAACGCACAGGCACTTTGCAAGGGTCTTCAGAGCCGTGGCATCAAGATTGTATCAGACGGCACAGACAACCACCTCATGCTCGTAGACTTAACTCCGTTTGGTCTCACAGGAAAATCTATCGAGAAGCTTCTCGATGCGGCTCATATCACAGCCAACAAGAATACTATTCCTAATGACCCACAGAAGCCATTTGTCACAAGCGGTATCCGCCTCGGAACACCTGCTGCTACATCAAGAGGCTTAAAGGAGGATGATTTCGACAAGGTTGCAGAGGCAATCGCCATGATCATCAAAGAGGGTGAGAGTGCAGTTGAGCCTGCAAAGGCTATCATCAAGACACTTACTGACAAGTATCCTCTTGCATTTTAAGGGTTTTCAGAGTAAAATGTTATAAGTTATAAAAACATAATACTTTGGAGGAATTATGATAGACTTAAAGTTTTTAAGAGAGAATCCGGATCTCGTAAAAGAAAATATTAAAAAGAAATTCCAGGACCACAAGCTTCCGCTCGTCGATGAAGTAATCGAGTATGACAAGAAGGCCAGAGAAGCACAGCAGGAGGCAGATGATCTTCGTGCAAAGAAGAATCAGGTTTCTAAGCAGATTGGTGCTCTTATGGCACAGGGCAAGAAGGAAGAGGCTGAGGCTGTAAAGGCTGAGGTAGCACAGATTTCAAAGCGCCTCACAGAGCTTGAGCCGCTCGAGAAAGAGTATCAGGACAAGGTGCTTGAGGATATGATGAAGATTCCAAACATCATCGATCCATCAGTTCCAATCGGAAAGGATGATACCTTCAACGTGGAGAACGAGAAGTTTGGTGAGCCTGTTGTTCCTGATTTCGAGATTCCTTATCATACAGATATCATGGAGAGATTTGACGGAATAGACCTCGATGCAGCAGGAAAGGTTGCAGGAAACGGTTTCTATTATCTGATGGGAGATATCGCACGTCTTCACTCAGCCATGACAGCATATGCGCGTGACTTCATGATTGGAAAGGGCTTTACATACTGTATCCCACCATTCATGATCCGTTCAAATGTCGTAACAGGCGTTATGAGCTTTGAGGAGATGGATGCCATGATGTACAAGATTGAGGGAGAGGATCTCTACCTTATCGGCACATCTGAGCACTCAATGATTGGTAAGTTCATCGATACAATAAACGATGAATCAAAGCTTCCATACACACTCACAAGCTACTCACCTTGCTTCCGTAAGGAAAAGGGTGCACACGGCATCGAGGAGAGAGGTGTTTACCGTATCCACCAGTTTGAGAAGCAGGAGATGATTGTTGTCTGCAAGCCACAGGATTCAAAGGAATGGTATGAGAAGATGTGGAAGTACACAGTAGAGCTTTTCAGAAGTCTCGATGTGCCTGTCCGTACTCTCGAGTGCTGTTCAGGAGACCTCGCAGATCTCAAGGTTAAGTCATGCGATGTAGAGGCATGGTCACCAAGACAGAAGAAGTACTTCGAGGTTGGAAGCTGCTCTAACTTAGGCGATGCACAGGCAAGACGTCTCAAAATTCGTGTAAAGGGCGAGGATGGCAAGAAATACTTTGCACATACTCTTAACAACACAGTTGTTGCTCCACCACGTATGCTTATCGCATTCCTTGAGAACAACCTGAATGCGGATGGTTCCGTAAATATCCCTAAGGCACTTCAGCCATACATGGGTGGTACAGAGAAGCTTATTCCGAAGCACTAGTTTTTAAATTGAATCATTAAACGTAAATATAACAGCCGTAGCTGCGATTGAAAAAGAGAATCGCGGTTACGGCTGTTTTCCATAATGGTGCATTGGGATGGATGATTGCTGGTATTATATGTTTAGCAATTGGAGGAGGTGGTGTATGGTTTGCACGTATTTAACTACAAAAATGGTCATGCAAAATTCTTTTGATAAACGGTGTTGACACCAAATGCGACACCACGTATAATATAGATAGGAGATATTCAGAATGTCAAAATGGGATAAACTATTAACGAGAATATGTGCTTTATCAAAAGACCTCCGGTTTGATGAATTGCGTAAGGTATTGGAAAGTGAGGCGGTGAATGATGAAAACGCTGAATGATTATTTTGCAATGAATTATCGTATGGAAATTGTAGAGGATAAGGATGAGGGCGGTTTTGTGGTTTCATTTCCGGAGCTTCCGGGATGTATTACCTGCGGAGAAACAGTAGAATCCGCTGTCGCAAACGCTTTAGATGCCAAGAAAGCATGGTTAGAAGCTGCTATGGAAGATGGTATTGAAATCCATGAGCCGGACAGCTTAGAGGATTATTCTGGACAGTTTAAACTTAGAATTCCACGAAGTCTTCATCGTTCCCTTGCAGAACATTCTAAGAGGGAAGGTATCAGCATGAATCAGTATTGTGTATATCTTCTTTCCAGAAACGATGCAGTTTATTCAAAATTATAGACTAAATGAAATAGGGGGGCTGTTATGTTTTTTCTTATAGCGAAGGATAATGAATGGGCTGGATTGCTTAGTAGTCTGGATATGTTTTCTGATGATTTTATGGAAGAAGGACGGATACAGCCTGAAGTACAGGTAAGGGAAGATTTCTAATGAATTTACAGAGAAGAAAATCCCTTACCAAATACTTCACTGGTGCTCATCACAGACATAAAAGCGTGCAGCTTATTCTGATGTATGAAGCTTCTAAGCTCTATTGCCTGCTTCTTTGTGAGAGTGCTGAAAACGATATAGTTTTTCTCGCCGGTGTAGGCACCTCTGGCCTCCACATATGTGGCGCTCTTCTCCAGCGTGTTGGTAATGTAATCGCATATCACATCCTTGTCATCGCAGATAAGCATTATGGATTTTCTAAGCATGATATTTTCGATGATTGCATCAATCATAAATGATTTCACAACAAGTCCGACAAATGAATACAGAGCAGTCTTTATGTCAAACACAAAGCAGGCGATGATAATCATGACGAGGTCGGTGAGAAATAAAGCCATGCCGATATTTTCTACATGTGCATATTTTTTTACAATCATGGCGATGACATCGGTTCCGCCGCTTGAAGCACCTACATAGAAAAGCAGTGCAGATGCGATTGCAGGAAGAGCGATGGCAAAAATCAGCTCAAGCATTGGCTCGTTTGAGAGCGGATGAGTGAGCGGGTCAAGCTTTTCAAGTACCAAGAGCTCAACAGATAAAAGTATTGTGGCATAGGTGGTCTTAATAGCAAAGTCTTTGCCAAGGAAGAAAAAGCCCACTACAAGCAGAAGCATGTTCACAATAGTAGAAAACATACTCGCGGAGAGAGGCGTTATCTTTGCAAAAACAACTGCGGCACCGGTTACGCCACCGAAGGTGAAGTTATTTGGGAACTTGAAATAGTATACACCGATTGCCATGATGGTGATACTGAGTGTCATTATCAGAAAATTTTTTATCTGTTTAAGCATTTGTTGTTCTCCTTTATGATTTGACAGCTTGTCAGGTATTTATTGCAGTGCTGTGTATCATAGCTTTCTTTTGTATTATTAATCGTTCAAATCTAAATATTTATTTGCATGGATAGTGTAGGACGATGGATGTCTGATGTCAATATAATCCGTGAAATAAATTATAAGTATTATTTCTATAAAAGATATATTATATTAGTAAAACTAATAAGAATAATTACAATATATAATTGGAAAATTTAGCACTATGAAGGTATACTATAGGTATTGAACGAATTGCAGATTATTAGGAGGAACAATAATGGATTACAAGAATTCAGGTGTTGATATCGAGGCAGGTTACAAGTCAGTAGAGCTTATGAAAAAGCATGTAAAGGAGACTATGAGACCGGAGGTGTTAGGTGGTCTCGGAGGCTTCTCAGGAGCGTTCTCACTTGCTTCCATCAAGGATATGGAGGATCCGGTGCTTTTATCGGGAACAGATGGCTGCGGAACTAAGGTAAAGCTTGCTTTCATCATGGACAAGCATGATACAATCGGAATCGATGCAGTTGCCATGTGTGTAAATGATGTGGCATGTGCAGGCGGTGAGCCATTATTTTTCCTTGATTATATAGCATGTGGAAAGAACTATCCGGAGAAGATTGCTACAATCGTAAGCGGTGTGGCAGAGGGCTGTAAGCAGTCAGGCTGTGCACTCGTTGGTGGTGAGACAGCAGAGCATCCGGGTCTTATGCCTGAGGACGAGTATGACCTTGCAGGCTTTGCAGTTGGTGTGGTTGACAGAAAGGACATCATCACAGGCGAGGGATTAAAGGATGGTGATGTACTTATCGGAATGGCTTCAACAGGCGTACACTCAAATGGATTTTCACTTGTCAGAAAGATTTTCAAGATGGACAAGGAGACATTAAATACATATCATGAGGAGCTTGGCACTACACTTGGAGAGGCACTTCTTGCCCCTACAAGAATCTATGTAAAGGCTCTTAAGGCTGTAAAGGACGCAGGAGTCACAGTAAAGGCCTGCAGTCATATCACAGGCGGCGGCTTCTATGAGAATATCCCACGTATGCTCATAGATGGCAAGCGTGCCGTAGTTGAGAAAAACAGCTACCATGTTCCACCAATCTTTAAAATGATGGCTAGAGAGGGAAATGTTGAGGAGCAGATGATGTACAATACCTACAACATGGGACTTGGAATGATTGTCGCAGTTGACCCTGCAGACGTGGACAAGACTATGGAGGCTATGAAGTCTGCCGGAGATACACCATACGTAGTCGGAAAGATTATTGACGGCGAGAAGGGTGTAGATCTCGTATAATAACATTCAATATATTGTTAATAATTGTATACATCGTTGCGAGGAAAAAGAATGAAAATTGCAGTATGTGTATCTGGTGGCGGCACCAATCTTCAGGCCATCATAGATGCAATAGATAACGGAACAATTACAAACACACAGATAGAGGTTGTTATCAGCAACAACGCAGATGCATATGCACTTGAGAGAGCAAAAAAAGCAGGAATAAAGGCAGTATGCATCTCGCCAAAGAGCTATGAAAGCAGAGCTGCCTTCAATGAAGATTTCTTAAAGCAGCTTAACTCATATCATGTGGATTTAGTCGTACTGGCAGGCTTTCTGGTAGTGATTCCACCGGAGATGATAAAGCAGTACAGAAATAGAATCATAAATATCCATCCATCGCTCATACCATCTTTCTGCGGCACAGGCTACTATGGTCTTAAGGTGCATGAGGGAGTGCTTGCACGCGGTGTGAAAGTGACAGGTGCCACCTGCCACTTTGTGGATGAAGGCACAGACACAGGCCCTATTATTTTACAGAAGGCAGTCGAGGTAAAGCAGGGCGACACACCTGAGGTGCTTCAGCGCAGGGTTATGGAGCAGGCTGAGTGGAAAATCATGCCCCACGCTATCGACCTGATAGCAAATGGCAGGGTGTCAGTAGAAGACGGACATGTTATTATAGATGAGAAGTAATGACAGTGCTGTAAGTAATTAGTATGTAAACACAGATAGATTATGATTACCGGACAATGAAAAGCTTATATATAGCTTAGGTATAGGAGGCAAAAATGAAGGTATTAGTAGTAGGAAGCGGCGGAAGAGAGCATGCAATATGCAGGGCTGTTGCAAAGAGCCCGCGCGTTGACAAGATATACTGTGCACCGGGCAATGCAGGTATCGCTGCACTTGCAGAGTGTGTGCCAATCGGTGCGATGGAGTTTGATAAGCTCGTATCATTTGCAAAGGATAATGCCATTGATTTCACAATCATCGGCATGGATGATCCGCTTGTAGGTGGTATCGTTGATGAGTTCGAAAAGGCAGGTCTCAAGTGCTTCGGACCAAAGAAGAATGCAGCTATTCTTGAGGGCTCAAAGGCATTTTCAAAGGACCTCATGAAAAAGTATAATATCCCTACTGCGGCATATGAGAATTTTACTGATGCCAAAGAGGCACTTAAATATTTAGAGACAGCAAAGTTCCCTATCGTGTTAAAGGCAGACGGACTTGCTCTTGGAAAGGGTGTGCTTATCTGCAATACTCTTGAGGAGGCAAAAGAGGGTGTCAGAACCATCATGGAGGATAAGAAGTTCGGAACAGCCGGAAACACCATGGTAGTTGAGGAATTCATGACAGGCCGTGAGGTTTCTGTGCTTTCATTTGTAGACGGAAAGACTATCAGGATTATGTCATCTGCGCAGGACCACAAGCGTGCAGGCGATGGAGATACAGGCCTTAATACAGGCGGCATGGGTAATTTCTCACCTAGCCCGTTCTATACAAAAGAGGTCGATGATTTCTGCAAGAAGTATATTTATCAGGCAACTGTAGATGCTATGGCTAAAGAGGGCAGACCTTTTACAGGAGTTATCTTCTTCGGACTCATGCTCACAGAGGATGGACCAAAGGTGCTTGAGTACAATGCAAGATTCGGAGATCCTGAGGCTCAGGTTGTGCTTCCTCGTATGAAGAATGATATCATTGATGTGATGGAGGCCTGTGTAGACGGAACTCTTGACACAATAGATTTACAGTTTGAGGACAATGCATGTGTATGCGTAGTTCTGGCATCAGACGGATATCCTGTCAAGTATGAGAAGGGTTTTAAGATAACCGGCTTTGAGAAGTTCGACGGCAAAGAGGATTATTACTGCTATCATGCAGGCACCAAATTTGATGCTGACGGAAATATCGTCACAAACGGTGGTCGTGTGCTCGGTATCACAGCAACAGGCGCCACACTCAAGGAGGCCAGAGCCAAGGCTTACGAGGCAACAGAGTGGGTACAGTTTGATAATAAATACATGAGACATGATATCGGAAAGGCAATAGATGAAGCATAAGGGTATTATTTTTGATATGGATGGCACTCTCTGGGATTCTGCAGAGAATGTGGCAAAATCATGGAATAAGGCAATAGCAGATTATGGCTATGAGAGGGCACCTATCACAAAAGAAGACATGTATTCAGTAATGGGAAAGACAATGGATGTACTGGCATCCATTATCTTTCCTAATTGTGCTTGCAGAGACGAGTTAATTAATGTATGCTATAGAGAAGAAAACGATTACCTGACCGCTCACGGGGGAGAGCTCTATTCTGATGTTGAAAAGACGCTTGATGAGCTGTCAAAAAGCTATGACCTTTATATAGTCAGCAATTGCCAGCGTGGTTATATAGAGTCTTTTTTTGCGTACCACGGACTTGGCAGGTATTTTAAGGATACTGAGTGCTACGGCAACAATGAGCTTGAGAAGTCAGAAAACATAAAGCTTATTGTAGAGCGCAACAATATAGATGAGGCGGTGTATGTAGGTGACATACAGGGAGACTACGATTCCAGCAAAAAGGCAGGAGTAAAGTTCATCCATGCAGCATACGGGTTCGGCACAATAGATGACGATGTGCCTGCTATTCGCAAATTCTCTGAGCTGCCGCAGGTGGCTGACAGAGTATTTGAGGAAATTGAAAAGCTCTGATGAGAATTTAATTTGAAGTAAAGTTTATGAATATGTAGATAATGGGGTTTCCACATGGCAGATAAGCGTAACAGAGGGAGAAGAATTACAGATAGAATAACAGAGGCTTACTATGAGCTGATGAAGATTGTTGCAGAAAACAATCATGAGCGCATGTTTGAGTACTATGTGGAAGATGATGAGGCATATATTTTCAAAATAGTCAACTCTTCTCCGGCTCAGGAGACAGTATATCCCGTTTTTAAACAAAATATTGACACATACATGTCAGAGTGTCCGGAAGACAGCATCGAATGCTTCAAAAAGCAGCTTGATAAATGTCTGCTTCGGCCTATGCGTACTGCATTCCAGCTTAGTTTTATATCAGAGGATGGCAAGAGCAAGCCGGTTGAGATGTACATGGTCAGCATACCTGATTTGGATAAAAAGGTATGTATGGTAGTTGGAGTAATGTTTGATCTCAGAGATGAAAAGGGACTTTTGGACTCGCTGACAGGCACATACAATCACCTTGCATTTGAGAATAAATGTACATCACTTATCAGGCAAAAGGGAACAAAGCTTTTATTTGTGATGCTTGATGTGGATGATTTCAAGATAGTAAATGACACCTTGGGACACAATGTAGGGGATAGGGTATTAAGCCAGACAGGACAGGTGCTTAAGGAAGCAGTTGGAGCCAATGGTATAGTTGGCAGGCTTGGCGGTGATGAGTTTGCAGCGATTGTATTTGGATTAGAGGACAGTGATGCTGTGGATGAGTTCTGCGTAAAGCTGTCAGGCAGACTGAAGAATATTATCTTTGATATGGAGTATTCTGCATCAATCGGCATGACTACCGGCGATGACAGAGAGCTGACCTTTAAGGATCTGTACTATGAGGCAGATCAGGCTATGTATTACTCAAAGAGGCAGGGAAAGAATCGCATATCGTTTTTCGATTCTATCAGGAAAAATGATATAAGCGTTGCTCATAATTCCTGCGCTCCTTCCAATACAGATGTATCCTGCAGGATGTCAGATATGGAGATATTCTCGTATGATGAAATGCCGGACTATATACTTGCAGTAGATGAGGAGAGCCGTAGAATAGTATTTGTCAATAAGGCTATCAGAAATTCAAGCGTTATGACAGAATCTCAGATTGATGAATTTATTTCAAAGCCGTTTGAGGATGGGTTTATTGATTTGTTTTTACGGAAAAAAGAGCAGGGAAACAGAGTATCGGTTTTTTCAGGAAAGGATCATCCTGACAATATAGTTGCAAAGCTTTTAGGCGAAAAGAAGCTCATAATCAAGCTGAATCATAAGGATTATAATGGCTATAGACTGCTCATGATGATAGATTTGAGTGATGAGTCAAAGCTGAATGCTGTTATGAGACGGATAATCAACTACAGGTCGTTTATGCAGAATTTCATTGATGCTATTAATGATACCACCGAAGGCTTGGGGTATAGGAACTATTTACGGCTGCTTAGAGAGTTTTACAATGCAGATTGTGTGGCTGTCATTTATAATGGAGAGAGTGCGTGGGACACAATTGAGGAGATACATATACCAAGTGCTAAGATTATGGCAAAGGTGGTTAATGAATCTGTTTCAAGAGGTGCAATTACAGATTTTCTCGCTCTGTTTAATGACGCTGGCCGTGTGTTTATAAGTGATATTAAGTCAATTGAGGGTGAATACAGGGATTTATTCAAGCGTATGGCTGATGTCAGAATATGGTCTACATCTGCTGTTCTTTTAAACAAGAGGGAACAATGCTTTGGTGCCATCGTGGTTATGAATCCAAGAGCCAATTCAGGAAGTCTGGATTTGATTGATATGGTTGGTATTTCAATATCGAATAGTCTGTTTTATGAGAAGGCGAGGGCAGAGTATGAGTACAGGCTCAATTTTGATCAGGTCACAGGCTTAAGAAAGAGAGAGACCTTTAATAATCTGGGAGAGAGCTATGTGGAGTATGACTGCAGCTTTATGGGAGTATTTGCATCAGATATCATAAGGCTTTCAGATATAAATGATAAGTTTGGATATGCGGCAGGGAATGCGCGTCTTAGGATGGTTGCAGATGTGATCAGGGGCATTTTTACAGGCTACGATATATACAGGTACGAGCAGGATGAGATAGTTGTTTTTTGCAAGGATATTGATAAAAAATCATTTATGGGACTTGTCAGGATAGTAAGGGAAAGCCTTGATGATCTGGATGTCTCAGTATCGACAGGCTTTAGTTGGACGGACAAGCCCGACATAGCAAGGCAGCTCTCTGAGGTTCGCTTAATGTATGATATTGAAAAGGACGCAAAGCTTAAGAGTCTTGACAGTATAATGAGAAATAAGGTATTTAAGGATGTGGTTTCTGAGATTGAAAAGGGAAGCTTCATGGTGTATTATCAGCCGAAGGTTGATTCAAGAACAGGCATCACAGTCGGGGCGGAGGCCCTTATCAGATTTTTTGATGAGGCTCATGGCGTTGTAGGACCAATTCATTTTATCGAGATTTTAGAAGAAAACAGATGCTCGCATCTTGTTGATTTATTTGTACTTGATGAGGTATGCAAGGCGCAGAAGCTTCGCTGTATAAGTGACAGGAGAGTGGTTCCGGTATCTGTGAATTTTTCAAAAAATTCACTGGAATATGCAGACCTCTTGGATCAGGTGAAGGAGATAATGAACAGGTATGAGCTCCCGGAGGGGCTCGTTCAGATAGAGATAACAGAGTCTGTTGGTGATATGGATATTGTATTGATAAATAATATCGCGCAGTCGCTGATTTCAATGGGCTTTCGTCTTTCGATGGATGACTTTGGCACGAAGTACTCAAATCTTGAGATGCTCTTTAAGTTTCCGTTCAGCATTGCTAAAATTGACCGTTCCCTGGTCAAGAATCTCGAGAGCAATGAAAAGAGCAGGATTATGTTAAAGCACCTCATATCCATGATTATGGAGCTTGGCATAGAGTGTGTTGCCGAGGGAGCAGAGAATGAGGAGCAGGTAAGGCTATTACAGCAGTTTGGCTGTAATATTATTCAGGGCTATTTCTATTCAAAGCCGGTTACACTTGATGTTTTCACGAGTGAGTTCGTGGAAAAAACAAGGAATCAGTTGTGATTCACAATTTTATATATAGTGCAGCTATTAACAGGCACCTATAGCAGGAAAGCGGATAACAGCTGCAAAAAAAGATAAAAGGAAAGGAAGAAAAATGTTAGAGAAAATCTTCAAACTCAAACAAAACAACACAACGGTCAAGACAGAGATTCTTGCCGGTCTGACAACATTCATGACCATGGCATACATCATTGCTCTTAACCCAAACCTCCTCACCGGATTCGGTGCTGAGGGAACAAAAGCACTATGGAACGGAGTGTTCCTGGCAACCTGTATTGCTTCGGCAGTAGGTATGTTTGTCATGGCATTTCTTGCCAACAAGCCATTTGCACTGGCTCCGGGTATGGGACTCAACAGCTTCTTTGCTGTAGTAGTTGCCAACATCGTAAGCATCACAGGCCTGTCATATGTTGATTCATTCCAGGCTGCACTGTGTATCATCCTTATTGAGGGTATTTTATTCTTCATACTTTCAATATTCAATATCCGTGACAAGATAGTAGATGCCATTCCTTACGGTGTCCGCATGGGTATTTCACCGGCTATCGGTCTTATGCTTTTAAATATCGGCTTTGGCTCAAATGCCGGTGTTTACTCAAAGGACGGTGGACCATTTTATGTGATGAAGGATTTCTTCGGTGCACTCACACCGGGACTTGCCAAAACAAATATGACAGATGGATATTCTTCAATGGTGCTCACTGTTGTTACTATGTTCATCGGACTTTTTGTTATCATTATTTTAGCTCATAAGGGCGTCAATGGAGCAGTACTTTTTGGTATGCTTGCAGCCTGCGTAGTTTACTGGGCAGGAGAGGCTATATTCTTTGGAACAAATCCTTTTGCATCACTTGCAACAGCTTCATTTGTACCACAGTTTAAGGATATGGCAGATACAACACTGTTCAAGTTCGATTTCAAGGATTTCATCAGTATTGGATGGTTTACAGCAATTTCACTCATCATCACATTCTGTATCATAGATATGTTTGATACCATCGGAACACTTGTTGGTACTGCATCACGAGCAGGAATGGTTGATAAAGAGGGAAATATGCCAAACATGAAGGAGGCTTTGGTTTCCGATTCAGTTGCCACAATGGTTGGTGCCGTAACAGGTACATCTACAGTAACAACTTTTGTTGAGTCTGCATCAGGTGTAGAGGCTGGTGGACGAACAGGTCTTACAGCTTTCACAACAGGTATCCTGTTCCTTGCATGCATCTTTATAGCACCGCTTGCAGCAATCATTCCTGCCGCAGCAACATCATCAGCACTTATCTATGTTGGTATCCTGATGCTTGGCGGTCTTAAGAAGGTGGATTTCGAGGATCTCTCACAGGTTGCTCCGGTAGCACTCATGCTTATTGCAATGCCTATCTCCGGATCTATCGGACATGGTATAGGTCTTGGACTTATCACATATACTGTACTCAAGGTCTTTACGGGAAAAGCAAAGGAGGTTTCTATCCTTACTTATGCTATTTCGCTTCTCTTCCTTGTGAAGTTCTTCCTTGTAGTGTAGTGTTTTAAAGCTTAGTGATTCATAGTGGTTCATAATGGTTATAGTACGAAAATGATATAATTAGCTTTTATGTGCCGTCCATGGCACATAACGCCTTGCCCCGCCATCCTTGGCGGGGCATTGTTGTGTGCGGATATAATTCTAACAGCCACTAAGTGACTGCGTAAGGCTTGCAGATACATTAAACCGTGCTGTAGCGGCATTTTCTTATGTGGTGACAATAATTTATATATACAAACATATGTTCTTGACATTTAAACATAATCCATGTAAAATTATAATATGGAAAAGCATAATGAAGAGCACATTTATGTGGCAATAGATTTAAAATCATTTTACGCATCAGTAGAGTGCAGAGAGAGGGGAAAGGATGCTTTGACCACTAATCTGGTCGTGGCAGATCCAACCCGCACGGAGAAGACTATCTGTCTTGCAGTATCGCCGGCTCTTAAGGCATATGGCATACCGGGCAGGGCGCGCCTTTTTGAGGTGGTACAGCGTGTGAAGGAGGTAAACAAGCTGCGTCTGTCGAAGCTTATGGCGAGTGGACATGCTGCCGGGACAGTGGAGAGAAGCCGACAAATTGAGGGCGAACAATCTGATAGAAAGCTATCAGCAGGTGAACAGCAAAAAAGACTCCAGACTGAGGGCAATCCGGATGAAAGAAAAAAATATGTAACAGAAATTGATATAGCAGAAAATGATATAACAGAAAGCACAATGGCAGGCTTTGATTATGCATCATATAATGCGAATCTGCTTGACGCACATCCTGAGTATGAGCTGACATACATTGTTGCACCGCCGCGTATGGCTTTGTATATGGATTACAGTACACGCATATACAATATTTATCTTAAGTATATCGCACCTGAGGATATCAGTGTTTACTCGATAGATGAGGTTTTTATGGATGTGACACACTATCTTCGCACTTATCACATGACGGCAAGGGAGCTTGCGTCTAAGATGATAGACGATGTCCTTAAGGATACCGGTATCACGGCAACCTGCGGCATTGGTACCAATCTGTATCTGTGCAAGATAGCCATGGATATTATGGCAAAGCATGCCATGCCTGATGAGCGGGGAGTGCGTATAGCAGAGCTTAATGAAAATAGCTATAGGCGAAAGCTATGGGACCACAGGCCGATTACCGATTTCTGGAGAGTGGGAGCAGGTTATGCCAAAAAGCTCGAGGCAGCCGGCATGTATACAATGGGAGATGTGGCCAGGTGCTCAATAGGCGGTTCGAATGATTTTTACAATGAGGAAAAGCTGTATAAGATGTTTGGCATCAATGCAGAGCTTCTTATAGACCATGCATGGGGGTATGAGCCTGTTACAATAGCTGATATCAAGGCATACAGACCGCAGACCAACAGCATCAGCTCAGGGCAGGTGCTTCAGGAGCCGTATGATTATGAGAAGACAAAGCTTATTGTGCGTGAGATGACGGACCTTCTTGTGCTTGATCTGGTAGATAAGAGGCTGGTTACAGACCAGATAGTACTCACTATAGGGTATGATATTGCAAATCTGTCTAATAAGGCTGATAGCTGTTTGGGCAATAATTATGACCACGCAGTAAATAATAAAGGCAGAGACAGTATTGGCGGTAAGAAAGGGACACACAGAGATTATACAGGTGAGATTACCATAGACCGATACGGCAGAAAGGTTCCAAAGCATGCACATGGTACAGCAAATTTAGGGCGTTATACGTCATCCACGCGCATCATCATGGATGCTGTGATGGAGCTTTATGACCGTATCATAGATCCTTCTCTTCTGACACGAAGGATTACTGTGGTGGCAAACAGGGTCTGTGATGAGAGCAAGGTGCAGGAAAGTGAGCAGTTTGAGCAGCTTGATTTATTTACAGATTATCAGGAGAGGGCTAAGGAAAAGCAGAAAGAGGATGAGGCGCTTTCCAGGGAGAGAAAGCTTCAGGAGGCTATGATTTCCGTCAAGAAGAAATATGGAAAGAATGCCATGCTAAAGGGTATGAATCTTGAGGAGGGTGCCACAACTATTTCAAGGAACAATCAGATTGGCGGACACAAGGCATAGCGGCAACCGCTGTGGTTCTTAATCGGATTTTTCTTAGTGGTTTAAAATAGTTACGAAAAAGTATATAAGGAGCATGGCATGGGAAAATATGATGATATTATAGATTTACCACATCATGTGTCAAAGGTACATCCGCAGATGTCTATATGGGACCGCTCAGCACAGTTTGCACCTTTTGCGGCACTTACAGGTCATGAGGAGGCTATTGCAGAGACAGCGAGGCTGACAAACGAGTGGCATGAGCCTGATGAGGACAAAAAAAGAGAGCTTGATGAGAAAATGAATGAGCTCATGATGCTTTATAGAAAGCGTAATTTCAATTCAGACGGTTTATATGACGAAAATGTCATAAACACCATGACAGAGAATTATTTTGAGGTGACATATTTTGTGCCGGATGAGCACAAGGAGGGTGGCAGCTATGAACATGTGACAGGGTATCTTAAAAAGCTTGATAGCATAGGGCACCTGATGATAGTTGTGGATGATAATGGTGCAGAGACGGTAATTGATACGAGAAGAATATATGATATCGATTTGTGATGATTTTGTTAGGAATGTATTACTTGTAAATGTGGTATAGAAAGCAGGAAATTATAAAGATGGACAAGCAGATAGAAAGAGCCGGGGATGACAATAAAAATAATATTGGTGTGTTATATGGCATCGGTGTAGGTCCGGGAGATCCCGGGCTTATGACTTTAAAGGCTATCAATACAATAAAAGCATGTGATATAATTGCAATCCCTGCAGTTTCAAAAGAGGAATGCTATGCGTACGGCATAGTACAGGCTGTTTTACCGGAGATAGAGAAAAAACAGATTATGTGCACTCCGTTTCCCATGATAAAGGACAAGGAAAAGCTTGCTGTATCACACAATAAGATATACAGTGACATAGTAAGTGAGCTTGAAGCAGGCAAAAATGTGGCAATGCTTACAATCGGCGATCCAAGCGTGTATTCGACATATATGTATATCCATAAGCGTGTCATGCAGGCAGGTTTTACGGCAGTGATGATAAGCGGTGTGCCGTCGTTTTGTGCAGCTGCAGCGCGGCTTGGCATTTCGCTTGGTGAGATGATGGATGAGATACATATCATACCGGCTTCGTATGATGTGAAGGATACCGTGGGTTATGGTGGCACCTGTGTATACATGAAATCGGGAAAGAAGCTTGCAGAGCTGATAGAAGTGCTTCGCACAGAGTCCAAAGGCGAGGCAGGTGAAGGAGCTGATATGACAGTGTATGGTGTGACCAATTGTGGCATGGAGTCTGAGCGTGTGTACAGGGGGCTGGATGAGCTTACCAAAGCAAAGGGATATCTGACAATAGTTATAGTGAAATATAGCTAAAATAGGAGTTTACTTTTTGTACATAATTACTATAATAGTATAGTGAATAGAATATATATATTTGAATATAGAAAAGAGCTGAAATATCACATGAGTATAGTGGATAGATTTGGAGAAAAAGTAGGCGAGATAGCAGAAAACGATCCTGTCAAGGCGAGGAAGCTTTTACTTGCAGGATATAGATTACAGGAAAAAAGATTAGCATTATTTCCGGATAGAAAGCTTCCGATGTCAGGGCAGTATGTGGCAAAGGTTGTCATGAATAATATCATACAGGCACTTGCAAAGCCTGAAAATGCCGCCATGGTCAGTATTTTTGTACCGGGTGAGCTTTTGACGGCGGCAGGTCTCACACCATATTCGGTTGAGGCATTATCGTGCTTTATTGCAGGAACTAAATGCGAGCAGGCCTTTCTCAGACAGACCGAGAAGGAAGGCTTTCCGGAAACTATGTGCTCGTATCACAGGGTTTTTCTGGGCGCAGCATTAAATGGTATAGTGCCAAAGCCAAAGTGCATGGTGTATACAAACCTGGCATGCGATGGCAATATGATGACATTTCCGTATCTCAAGGAGAGATATGAAATACCAGGCTTTTATATAGATGTTCCATATGAGAAGAATCATGACTCTGTTATGTATGTAGCAAAGCAGCTTAGGGAGCTTAAGAGTTTTTTGCAGGATGTCACCGGCAGAGAAATCACAGAGGAGTCTGTGAAAAAGGCTGTGGACAAGAGCAAAATTGCATCAAATAATTATTACAGGCAGCTTCACCTGAGAAAAGGACATGATATTGCGTCAACTCTCACAAATGAGCTGTATGCGCTTTTCATGTGTCATCTGCTTGCAGGAACTGATGAATCAGTCAGATATACACAGCTTCTGAGAGATGATGTGAGACGTGCACCGGCAGGCGATGGCTTTCATGTACTTTGGATGCACACCATGCCGTTTTTGCAGGATGCAGTGAAGGATGTGTTCAATTACAGTGATACAATCTATATCAGTGTAAGCGATTTTATAGCGGATGGTTTCAGAAGCATGGAGTCGAATGATCCTTACGAGGCACTTGCCGAAAAAATGGTTTACTGTATTTATAATGGCAGCGTGAACCAGAGAATAGAGGAGGCAAAGGAGCTTGCCGACACAGTTGGAGCAGACGGTGCTGTACTTTTTGCGCACTGGGGCTGTAAGAATACAATCGGTGCATCAAGCCTTATAAAGCGCTCACTCGAGAGGGAAGGGCTTCCAACTATGGTTTTAGACGGAGACGGCTGCAACCCGGCAAATGCCAGTGACGGACAGATTTCCACAAGGCTTCAGGCATTTGTGGAGATGCTTACAGAGCAGGAACGTAATTAGAAATAATACACCGGTTATTGCGTGCGGTGTGTGGATATTTACTATAAACCAATTTCAGAAAGTGGAAAACAGATGATAAATTATGTTTGTAAATATGCTCCGGTAGAGCTGTTTAAGGGCTTTGGGCAGGAATGTGCTGTGCTTGAGGAGATGCCGGAGAATTTTGATAAATCAGATAAGATAGCTCATGCGAATCTCTGCGGATTCGGCAAATCAGTCATACAGGCTGTGCTCGAAGGCAAGGTAGAGGAGCTTGTGCTCGTGAACTGCTGTGATTCAATGCGCAGAGTCTATGATATCATAGAGAATACAAAGAAATGCAAATTCCTGTATATGCTTGATCTGCCTCATGAGGATAACGAGTGTGAGAACATAAAATTTGCACAGTCAATTCTTCGTTTGAAGAAAGCATATGAGAGATATTCGCACAGGACATTCGACAGGGAGCTTTTTATAAAGTCGTTTGCAAAACCTCAATCTGAGCGCAAGCCATACATAGGTCTTATGGGTGTGCATGTGAGCAGTATTCTTGAGAAGACAATACGTGAAAATATGCAGATGGATGTGGAAAATATGACATGCACATCCGGCAGAAATCTCATTATTTTACAGAAGGATCTTAGAAATATGGATGATGAGACTCTCTTTTTAGCATATGCAGAGAGTCTGCTCGGACAGATGCCATGTGCCAGAATGAACAATAATACAAGAAGAAATCAGCTCTTTTTGGACCCAAGCCTTAAGGGCATCATATATCACACGATAAAGTTCTGCGATTACTATGGCTTTGAGTATGCAAGCATAAAGAATAATATTAAGGTGCCTCTTTTAAAGCTTGAGACGGATTTTACAAGCCAGAGTGCCGGGCAGCTTCTGACAAGAATACAGGCATTTGCAGAGACAATGGAGGGCTCAGATGACATGGACCCTACAAAAGGCATAAGCGAGGAGGCAAGAAGAAGGATGGAATCAGGAGTCTACTATGTAGCAGGAATTGACAGCGGCTCAACAAGCACAGATGTGGTGATACTGGATCAGGACGGAAAAATTAAATCGACAATGATTATTCCGACAGGTGGCGGAGCTATGCTTAGTGCAGAAAAGAGTCTGGAGAAGGCTGTCGAAAAGGCCGGTATATCAAAGGATGATATTGTAAGGATTGTAACAACAGGATATGGACGTGCATATATCAACAGCGGTGATGACAGCATCACAGAGATTACATGCCATGCAAAGGGTGCGCATTATCTGAATCCCAACGTGCGCACAGTTATTGACATAGGCGGACAGGATATAAAGGCAATCAGTATAGATGAAAATGGTGCTGTGAAGAATTTCCTGATGAATGATAAATGTGCGGCAGGAACCGGACGTTTTCTGGAGATGATGGCAAGGACACTCGGACTTTCACTTGAGGAGATGAGCACCATGGGACTTGAGTGGAAGGAAAACATTGTGATTTCAAGCATGTGTACAGTTTTTGCAGAGTCTGAGGTAGTATCGCTGGTGGCACAGAACAAGGCTGTTTCTGATATTATCCACGGACTAAACATGTCTGTAGCTTCAAAGGTAGGTGCACTTGCAGCAAGGCTTGGGCAGGATAATCCGGGTGAGTATATGATGACCGGCGGAGTGGCAAAGAACAAAGGCATCACAAATGCACTTGAAGAAAAGCTCGGCGCAAAGCTGTATATTTGCGATGAGGCACAGCTTTGCGGAGCGCTTGGTGCAGCACTTTTTGCATATGAGAAGTGCAGGGAGGCTTAATAGAGGGCTATAGCAAACCACCAGTTGAACCGGTGGTTGCTGACTTTACTCCATGATTTTCCCATCAATACTTATTGTTACAACTTGCCATGGTATGAATTTTCCACTAGCTTGAAGAGCTTTTTTGGTCGCAATCTCCAGGCCGCCACAGCAAGGGACTTCCATTCGGACAATAGTTACACTTTGAATGTTGTTATTTTGAATAATAGCAGTCAGCTTTTCACTATAATCCACCTGATCTAATTTAGGACAACCAATTAAAGTTACCTTGTTTCGAATAAAATCCTGATGAAAGGCGGCATAAGCGTAAGCAGTACAATCAGCTGCGATTAAAAGCTTTGAGTCGTTAAAATATGGTGCATTAACAGGAGCCAGTTTAATCTGTACCGGCCAGTTTTGAAGCTTTGATTCTGAATCTGCGGTTGAAGTGGCTTTTACAGGCTCAGATGTTTCAGTTCGTCTGATCTGCATGATTTTAGATCCAGGACAGCCGGAGTGAGATGATATTGCCCGGTTTTTGGCAGCTATTTTTTTCTGTGCTTCTTTTACGGCTTCTTCATCATATGCAGGTGCTTCTCTCTCCTCAAATGAGATGGCTCCGGTAGGGCATTCAGGGAGACAATCTCCTAGTCCGTCGCAGAAATGTTCTCTCACCAATTCTGCTTTTCCGTCAATGATATCAATGGCGCCTTCGTGGCAGGCAGATGCACAGGCACCACAGCCGTTACATTTTTCTTTATCAATCTTTATAATATTTCTTATCATTTTTAACCTCCGTCAATAGTATTTAGCGTTTGTTTATGCTAGAATTATAGTGTTATAAATACAACTAGTATGTTTGATTTCCAACAGGGAGGAACTATTTTGCAAAAATATTTATCAATCCTAAGAAACAGTCCATTTTTTAAAGGTCTAACTGATAACGAGATATTATCCATAATGAATTGTGTAAACGCAACAACAATTTCTAAAAAGCGAGATTCTTATATTTTCAGAGCAGGTGATATTACCGAAGTAATGGGGCTTGTGGTGTCCGGCTGCGTCCTCATTATTCAAGAAGACATCTGGGGACATCGAAATATTTTGTCAAAATGTCACGCAGGAGATTTTTTTGGTGAGCCGTATGCAGCAAGCCAGAGAGCTGTCTTAAATATCAGTGTGGTAGCAGATGAGGATTGTGAGATTATTCTATTAAATGTCAAAAGACTTCTGATTACCTGTCCAACTGCATGTGATCATCATCAGAAGCTGATCCGTAATCTGGTCAGTGTCCTGGCAAATAAGATACTGATTCTGAACGATAAGATCACACATGTTGGGAAGCGAACGACGAGAGATAAACTATTATCATATCTGTCGGCAGAATCTATCAGACATTCGTCATTATCTTTTGATATTCCTTTTGATAGGCAGCAGCTGGCAGATTATCTTTGTATTGATCGTGCAGCAATGTCTACAGAGATATCAAAGTTACAAAAAGAGGGCTTTATAAAAACAAATCGAAATCATTTTGAATTGCAATTGAGTATAATCAAAAAGAAGAACTATACAATTTAGGCAAGCTGTAGAAATGAAGCCAGGTGACTGCATCAATATTCCGGCAGAAGTGAAACACTGGCATGGTGCAGCACTGGATAGCACCAAGAGGACTATTTTTTTGTGTTAACGCCACTTAATGATTGTGGGTGTCAAAACACCCGTTTAGTGATATAATAAACTTTGTATATTCATTAAATGGAGGTGCTTATTATGGCAGTCCCAAAAGTTGACGGACAATTTATAGCAGAGGCTATTAAATATATTGATGAGAATGGAGTTCCTTGGCACAATATGAGTACCAAGTATCAGCTTGTAGGGGAAAACGGTAATACCTATCCACCAAAGTATGTCATCGCAGTAGCAAATCATTTGCAGAATGGTGCAGAGATAGATGTATCCGGATATAATGCTGTCGAAGCAAAAAACTATCTTACTGCAAAAGGATATGAGATTCAGATTAAGCAGACAAAATATGAGATTACTATAACATCAGAGTCTGTTACTTCTACTGATGATTCATTCACTATGGATAATATTAGTGCAGGAGATGTGTTCAAGCCTTTGGATGCATCATTTGTTTCAGCCGATGGAACTGTTATCAAAAGAAAATATGGGAAAGGTGAGAGACGGAATACAAACCAAACTTTACCACGTATTGCGTTTCAAATTTATGAAAAACAGATTGCAGCCTTGCCGGTAGAAGAAAAAGAACAGTTTCCAATTTGTCAATACGCTCCAGATAAGGAAATGATTCGTGGAATTTATTACAGCAAGGAAGAAGCAAAAGCACACAATATAAATCCGTTCAATACAATGTCGTATGATTATGATGATGGCAGACAGTTTGTAATTTATTCATGGAATATCTTTACAACTCTTAGATTTGTTCAGGAGTGTTTGACACGTTTCGGTAATCCGGGAGATTCCTTCAAATTGGTTTATCGTGAGAAGGACGAGAAGGAAAAGGCAGCAGTTGTAGAGGAAGTAAAACCAGCAGAATTTAATGGCTATCGGAATCCATATTCTACTATGCTTGTGGAATCTAAGAACATTATATTCCGAGGCGCTCCAGGAACTGGAAAGACTTATCTTGCAAAAGAAATTGCTGCTGACATTATTAGCAATGGCTATTTTGATGATTATACGATGCTCACAGATGAGCAAAAGCAACAGGTAGAGTTTGTCCAATTTCACCCAAGTTATGACTATTCGGATTTCGTAGAAGGACTCCGTCCAAAGACGAATGAAGATGGTTCTATGGGTTTTGAATTGCAGGATGGCGTGTTTAAGAAATTCGTGGATAAGGCTAGAAGAAACTATGAGAATTCTAAAAAGTCCACAGAGGTCATTGCAAATGAATTATCTGTTCAAGAAGCAATGAAAGAGTTCTTTGATGATGTGGACACAGGAAATAACACATTCAAGACCAAAACGGGTACAGAATTTACAATCACAGATGTCGATGATGAGCATATTTATCTTTCAATACCACAAAATGCATCTATCAACAGTATCCGATTGAATATTTCTGAAATTAGACAGATGTTAGAGTCTGGAAGAGAATTTAACAAATTAAAAGATATTACGGAATTTTTCAATATCAATTTTACACAGCAGAGATATTCCTACAACCTTGTTATTTTTAACGAGATCCAGAAAAAGAAAAAGACTGCAAAGATTATAAGACAGGAAGAGTTGAAGAAATATGTATTCATCATTGATGAGATAAATCGTGGTGAGATATCTAAGATTTTCGGAGAGTTGTTCTTTGCTGTTGATCCGGGATACAGAGGTGTGGCAGGAGAGGTTTCCACCCAGTATGCAAACCTTCATGCTGATAGCAATGAAAAATTCTATATTCCAGATAATGTTTATATCATTGGTACGATGAATGATATTGACAGATCTGTAGACAGCTTTGATTTCGCTATGAGACGAAGATTCCGTTTTGTGGAGCTTCGTGCAGATGAGCGCCTTGAGATGCTTGCTAACTTGAACAACGAAGAGAAAGAGGCTGAGGCAATTGCCAGAATGTCAGCTTTGAATATGGAAATTGCAGCAACAGAAGGTTTGAATGAAAACTATCAGATTGGTGCATCCTATTTCTTGAAGCTGAAGAATATTGACTTTGACCAGTTATGGTCAGATTACTTACATCCGTTGTTACAGGAATACATAAATGGTATGTATGATGAAGAAGGTATTATGGAGCGATTTAAGAAAGCATATAACCAAGGAAAGTCGGATGGAGCTGATGTAGATGAGTCGAATTAAAATAAAAGATAATTCGAGAATACCTAAGGAGTCATTGTCTGGCATATCACTTCTGACAAGCAAAATTGCAGATAAAACTTTGGAGCAGTTGGAGAATGAAGGGATATTTGTATTCCCGGAAATTCTTAGAGAGGCAGATGATATCACAAAAGACCAGATGATTTTACGGAGTGTAAACAATTATTATTTGTCGAGCAATGTCATGGGCTTCATGGGACTTGGAGATGAGAAACTCATAGTTGAATCAAGATTTAGTGGTAATGGGCGGGATTTCCTGTTTCAATATTTGCTTGAGAGAGTATTTGATGTCCCGAATATTGTAGATTTGGTAACAGATGCGAACAATGATGATCGTGTTTTCAATCTGCTTGTTTTTATCTTCCCACATTACTTAAAGAGTGCCATGCGTAAGGGTGTCTTTAAGACTTATGTGAGAAAAACATACAATGACAGCAATGTTAAGGGAACGATAGATATAGCGAGACACATTGTTAAGAATACACCGTTTGTTGGTAATATAGCATATTCGCAGAGGGAGTATTCCTTTGATAATGATTTGATGGAATTAATCCGTCATACGGTGGAGTTTATCAGACACAAGCCATACGGACATAAACTGCTTGCACAGGCTAAGGATGAGGTCAAGGATGTTGTAGCGGCCACTCCTAACTACGAGATGTGTAACCGACAGAAGATTATTGATGCAAATAAGACCAATACCATTAGACACGCATATTACCGAGAATATTGTGAACTGCAGAACTTGTGTCTACTTATCTTACAGCATCAGAAACATCAGATTGGAATGGGAAGCAAGAAGGTATATGGATTGCTCTTTGATGGCGCATGGCTCTGGGAAGAGTATATGAATTCGATTGTGGACGAGATTTTCTATCATCCGATGAACAAAGCTACAAAAGGTTCTCAGCGTTTGTTTGACCATAATCGCGGACTTATCTACCCAGACTTCATCAGCAGAGACTCAGAGGCACGAGTGATTGCAGATGCGAAGTACAAACCGATTGATAATATTGGAAACAAGGACTATCTGCAAGTATTGGCATATATGTTCCGATTTGATGCCAAGAAAGGGTTTTATTTTTATCCTGAAATGGGAGAGGAAGAAGATGCTGTTATGTGGCTCAACCGTGGTTCGACTTATGAGAAGAATGTAGAGGCTCGAGAGGATATTTGTCTCATCAAGCACGGATTTCAGATTCCGACCGGGATAGATGTATATAGTGCTTTCACAGAGCAGATGCGATGTAATGAAATCAAATTCCTTGAAGGAATTTTAACGTCCGTGAAATAGGAAAAATATACCTTTTAACGATGCACCCACCTTGGTTTAGAAAAACTCCAAAGGGGGATAATCGGCACTTAAAATGTAACTTTTATAGAAGAAACAGGTCGGCAAAATGCCCACAAAACATGGCATTTCTCGGATTTTTATGATACGAATACTTTTCATCTGCCACGGCAACATACGTGTATTCGCCTGAAATGCTTGTGAAATCAATACTTTAAGAAACTGACAGGGTGAATTTGACCCTGTTTTGCCCCTAATAATTATAGGACTACCCGATGATGGAGGTTATGAAAATAATTTCATAGAGATAATATAATAGGATATATGATATAAAAAACATAATTATTGACAGCTTGGCTATCAAGATTGTAGCTTTTAATTTATTCGTTTTGCAGTTGAAAGGACTTTCTTTTTGGAATATACTGAAAGCAATGATGTGTAGATAATATATGCATAAATTGTTGCTAAAGTGAATGCGGTGTTTATACAGAAATCAGATGTTTCAGCAAGAACAAAGAAAAAAATTAATCCGGATGAGTGCTTGTAGTAGATATTATCGAAAGTTTGTAGAGTGCACCAGAGTGTTTTCAGAAACTGTAGTAGCAGTTGAAATAAACTATATTTATAAGGTGAAAATATCCGTTGAATGGAGGTGGAATGTATAATTGAAATATTTATTTTGGAATACTCATAAAAATAATGATATAAATGATGTTCTTAGTGAACTTATTATCGAAAATAACATTTCCATGGTATTGTTAGCGGAATATGCAGCCAATGCAGATGAACTTATAAATAAATTAGCTGCACTAGATATAGATATGTTGCAGTATGGAAGTTGCTCTGAACGAATAAAAATGTTCGGAAGAATAGAAAATATTCAATATAGGATAGATTCTGATCATGCAGTAATACGTATTATCAATGATAAAGACATACTTTGTTGCATTCATTTGAATAGTAAAATATATTCTGACCACGAAGAGATTAGAGAAATTCATATGGATCAGATTATAAAAGATATTCAAAATGTAGAGAGGGAACTACAGTCAGAAAATACGATTGTAGTTGGCGATTTTAACATAAATCCATATGATGCTAGTCTTATTAATGCAAGATATTTTCATGGAATTCCAATATATGAAGAGGCAAAAAGAAAATCGAGAATAATTGCAGGAAAAGAATTTTATATGTTTTATAATCCCATGTGGAATTTACTTGGAGATGCACAAGAGCCATATGGAACATATTATTACGCTGGAAATGATCCGATAAATACATATTGGAATATATATGATCAAGTAATTATTAGACCTGCATTAAGGGCACGTTTTGTAGAAAATAGTCTTAGAATAATAAAAGAAACTAAGACACGGTTTTTATTAGATAGTAATGGTCATCCAGACAAGAAAATTAGTGATCATTTACCTATAGTTTTTGAAATAAAGGAGGATTGATTATGAGCAAAAAACTTAATTTGAGCGGAAAACTAGATTTTACGGACATTGACTTAACCGCACCAGAAGTTGTTATCAATGAATTGCTAGAAGAATTGCCAGCAGAAACAAATGGCTTGATTTGTGGTAAGATTCAATCTTATAGTGGTCATGTAATGTCATACAAGACTAGAGGGATATCATCGTTAGCATTGGCCTTGGAAACCACATCAGACAGAGATGTTGATATACAGAACGATTTGGGAAAAATGGGAACAGAAATTCACAAGTTTGAATGTTATCTGTATACTCCAGAATATGAAAGTTATCGTTATAGAATGTTTTTTGTAAAGTATAATGTTTCAAATTATCCAGTAACAGTTGTTCTCGAAGAAAGTATTGCAAAAAGTATATCTGGAACAAGTGGAGAATATATTTATACTTGTGATACCCGAAATGAACTTGAAGAATTGGTTGTAAATGTTTTGACATCGAAGCGAATAATTACAGTCATGCAGGAATTGATTCGTGTAAACCAATCAAAAAGAAATTTAGAGAAGACAACGGAAACTACTACAGATGAAGAAAATGGTTAATCAAATATAATAAATGCTGTAAGTCACGGAGTATGAAAAACGCATAAAATTAAGGCTTTTAGAAACGAACCTAAATTACCCTGTTTTGCCCCTAATAATTATAGGACTACCCGATAAGGAAGAATCCCTTAGCTGAATGAATAGGCTGAGGGATTTTTCCTTATTTTAATACTTGAATACATCAAAATAATATTGAAAAAATCAATATATTTAAGTATACTTATTTTTAGTAAATGGGCTACAGAGCTATGAAACTGTAATGAGTTTATTATTAGGATAGGAAAGGAGGGTGGAGATGTTAAAGTCCCACATGATACAGTTGCAGAGGAGTTGAAAAAGATTGCAGAAATTTCAAGAGAAAAATCAGAGAATCTTGCAATGGCTCTTGCTGTCTATATGCTTGGATTCAGTTCATATATTGGATTTTCCAAATTAGTGGATGAAAAGGAAGATATTGATGAAAATTTTCTAAATAGAATTTATGCATATGCGAGAGGCATAGGATTTTAGTTTTTGAATTCAAAAGTATATAGAAAACAGATATAATATGATTAAAATAGAAAAGGAAGGAAAATATATGGGGAAAAAAATATTTGTTTCATACAAATATGCGGATGATTTTGTTGAAAATTTGGAGGAAGAGGTTAATTCAACAGTACGAGACTATGTTGATTTGTTTGAACAAAAATTGGATGAAGAGGACGATATTTATAAGGGTGAAAGTGATGGAGAAGATTTAAGTAAATTGTCCGAGGACATTATTTGGGAAAAATTAAAAGATAGAATCTATGACAGTTCAGTAACAATAGTGTTTATTTCCCCAGGAATGAGAAAAATTGGGATAGAAGATAAGGAACAATGGATTCCTTGGGAAATTTCTTATTCTTTAAAAGAAACATCAAGAAGAAATAAAAATGGAGAATCTGTTACAAGTCATAGTAATGCTATGATTGCAGTTGTTCTTCCTGATGCAAACGGTTCGTATACATATTATTTAGAAAAAAAGAATTGTTGTGATGGTGGATGTACAATGCATCATACAAATATATTATTTACAATAATAAAGGAAAACAAGTTTAATAGAATTCAAAATGCTAATAAACGAACTTGTGATAGCAATGATACTATTTGGTCTGGAACTTGTAGCTACATAGAAGCCGTTAAATGGAATACTTTTATTAATAATTACAAAGACTATGTGGATAAAGCAGTTGAAAGACAAAATAATATAGACGAATATAATATAAGAAAAGAAGTTTGATTTTAAGAATGAGGTGAAATATATGGATAATTTCCGTGAAGATAAACATAAGTATATGGATTTGGTTCAGGGTGTTATTAATCGAATGGCGTCAAATTCGTTTGCATTAAAAGGATGGGCAGTAACTCTTGTAGCTGGTATTTTTGCGTTAGCTAGTAAAGATGCGGATAAATGTTATTTTATTATAGCGTATATTCCGATAATTGTTTTTTGGGGACTAGATACTTACTATTTATGTCAAGAAAGACTTTATCGAGCTTTATATAATAAGGTCAGAAAGATGGAAGACGAAAAAATTGATTTCGATATGAATACGAATAAGGATGAGTTTAAAACATGTAAGAATACTTATTTGGATACATTGTTTTCTGTTACGGAGTTGTTTTTTTATTTACCGCTTGCAATAGTTTCAGCAGCGGTGATTTGGATTGCCTTTATATAAGAAAACAAAATTACTGATGAGAAGGAAAATGTAATGGAAATATTAGGAAGAGTAAATGTGTATTTAGATTTATTGCGTAATGAGAATGCGCGATTGAGTAATGAAATTTTTAATTTAGTTCGCCTAAATGAAAGGATATTGAGAGATGTTGAACCTTTATTTTTGCGCGATAATGATTTGCAAAATAAGGATGTTTTATTTCAAAGTGCGTTGGCGACTGTTGTTGAAGCTGGTATCAATTTAGAGGAAGCAAGGAATATACCTACTTATAGAAAACTTCTTGAGGAATTGGATAATATTGCAAAGAGTAAAGTAAAAACGCCCAACAAATTCAATTCGCTAATAAAAACGCTTAGTGGATTTAATGACAATGTAATAGAAGAATTGACAAAGCAAAGAAACTATATTTTTAAGGATTATAGTGACAATTCATTTTTGGATTCAGGAGAAACAGGGTTTGATTGGAATGCATATGGCGATTATCTAAAGGCGAATTATAAAAAAGAAAAACAAGTATTTTTATCATACGCATATGAAGATAAATTGTATACAATTGCTTTATTTTTTTATTTTCAAAAGAAAAATATTTTTTTGTTTGTTGATTGGATGAATAATGGAAAAGAAGAAAAAGGAATCAAGCTAAAATATAAATTGCATAGTGCATTAGCTCAATCAGATCATTTACTCTTTTTAAGAACTCCTAATAGTGAATTAAGGATAGGAGGAAATTATTATATAAGACCATGGTGCTCTTGGGAACTAGGTAATTTTTATGATAGATTGGGATCTAGAGAAAAATATTACATAGATTTATATGAGCATGAAAAAAATGATAATATGCAATTAGATGGAATAAAACTATTAACAGGTGTAAGAAATGAAGAATTGGAAGGTGTCTTGGTATAGCAGATAATAAAATACATATTCTAGAGTATAGTAGAGGGCATTGAAAAATAACTCTAATTCTTAGACAAACAGAGAGACTATGAAGAAAAGTCTGTAAATAATAATCTTCTATGATAATGATTGAGCTGGAAGCGCTAAATTGGAGCTTCCAGCTCTTACTATATATACGACATGATTTCGGGCATGTCAAGAGCAGACGTCAAAAACGTCCTTCTCATCATGCATACAGATTCTGTTATTCTGGGAGTCGTCCCTCATACATAATGCTGAGTTCGCCGTAGACCTGTCCCCAGTTTCGAATGCTCATAGTCCATTTTTTAGTGGCTTCGAAAGTTGCCAGATACAGGGCTTTCAGGAGCGTTGTATCACTTGGAAATAAGCTTCTCTGACGGTTGAGCTTACGGCAGGTAGAATTCAGACTTTCGATAGCATTTGTCGTGTAAATAACCTTTCTGACATCCGGTGAGAACTTAAAAATCGTTGTTATTGCATCCCAGTTATCATACCAGCGTTTCATGAAATTTGGGTATTTTGCGGTCCATTTTTCAGTAACTCGATCCAGAGCCAGTCTAGCCTTTTCTTCATCGGAAGCATGATAAATCGTTTTTAGGTCGGAAGCGAACGCTTTTCTGTCCTTATCCAGAACATATTTTAGCGTGTTTCTTACCTGATGTACAATACATCTCTGATACTCTGTTTTTGGAAATGCAGCGGCAATTGCCTCTTTAATGCCACTAAGACCGTCAGCGCAGATAATCAGGATATCCTTTACACCACGATTCTTCAGCTCATTCAGAACAGACAGCCAGTACTTTGAACTTTCATTATCACCGACAGTGATTGAAAGAACCTCTTTTTTTCCTTCTGTGTTGATGCCAAGAATGACGTAGGCAGCCAGTTTTCTGATCACTCCATTATCTCGTACGGAATAATGTATGGCATCTATATAGAGAATCGGATATACCTCATCCAGCGGTCGATTTTGCCAGTCTTCGATCTGAGGCAGAATTTTATCTGTAACGTCTGAAATAAAGCCTTCTGATGTCTCAAAACCGTAGATATCTTCGATGGTTTCGGATATTTGCCGGGTTGTCATTCCTTTTGCATACATGGAAATAATCTTCTGATCGATATCAGAAATATCCTTCTGACGTTTCTTTACAATCTGTGGCTCAAATGTTGATTTACGATCCTGCGGAACATCGATATCCATGCTGCCATAGCTGCTGTTTACACGCTTTGATTTATATCCATTGCGGTAATCATCGCTATCATATCGTTCAGATTTTTGGTAACCAAGATGATCATCCATTTCTGCTTCCATCATCTCTTTGATGGTGCCGCCAAGCAGATCCTTAAGCGCATCCTGGATATCTTCAGCGGTTTCAATATCATACTCCTGAAGAAGTTGCTGAATGATGTTTCGCTTTCCTTCTGTCATTACTTGTTTACAGGTTTCTTTTCTCTTCTTGCCATAATAAAAGGCCTCCTATGATTTATATTTTACCATAGAAGACCTTGCTGTTATTAGCTATTTACAGAAAAAGTTTCACACACTCCAAACAGAATCCCTTAGTCACTAAGGGCGCACTTCTATACCTACCCATACGGCAGGTGATGTGCGCCCTCATTTTATTTCGGGAGTTGCGGGATAAATCCCGGTCAAGGCTATACCTTGCGCAGACGAGGTCTGCTATCCACACATTGCGGCAAGCCGCTATTTTCTCTTCTTTTGGGCACGTCCGTTTTATGCAAGATAACATTCATTTTCAAGTTTTTCCAATTCAGCATCGAGAGACTTACGAAGTTGGAGTTGCAAGTCAGAAAGTTCTTTTTTGTTGTGCATCATTTGAGCAAAGTCGATCTGATATGAATCTATTCGAACTTTTTGATTGGCTTAAATTTGCGCCGCTTCAAAAAGGTCTTTATATTTTTTGAGTATATCTTGTTTACGTTTGATTTTTTCTAATTCAAATAACGCTTCTTCGAAACCACTAATATTATTAAGAGTTAGCAGTAGTTCTGCTTCATAAGCGGATAAACGTTGTTTTTGAATATCCATTTTAAGATTATGTACATGCTGAAGTGATGAGATGCCTTTGATATAAAATGCCTGGTGAGCTATACCTTTTGAAAACTCTTCTAAATTACAGTTATTGATTTTTAGTAATTCATCAATATATTGTTTATCTTGAGTGTTTGTTGATAGATCATTTAAGAGTTTTTTGCAAGTTTTGTAATCCAATTTTCTAGCCATATGAATCTCCTTTTCATAATGATAATGAATTTTAACCCAGGCAGAGATAAACTGCCTGGGATGCTACATTAGTTGCGGGTAACATATCCGTTACTGATTGTGGCACTGCGACCAGAAATTCCGCCAAGAGATGAAACAGCACGATGTTTGGAATAACCAAGATTAACCAATGTGTTAACATAATCATTAATACTAACGGTGTCACCAATGTTTGGGATGACAAAATCAACAAGATACATAAGGAAAGTCCTCCTTTCTTTATTAATGAGCAAATAAAACCAAAAGTAAATCTCGAAATAGGATTATTTAAATTATAGTATAAAGGAATTAAAAAAGCAACAGTAAAAATCAAAAAAGTTTTACTTTGTGGTTTGCCTGTGTTAATATGATTGATATGGAGGTGCTAAGCATGTATATTTATGAGCTTTCGATTGCAATGGCAGATAAAAAGTTAAAGTTTTATAGTGAAGAAGATGAGTTGATATTAGCCATCAAAAGATCAATTGAGATTGCTAATAAATCATATTCTGCAACGCGTTATCATAGGCGTATAGAATATATAGAAAGGATTGATGAAGACAAAATTCATATTCAAATGACATCGCCGGAGCCTATAAATCCAGTTAGATGTATTACTAATCTTTCACGTGCACTTTTGAAAGATGCTTATTGGATAGATAATTTTAATGAAGAAAATTTGCCGAATAAGTGTGTGTTTTCTACAAAAATATTAGAAAAAGAAAAACATGAAAAGATAGTATCATTGTCAGATACAGAGATATTAAAAGAGTTGGTATCAATATTTGTAGGGCAAGGTGAATCGGATTCGTATATAGATAAGAAGCGAGCGCGTGATGCGGCTGAAATGGTAAGGGGTATCGTAATAGAATATGTTAATGGTAAAAATGACATTAAGTAAAACCCTTTAGTAGTAGGAAATTCCCTCTTACTACCATTGCTACTACTAACAGGTAGTCACAACTTGCTAAATTATGCTATAATTTGCCTATCTAACAACCAAACAAGAATTTAACCATAACCCCGGAACATCCCGCAAAACTGGGCATTTCCGGGCAAAAAGGAGTAAACAATTACTATGATAAAAGTACTTTTCATCTGCCACGGCAGAATCCGTACTTTTGTCTGAAGTGGCTTAAAATCAAGGCTTTTGGGGAATGAGAATGGTATTTGTACCCCCATTGTCCTCCCTATTTTGCGCGAGTGTACCGCGACAACCTAAAAGCAAAGCTTTCGGGTTGGAATTTGTTAACCGGACTGTCCTCGATAAAAATGAATATGATTTGTGGTGAAAGAAGTTCCTGCGGGGAGGAGAGAAATGCTGGCAGGATGCTTTGGTGCAGAGTATAAAATAGTCACCTTGCACTCATAATATCCATATGCAAGCATCTGTGATAGAATACAGTTGAAGGAGGAGATGATTATGGCAAGAACAGCAAATGTGTTTGCTCGAGTTGAGCCTGAACTTAAAGAACAGGCTGAAAGTGTATTAGATCAGTTAGGAATTCCAATGTCAAATGCAGTAGGAATGTTTCTACGGCAGATTGTTTTGCAAAAGGAAATTCCATTTGAAATGAAATTACCAAGAACGGCACCGTTGACCTATGGTTCTCTTACGAAAGAACAATTTGATAAAGAAATTGAAAAAGGTATGTCTGATGTAAAAGCTGGCAGAGTTTACTCAGCAGATGCCATTGAAGCTGAAATGAAAAGAGATTTTGGCATATGATTTTTTATGTGGCATATTCCGCTGAAGCAAGACAGGATTTGAGGGACATTTATGAATATATTGCGTATGAATTGTTGGTACCTGAAACAGTTGCCGGACAATGGTTGCATTGTTCGGAACGATAGGAAATAGCAATACAAGTTGTAGGCATGTGGCTACACAGGAGCAGATGGACCGATTTTGAGACGGAATAATTCTGTAATTCCGTCACTTCATGGGAGATAAATGTTATAGTGAATAGAGAAACGCGATAGCGTAGTAAGCAATAATTTCAGATGATCCAGGTTTGATCAGAGAGGAGAAGAATATGAACAACTATTGTATGATCCAGAACTCCAAAACGTTTGCATTTTCCGCAGAGAATCCAACCGGTGTACGCGCAGGTGGTTCCCAGGGCGGTGACTGCACCAAGCTTCGTCCGACCGTGACGATTCCTGCAGGGGAAACCGTAACTCTGGTAGATGCTGCAGGACCGGGTGTGATCCAGCATATGTGGTTTACCGGATATGTTGGGCACCATTTTATCATCCGTATGTATTGGGATGATCAGGAATATCCGTCTGTGGAAGCTCCGCTCTCTGCATTCTTCGGATGTGCCTATGATGAAAATTTCGTGGACCGGGATGGCAAATATCCGGTGTTGAATTCTGCTATGATGCTGGTAGCTCCTGGTCGCGGCTATAACAGCTATTTTGAGATGCCGTTCCATAAGAGAGCTCGGATCACGATGGAAAACCGTGGTGACAAGGATGAAAATCTCTATTATATTATCACCGGAGCTTATCAGGAGATTCCGGCGGAGGCTGGTTATTTCCATGCCACCTATCGCCAAGAGCACCCGGTTCAGAAGGGTCGTACCTACACAATCGTTGACGGAATCGAAGGCAGGGGACAATTTGTCGGTGTGACTCTGGCAACTGGTATGAATGGCAACAATACCTGTTGGGTAGAAGGCGAAGCCCGCATGTATCTGGACGATGATCCGTATCCGTCTATCCACTATACCGGAACTGAAGACTACTTCGGCGGTTCCTATGGATTTGGAAATGACATCATCATCAAGAGCTATCAGACCTTCAGCGGCTTATATACCGGCATGTATGCAATCTATGGAGACAACCGGGAATTCTATAACGGACAGCAGAGATTCCTGCTGTATCATTTCCATATTGCAGACCCGATCCGTTTTGAGAATAAGTTTCGTATGACACTTGACAACATGGGTTGGACCGGACCGCGTTACGATGATTACACCAGTGTTGCTTATTGGTATCAGACCCTGCCGTCCGCACCGCTGATGCCACTGCCGACAGATGCAGAGATGTGTATGAGATAATAGAACCAGATTGGAGATGTCAGATAGATTGCTTTTAACCTTGCGACACGTCGCATCGGTTATATCAGACTGACATCAGAGATTTGCCGGAAAGGATAGAGGTATTATGTTACTAGAAGAGAAGTTTTTGGAATTTCATCGTTATGCCAGCAGCCACAATCTGCCGCTGGAAGCTATCAGTGTCGGAGATGAGAACAAGGTACTCTGTGAGATGCACTACGCAGCAAATGCACCGAGAAATATTTATTCACATACCAAGAGTTTTACGGTAACAGCAGTTGGACTCGCAATTGAAGAGGGAAAACTAAGCCTGGAAGATCATGTGGCGGAAGTGTTTAAAGATAAACTTCCTTCAAATCCGGATCCAAATCTGGAGAAGATTCAGTTGAAACATCTGCTCTGCATGTCCAGTGGCTTTGGTAAGGCACTTCTGATGAATGCGGACAGACGTCCGGGCGTCGGCGCACCGGATTATGAGAAATATATGATGGCACAGCCGGTTCCTGTGGAGCCAGGCAGTGCATTCTGCTATTCCTCTGCCGACAGTATTCTGGCTGCTCATATGGTAGAACGGGCCGTTGGCAAGCGGATGGGAGAGTATCTGTATGAGAAGGTATTCCAGCCCCTTGATATGGGATGGCCGCTCTGGGAGCATGATCCACAGGGACATCCGAATGGCGGCGGAGGTATGTATCTGACTTGTACCGAGATGATGAAACTGGGACAGCTCTATCTGGCTGAGGGTAACTGGAAGGGCGAGCAGATTGTCAGCAGGGACTGGGTGCAGGAGGTGTCCACCCCGAAATTTACCTTCGAGCCATCTGCAGATCCCTGGCATGTAGGATATGGCTATCAGTTCTGGATCAGTCCATATCCAGGATCCTATCGTGCTGATGGCGCATTCGGACAGATTACAACGATTCTCCCAGAGAAGGGATTGGTTGTTTCCATCCAATGTCCGGAGCGAGGTAATTTCGATCAGGTGAAACGTGCGCTGCATGAACATTTTCTGATGGAATTGTAAGAATAGACTTGCAACAATATGCTATAATTTGCCCAGAAACCGTACTTTTGGCAGCAAGGTAAAAATAGTAGAATATAAGAATAAATTACAATGGGGATGTGATAGAGGGAGAGGATCAGCTGGGCTGGTCCTTTTTCAGTGGAGTTAAACTTGTCTGAGTAATATGCTACAAACAAGTTTAACTCCACTGAAAAAACCAAAATAAAAGTGCCGAAAAATACAAGACGCAAAACATTAAACAAACGCAATAATTAAACGCAAAATATCGAATTGATTTGACTTTTTACGTTTTACTGAGGTATAATTTGCGTAGGATGAGGAATAATATTGCGAATGACAGGAGCTGATATATATGAAAACTTGTAAAGAAAAGGCTTTAGAGTGGAATGTTTCTCCACGTTCCGTAAATGATATGTGCAAAAAAGGAAGAATACAGGGTGCAATAAAAGAAAAAGGATCTTGGTTAATTCCAGACGACTCTCCAAAGCCAAAGGATGGAAGAGTGTCTAATGGAAAATACATCAAGAAAAATATGGTTGCGAAAGCAGAAGTTAAATCATTACCAATCGGCATCTCTGACTATGTTCGTGCGCAGGAAGAATATTACTATGTCGACAAGACGTTATTAATCAAAGAATTCTTGGATAAAAAGCCATTGGTATCTTTGTTTACGAGACCAAGGAGATTCGGAAAGACCTTGAATATGGATATGCTCAGAGTGTTCTTTGAAATATCAGATAAGAATACTAGTAAGTATTTTGCCGATAAAAATATTTGGCAATGTGGAGAAGAGTATCGTTCACATCAAGGAAAATATCCAGTCATATTCTTAACTTTTAAGGATGTTAAATTTGATACTTGGGACGCAACAATAGATAAAATAAGGGGACTACTTCAAGAAGAGTATGGAAGACATCAAGAGCTACTAAATAGTGATAAGCTCTCACAATATGAGAAGGAGTATTTTACAAAGATTATTAGCGCTACAGCTAATGAAGTGGAGCTTACTTCTTCGCTAGAAAGACTATCTAAAATGCTTGCTTCACATTATGATAAGGCTCCAGTAATCATTATTGATGAATATGATACTCCGATTCAAGAGGGATACTCTAAGGATTTCTACGATGAAATTATTGGATTCATGAGAAATTTCTTTTCAGGAGCATTTAAGGATAATAAGAATTTATCCTATGGTTTCCTAACAGGAATTTTGCGTATTGCTCAGGAAAGTATCTTTAGTGGTCTAAATAATTTAACAGTGAACTCCGTAATGGATGAAGAATACGATAGCTTTTTTGGATTTACAGAATCTGAAGTGAAAGCAATGCTCAGTTACTATGGAGTATCAGATAAAGAGGAGGAACTTAAAGACTGGTACGATGGATATTTGTTTGGTAGCGAAGAAATATATAATCCATGGTCTGTAATCAACTATATTTCCAAGGGATGCCTTCCTCAAGCATATTGGGTAAATACAGGAAAAAATGAAATCCTTGATGATGTACTAAGAGTGGCTACAGATGATATTACAGAAAGATTATATGACCTTTTGCAAGGAGAAAGGGTAGTTGCAAGAATTGATCAAAATGTGGTGTATAGATCGCTTGCGGAGGATCCAGCAAATATTTATAGCTTATTGTTGGTTGCTGGATATTTGAAAACTCCTAAAAAGGAACTGCAAGCAGATGGTTCATATTTATGTGAAGTATCAATTCCAAATAGAGAGATTGCAGCCGTATATAAGAGTGAAATCTTGTCACATTTCTTGCAAACTGGAGCAATTACAAGGACTACAGCAAATAAGATTGCAGAAAGTCTTTATGTCAATGATTACAAGAAGTTGCAGAGCGCTATTGGGGAATATATGGATAAATCAATTAGCTTCTTCGATGGTGGAGCTGAAGGATTTTATCATGGTTTGATGCTAGGATTAATAGCATTAATGGATAATCAGTATAAGATTAAATCGAACCGAGAATCTGGAGATGGCAGATTTGATGTTTCTTTAATTCCAAGAGAAAAAAGGTATCCTGGTATTATTTTGGAATTAAAGTGGAAAGAAAAATTAAGCGATGTTGAGCTTGAAAAATGGTCTAATGAAGCATTAAAGCAAATTGGTGAGTTGCGATATGATTCTGAAATGAAAGAGGATGGAATTACGGAAATCTTGAAGTTTGGAATTGCTTTTTCGGGGAAGAAAGTATGTGTAAGAACTGAGTAGAACAAGAATTTAGTGCAAAGGAGGTGTGCTTTTGACAAAATGCTATTTTTCTAATCTTCAAGCAATTACTATTTCAGAGTTGAGAATGGCACAAAAAAATGTGTGCATAGCAGTTGCTTGGATCAATTTCGAAGTATATTACCCTATATTCTCTGAACTGCTCTCACGTGGAGTTAGTGTTCAGATTATTGTAAATGATGATAGTAATAATGCTCGGTATAAATGTCAGATTGATAGTCTAATTTGCTTAGGCGCAAGAGTTATTATGATTAATGCAAGCGGAACGATGCACCATAAATTTTGTGTTATAGATGAGGTGAGGTGTTTATTTGGTTCTTACAATTGGACAATAAATGCAGAATTGAGAAATATAGAAGACTTGAATATTTGTGATGAACCTCAACTTGTTTATAATTATTTACAAGAATTTATTGCATTAAGAGAACTTTCAAAAACAGATCTTAAATTATTAAGAAATCCCGCTAAATGTAATCTTTGTGGGAATCCTAAAATGAATATTCTTATTATTGAACAGGATGGAAATTATCAGACTAAGGTACAAATAATGGAATTGTGTGGTTGTAGATACCACTGGTGTGATCCAGAGTACTATGACATCTCAGTATATAGTAATTATATTGGCATTATTGAAAAATATGAAAATGACATAGAATATTTCAACCAATACAACGATGAAAGATTCTTAGAAGAAATAAAAGCGAAAATGGATTTTGAGATAGCTATGTATTGGTCAACGGTTAGGTATAATAGATTTGGTTTTGTGATTATTCATGCTGTAGGAATGCCAGGCTCTAGGATGTATGGACGACATGATGAGGAGTACTTTTATCATATGGTTTGGAAGGAGAGAGGAATGGAAAACTTTATTCCGGATGAAATACCAAGAGATGAATATATGTAATCAGATATTGGGACAAGATAATGCTCTGCCATCTAAAAAATGGCAGAAAAAATTCTTAGACCTATCTTGACATACGCTGACGAGGCACATCATGTTCCTGCTGATACATATCAGAAAATTATGAAGCATGACTAATGAATTCCCAGCTGGCTCTGGAAAGAAAACGTATGCTCAGTGTGTATTCATTGAGGAAGATGGAGAGGCTTGAAAGGATAGAAAAAGAAATGAAAAAGTGTGCCAAGTAAGGAAATAAAGGGCATAGGAAAAAAGTACTGATGAGTACAAATTGGGTTTATACCTAGATTTGTACTCATTTTACTTACCGAGATATGGTAAAATATGCGATTTTATGCTAGGATAGGTACACTAGGTTAGATGTCGTGAAAGTGTGATAAAACCTAGGAAATGGCTGTAATCATGGTAAGTATAGTGATGTGTATGGCATTTACAAAAATAAGACGTAAAAAGCAGAGAAATTAAGGAGCCACATAAATGTTCAGAAAAACGTATAAAGTAGTAGTATTAGCAATTGTTCTTGGAGTTCTATTAAATGCTTGTAGTAAAAGACAAGCAGTAACCGAGGAATATAATACAATAAGTGATTTGGCATATTCTGAAAAATGTAAAATTGAACCAATCATATATATTGAAGAAAAAACAGGATTTGTTCCATATATTGTATTAACTAATGATTATAATGGTAAAACACTTTTGTTAAGAAAAGAAATTCTTCCAGAGAATAGAAGAGTTAGTGATTATTCGGCTTACTATGAAGAAAGTGAAATTGATAATTACTTAATGGGAGAGTTTTTTGATAATTTACCTATTCAAACTCGTTGCTTAATTCAAGATTCGGAAATAGAGATTTTAGATGAACGATGCTTGAATCAAATAGATGATAGCGTGATAACTATTGTAAGAAAAGTGTTTTTGTTGTCTTTTACTGAACTTGGATATAAAAAAAATGGGCATGTCGGAGTTGAAGGGGTGCCATTGTTGTATTTTAAAGATAATAAGAATCGTTTTGCTACTACGAATAATGGAAAGTTTACTGTAAGTTGGTGGTTAAGAAGTGCGGATTCTACATATGATTCTTGTGTATATGCAGTAGGACCGGAAGGTGAAATTGGAAGCACGAATGCATACGATATGAATGGTATCAGACCAGCATTTTGTGTTGACGGTAAGCAAGAAATATATAAAGAAGAAGGCAGATATATTTTAAAATAACATAACTTATTTATATTAAAGTGATTATGTTATTTTGAAAGAATTATTGAAATTCATTTGCCTGTGCTTATCTAAACGTTAATTGGCTACATTTTGGCTACAAGATTTTTATAAAGCACTAATTCCTCAGCAAAAATAAGCTACTTTAGACAACAGAACCGCACAAATTAGTTTCAAATAATCGAATATCACGAAACCAAAGTCCGTGATGGTGGACGTACAGTAGAATCTGGACGTGTTGCTACAGTTATCGAGTAATCATGAGTTAACAATTAAGAACTTAATGAACAAGCAAAACATAATATATGCAGTAACAATAATATTGTTTATATTATTAGCAATGTATAATGCAAAGCCTACTATTGCGAAAGCTAGAGAAACAATAGGATCGAATTTCGGTGCTCCAGAGGACAGGGGAATGCATTATGATCAAGCGACAAAATCGTGGACAGTAACGAATTTAGGTGAGTCGCATGCAGATGGAATCATAATACCAGAGACAGCCATGAATGGAACAGATACAGTAGGAAGTTTAGAGCCAACATATACTTATTGGGCAGGAGACTCTCATAGATGTGGAATCATATGTTATGTAATCGACCTCTCCACCAACAAAGCCGACAAATCCTACAAACCATTTATCTTGATAAACAATGATATGGATTCAAACAATCAGAATTGGCGAGGAATGGTCAACGCAGCAAAATTCCAATTAAGAACCGGAGATTATTACACATTATCCGAAGTAGGAGTTCATAAGCAAGAAACAATCGCCCCAGTCCTATGGAATGGAAGTGCATGGTCATCAAATGAAGGAGCAGTAGAGGGTGACCTACTTGGTGAGGATGCAACATACACTTATAAGATGTTAAAGTACTGGGCAATCTATGGTAATGTATCAACGAGTGATCTCCAAGACCTCGCCAAGAAGTCATCTCAAAAGAAAGCAGCATTAGCATTTGAGACAGTTTCAGCGCAGTCATTCTTTTCATCAACAGACCCTAATTCAGTAGCACGAATAACTGGAGGATATTCAAAGTATGAAGATTTTAGTACAGTAGGTCCATCAAAAGCTGGGGAAATGGTAAGGTGTTTTACAACGGAGTATGGATTTGCGAAGCAGTATGGAAGTAAAGGGATAAGTGGTTTAAGTGGTTCAGTGCTTAATTGGAAGTGGTTTCAAGCAACGGCAGGCAGCATGATATTGCAGGAATCAGAGGCAGGCATTACAGTACCATCTGGAAACACTTCAATAGGTTCAATATCGTCATCAGAGGCTTCAACACGTACGAATGGATATGGAATCATAATGACACATATTTCCCTCCCTCCCATTCATACATATGGTGGTTCAACCCCAGGCAATAAAGAGAACCCAGACCCACCAAAAGATGGAAAGTGTACGATAAAGAAGTTATATTATACAGAGGTATTAAATCCAGATGGCACGATAGCGGAGGCAGAGAAAGATAAGCATAAGTTTAGTCGCTCAAAAACCACGAATTATATCAGTGTAGATAATGAATCAGGCTATGTACTCGAAGGCTGGAAGGCATCATCAAAATCGCATTCATTGAATAGCAAGAGAGACTTTAAATCAATAGGCAGTGTCACCCAGCAAGGTACATCATCATCAGTCATAACCATTGGTGACCAAGACAACTTATATGTCCTCATGGTTTAATCTTCTAAAACGTATTATTTAAGAATTAAGTCATATCTCACTCATTTCAAAAATATTGAAAATTTCAAAAATGCATTTCAAGAAAAAAATATAACACAATCAAATCCTTTATTTCAATATGAAAAATGTTTAAAATACCAATATCGTCAACTATGTTTATCTGCTATACTTTGGGTATATATGGGAGGTAAATATGAGTGGAGCAGAATACATAGAAAATGGATATAAAATAAAAATCAGCAGAAAGCGTACAAGAGTAACTACATATGAGAATATGAGGTTACATACAACAAAGCCGATAAAGAGCGATAAGCAGAAAAAGATAAAACCTACAATACCAAGTGATTATGCAGGGTTTAATTATCATAATCGTATGAAGAACCGAAGGAACGCAATACGTGAGATATGTTATAACAGTTTTGATATTCCAAATGTCGTAATGATTACACTGACTTATGACAGTACAAAACTTGACAGCAGTATATGCAGTGATCTGGTACAGTCGCATTATGAGTTTAAGAAATTTATCCAGAGGGTATGTTCGCATTATGATAATTTTAGGTATCTTGCGACATTTAACAGGCAGACAAATGGAAACTGGCACTACCATGTAATGTGCAACTTCCAAAACGACATAAGTAATAATATAATACAGAATCTTTGGAAGAATGGGTTTACTTATGTTACTGAGATTAAGTCAATGGAGGGCTATAGGACAACTGTACAATACTTAATAGATAACATGAATGAAGCATCGGGTGAATTAAAGGGCAAAAGAGGTTTTTTATATTCAAAGAATTGTGAGCGTGACATTGTAATAGACTCATGGCACGCTGACCAAGAGGATGAATTTGCAGAGGCTTTTGAGCGTGTTGCAAGTACTGATAGAAAGATACTTTATGAAACGAGAAATCATATGGGAGTAAAAGGTCAGACAGTGAACGAGCAGACAGGCGAGGTGTCAGAGTATCACATACCAGACAGGGAACTTACAACAGCACTTGAACAGGCTGGATATGAGAGCTGGGATGAAGTTTATACGCACTTAACATCATCGGCAGATTTTTCAGACAGGTTTGCACCCCTGCTGCCAGCAACAGAAAAAGTTAAAACAAAGTAGTAATAATAAATGCAGTCTTAGCAGATGGACTGCATTTTATATTATCTGCAAAGTAAAAACTCCTTACAGTGTGCTACACCTCGCACAATACATAGATATGAAATAAAATAAAAGAAATTAAAGTGCAGGAGGGCATGAGCTATGCAGATAAGACTAAGAGGACATAAGGAAAAAAACAAAGTGGTCATCTTAATGTCGGTTCCAACAGCTAAGGAAAAAGAGGTCATTACAATGCTGTTACCAGACAATGGCGATTGGAGAGCAGACATGGAGTGTTACGATAAGGTACTGGCGGCATATGAGGAACGCTGGGAAAAGACATTACACTGATAACAATTACAATGGAGGGCATGAGCTATGCAGATAAAATTTAAAAGTATACGAGAGCGTAACATAATGGGTGTAAATATGGTTTATCCAGATGGACATCCTAGAACAGTATTAATGGCAGAGCTGCCAATGGATGGAGACTGGAGGGCGGATGTAGAGTTTTATGATGAAATAGAACAGGCATATAGGAAACGTTTACGCAAGGCACTTCACAGCTAAACAATATCAGATAACAGCAAGGCATCACAGAAAATGTGGTGTCTTTTCTTTTTGTCCAGCATTATCAATTTCCTTAAAAAATAAGTATGCATTTTTAAGACTGGTTGACAGGGTGTATGCATTGAAAATTTTTATATCAATGGATGTGACAATCAAAAATATTGAAAATATGAAAAAATGATAGAAATAAAA